>LKMJ01002571.1_pt1 | contig 16721 bp, 14 predicted proteins | sample 643391 | NCBI WGS metagenome assembly LKMJ01 (sample SAMN04112250, study PRJNA286221) | soda lake metagenome | biome: soda lake; feature: Kulunda Steppe; material: water; isolation source: sample PL-Br10 brine of Picturesque Lake | place: Russia: Kulunda steppe | collected 2010-07
AACGTCGTCGTGACCGACGATATCGAGTCCGAACTCGTCGAGATCGCCGGCGGATACGACACGATCTGTCTCGGCGTATCGAGAGTGAGCTCGGTCGAGCGCATCCTCTCGGGTGCGATTCCGGAGACGATCGGCGAGCAGGTTTCGGGAACCATCGTCCTCGTACGGAGCGGCGACGGGGCCGAGCGATCGCTCCGATCCGCGGTACGAAAACGGCTCAGTGCATAGAATGAGTACGACATCACTGGAACAGGCCGAGACGGACTGGCGACGTCGTATCTGGCTCGCCGTGTTGGGCATTACCACGATCATCGTTGTCTATACGCTGTTGTATCAGTGGGCGGCAAGCGCATTCACGGGCGAGCAGATATCGTTCGCGCAGGCGCTACAGAACGTCGTCGAGATCGTAACGACCGCGGGCTTTGGGGGCGATACAGCTCTCTGGGAGCAAAGCGATCGCTTTGCTCTCCTGATCGTGTTTATGAATCTCTCGGCGGTGTTTCTGGTCTTCGTTGCGATCCCGCTGTTCGGTGTTCCGCTCCTCCGTCGAGCACTGGAAACACAGCCGCCGACAACCAGTACACTCCGTAACCACATCATCATCGCCGGATACTCCATGCGGGACGAAGTGCTACGGAAGGAACTAGAGGCGCTCGATATTCCGTACCTGTACATCGACGAGGATGCGGAGATCGTGACTGAACTAAACAAGCGAGGGATCAACGCAATCGTCGGGGATCCGGAGGCCGTCGATACCTATCGAGCAGCCAACGCCACACACGCACGGTCGCTCGTCGCCGACATCGGTGACGAGACGAACCCGACGGTGATCCTCTCGGCCAGACAGGTCAATCCCGAACTACGAGCGATTAGTGTGATCAGGGCACAGGAGGTAGAAACGTACCACAGATATGCGGGTGCCGACGAGATCGTGTCCGCCCGACAGTTGCTTGGCAAAAGTCTCGCCCTCCGTGCGGCCGGTACCTATGCCGAAAAACTCCGGGGCGCGATCGAAGTCGAAAGCGACCTTCGAATCACCGAGTTACTGGTCGAGCGCAACAGCGAACTCGTCGGACAGACGTTCCGGGAGGCAGATATTTTCAAACAGCGTGGGATCACGGTTGTCGGCGCGTGGCTCGGCGGGAAGTTCGTCGTCACGCCGGATCCCGACACGGTCATCGAACAGAACACCATTCTGCTGGTTGCCGGGGAGTACGATGACTTCGAGGAGGTACAGACCAGATCGATTCCGACACACGACACCCACGAACCGCGGGTCGTCGTCTGTGGCTACGGAACGGTCGGGCGCTCGATCACGGAGACCCTAGAGGAGGAAGGGGTCGACGTCGAGGTGATCGATATCGAGCCCAAAGACGGCGTCGACGTCGTCGGTGATATCACCGATCCGGAAACGCTCGAACGAGCGGACGTGCGAAACGCCCGTTCGGTCGTGCTGTCGCTCGACGAGGATACACCGACGATCTACGCGACGCTCGTGCTCGAACAGATCGCGCCCGATGTCGAGGTTATCGCGCGGGCGGACGACGCTGACAGCGTCCAGAAGCTGTACAGTGCGGGTGCCGACTTCGTGCTCTCGCTACCGAACGTCACCGGTGAAAGTCTGGCGTCCCTGTTGATCGACGAAGCCGAGATCCTGACCCCGGATACCGACTTCGAGTTCGTGCGAGCCGCGGCCCCAGCGTTCGTCGGGAAATCCCTCAAGGAGCTCGATCTCCGGGGGAAAACGAACTGTACCGTCGTCGCCGCCGAACGCGACGGCCAGGTGTTGACTGATATCGGAGCGACGTTTACGATCCGTGAGGACGACGTGCTAATCGTCGCTGGGAGCGAGGAGTCCAGAGAGCGGTTCCGCCAGTTCGTCGAGCGAGAGACAGCGGACTCAGAGGAGTAACTGGATTCCCTGAGCTTTACCAAGTGGGGTTGCCATTGAGAAACTATGGTAATCTACGAGAGTGACCTTCCGGGGGTCGGCAAGAAGTTCGAGATCGATCTCGAAGACGAGACACAGCTGATTATTGTTATCCACAACACCGGGAAACGGGAGCTGTTCTTCCGAGAGACCCCCGATGACGACTCCGAGAAACTGTTCGAGCTCTCGGACAAGATGGCCCGACAGATCGGGACGATCATGGAAGGAGCATACTTCCAGCCGATCAAGGACACCACGGTCAGCACGGTTCTGGGCGAGAACACACTGATCGAATGGGCGAAGGTCACCGAATCGGCCGAACTCATCGGTAAGACGATCGAAGAATCCGAGATCCGAAACAGGACTGGCGCGTCGATCATCGCGATCCAGCGTGGCGAGAAGACGATCGATCACCCGACCGCAGAGACCGTACTCGAACGCGGCGACACGCTTGTCGCGCTCGGCGATCGGGACAGCCACAAAAAGCTCGAGAACCTCGCCGGTGGAGAGACGGCGGACGGAGATGATCTGAACGAATAACATGGCGGAGCTAGAGCTGATACACGTCGGCGTGATGTTCGCGGTGATCGCCATCGCTGGCGGCCTCGCAAACACGGTCGGACAGTCAGTGATCCCCTTCTATCTGGTCGCCGGGATCCTGATGGGCGAAGCGGTGCTCGGAAGCGTCGGAACCCTCTCGCTCGACGCTGTCGGACTGACGATCGCCGGGAGCGACCTCTGGCTCGATCCCGACTCGGAGTTCATCCACCTCGGAGCGGAGTTAGGAATCGTCTTCCTGCTCTTTTTCCTCGGGCTGGAGTTCAGCATGGACCGGCTCATCGAGAGCAAAGAACGGATCGGGAAAGCGGGAACGATCGACCTGGTGAACTTCCTGCCCGGCATGCTGATCGGCTACCTCTACTTCGGTGGGTTCGTCGAGGCCATCCTGCTGGGCGGGATCGTCTACATCTCCTCGTCGGCGATCATCACCAAATCGCTGATCGATCTGGGATGGATCGCCAACAACGAGAGCGCACCGATGCTCGGCACGCTGGTCTATGAGGACCTCGTGATCGCACTGTATCTCGCGGTCGTCTCGGCGATCCTCCTCGGTGCGGGCGGGATCGCGGGCGCAACGACCGACATCCTGCTCGCGATCGGCGTCCTGTTCGTGCTCGTCTTCGTCGTCTACTTCGGCACCGAGTACTTCCAGGAGATCCTCGACATCGACTCCGTGGAGCTAACGGTCCTTCGAACTGTCGCCATCACGGTCTTCGTCGCCGGGGGCGCGCTCGCGCTCGGGGTCAGCGAGGCCGTCGCTGCCTTCTTTGTCGGGATGGGCTTTTCGAGCACCTCTCACGTCCACGAGATCGAGGAGCTGCTAATCCCGCTGCGGGACGTCTTCGCCGCCGTCTTCTTTTTCTGGATCGGGCTCCTGACGAACCCCTTCGTCTTCTTCGACGCGACGGTCGCCGGGCTGATCCTCGCGGCCGTCGCCCTCTCGGGGCCGACGAAGTTCGTCACGGGCTATCTCGCCGGACGGGTGTACGACCTCGACGAGCGCCGGTCGTTCCGGGTCGCCTGTGGGATGACCACACGCGGGGAGTTCTCGCTGATCATCGCGGCGATCGCCACCGCCGCGAGCGCGGAGGTGTGGGGCGCGGGTGTCACCGAGACGATTCCGGCGATCGCCGTCGGCTACGTCCTCATCATGAGCGTCCTCGGCACGCTGGCGATGCAGTACGCCGACCGGCTGTGGGTGCTCGCCGAACCGATCCTCGTCGACGAAGACGACACAGTGACACCGGCCGACTGAGCCGCAGTTCCCCGCTACTCCCCGTCCGTCGTTGGTCGCTCCGGTGGCGTTTCCTCGACGTCCAGCAGGTCCGCATCGTCCGCACTCGATAGCTCCTCGTCGATCGTGACCGGCTGGACCGCGTTCGCTGCCTCTAGTTTTCGGAGCACGTCGGGACGGCCGATCGCGAACAGCTGTTCGCCCGCCTCGATCGTCCACTCGCGTGCGGGAATCGTTTCGACCTCGCCGCCCGCCGTCCGGACTGCGATGACGGTCACGTCGAGCGCGCTGATCGGGCTGTCGACGAGCGGACTCCCTGTGCCGATCTCGACGACGCTCATCGTTTCCTCGCTGCGGCGGAGCATCCCCGCGAACTCCCGGTCGGGATGGGAGTCCGCCGAGAGCGTCATCAGCCGGTACTCCGCAGTCGGATCGATCCGCTCGGCAACCGATTCCTCCGTCGCGAGCGTCGCAACCGAGCCGACACTGGCTCGCAGTTCGGCGGTCCCGATCCGCGTCTCCTCGCCGTCGAGCAGCCGCCAGACCTGTACAGTATCCCCCGGTGTTGCGCTGAACGGCGGGTCGGCGCGAACCGCAACCGCTGCGGTCTTCGGGGGGAGCGTGGGCCCGATCCCCGCGACGCGACGGCCGACCGCGAAGTACTCGACCGTGCCATCCTCGGCGAGGTCGACGTCGACGTAACCGATATCGTGGGCCTCTTTGAGCCGTGCGGTCAACCCCGCTTCCAGTTCCGCAAGCGTCAGTCCACGCGAGAAGTCAAGCGTGCGACCGGCCAGCGCCTCCCTGGTCTCGTCCTCGACCGGGTCATAGCCCTCGATATCCTCGATTTCGTCGGGGAGCGTGACGGTGATGTATCGACCAGTTACCCGAACGAGCGGGCTGAAATCCGGCTGGAGCCGTCCCCAGGAGAACCGATCCGATTCCCCGGCCCAGTTGCCAAGTCGGCGTCCGCCGTAGGATGCCACCCCGGCCGCCACGAACACCGAAACGTTGAGCAGTGCCTCGGAGACGGTAAAGGGGTCCCCGGTCTCGCCGACGAACTGGATGAAGACGAGCCGGGTGTTGAGGTAGATGGCAACGGCCCCGAGGCCGATAATGAGGGTCGCACCTTCCGGCAGTTCTGCCCGTGCCCGAACCCGATAGACGTAGGCCACGAGCGTCGTCACCGCGGCGGCAAGCAGCGACAGGCCGACGATGCGGATCCCCGCCTCGACGAGCGGGTTCGAGAGGAGCGTCGCAAGCAGCGTCATCGGGCCACCTCCTCGAACGCCTGCAGTTGGCTCGGTCGTCCGACGATGATCAGTGCGTCGCCCGGCATCAGTTCGGCGTTGCCGTCCGGAGCGACGATCCGTTCCATCGACCGGCGGATCGCCAGCACGGCGACGCCGTAGGTATCACGAATCCGTTCAGAGCCGATCGTCCCCCCGGCGAGGCTACTCGAGGCCCCGACCGTCACCTTCCGGAACCGGTTGCCGTGGGCCTTGAGGACGCCAATCGCCTCGTACTCCCGCTGTTTGCCGCGCGAGTGGACGATCACCGGTGCGAACTCCGCGCGGATGACGCGGCGGGCGTCGTCTGCCGACAGTGCAACGGTAATTCGGCCCTCTCCGCCGGTCGTCGTCGGCGCGGGTGGCGTGCTCGGCGACGCGTCGTCGCTTGCGCCCCCGTCCGCTTCCGGGGTCTCCGCTGTCGGCTCCTGCTTCGGTACCGTATCAGTCCCCTCCGTCCGGGCGCTCACAACCGGACCGGTCACCGGCCCGTCGGGAAGCCGGATCGTCACCGAGTCCCCACGGGCGACCCCACTCGGCAGCAGCGTCCTGATCGAGACGGCGCGTTTTCCGGGCGGGACCCGGCGGGAGAGACCGGCAGCGCTGGGCGCGGCAGCGATCTGTGCCCGCCCCTGCTCGTCGATTGTGACCGAGACATCCGCCAGTTCGTGATCCTTGAGGAGTCGCTCTTCGAGCCGGGTTTCGAGTTCGGCAAGCGGGAGGCTCGCAGGGAACTTCCAGGAGCCCTCGTCGAGTGTCTCCCGAAGACTGTTCGGAAGCGGTGGATACCCCTCGAGGTCGAGAATCTCACCGACCGGTCGGATCCGGATCTGTCCGTACGAGTCGACGCGCTCGACCAGATCGGCCGAGAGACGGCTTTCCCGAATTGATTTGAGCGTGAGCGTTCGTGGCGTCGCCGCACCGAGTTTGTCACCCTGTCCGTGTGCCCAAAGGCTGGCCATCAGGATAACCAGCACGGCGGTGATCCCCGTCCAGCTATCCGCCAGTTGCGGATCGACCAGCCCCATCAGCCCGCCGGAGACACCCGCGAGCGCCCCGCCGAGTACGACGACACCGAGTCCGGGCACGGTGACGTTCGTGAAGTACTTGAACCCGAAACCGATCGAGAAGGCGATAAACGCCGGGAAGATCCCCGCGAGCAGTCCCAGATAGATGCCCACGAAGATTTCAGCAACCTGTGCCGAAGTCATTGGTCGTGGCGAATCGCCGACGGGGTATAGGGATGGCGTTTCTGATCAGGATTCGAACATTAGATCGGATAGTCAGCTGTGCGGTGCACAAATATCAGCTACAGACAACCAAAACAAACCGGTAACGCGTCTCACCGAAAGTCGTACACTCCCCACAACGCTTATATTTTCAAGTAAGAAAGTGACCGGCATGAACCAATCAGTCCGGGTGCTACACGTCGATGACGAGCCCCGGTTTGCCGGACTGACAGCAACACATCTCCAGCGGCTCGACGACCAGTTCGAGGTCGAAACGGCGACGAGCGCGACCGAGGGGCTGGAACTGCTGGCGAACAGGCAGTTCGATTGTGTTGTGTCCGACTACGACATGCCGGGCAAGAGTGGCATCGAGTTCCTCGAAGCGGTCCGCGAGTCGTATCCATCGCTCCCGTTCGTCCTGTTTACTGGAAAGGGAAGCGAGGAAGTCGCCAGCGACGCGATATCGGCAGGCGTCACGGACTACTTGCAGAAAGATACCGCTACCGAGCAGTTCGAGTTGCTTGCCAACCGCATCGAAAACGCCGTTTCACAGTCCCGGACCGAGCAGGAACTCGAACAGCAACGGATCGTCCTCGAGACCGTGATCGAGAACCTCCCTGCCGGAATTCTCGTCGAGGACGAGTCCCGTGAAGTGCTGGCAGCGAACACGGAGCTCCTCGAACTGTTCGGCGACGAGGGGAGCGTCGAGGAGTTCGTCGGCGCGGACTGTGCACAGCTCGCACGTGAGCTCAAGGAGGTCTTCGAACGGAGCGAGGAGTTCCTCGCGTCGATCGAGGACTGTCTGGACGCGCGCGAGCCCGTCATCGGTGAGTCCTTCGAGCTCGCCGACGGTCGGATCGTCGAGCGCGATTACGTTCCGTACGAGCTGCCGAGCGGGGCGGCGAACCTCTGGGTCTATCGAGATGTCACGGACGATCGAAAACAGGCCCGACTCCTGGAGGGGCTGTTCGAGCAGTCGTTCGACGGGATCGCCGTCCACGACATCGTCACCGACGAGAACGGCGAGCCGGTCGATTACGAGTACGTACACGTAAACGAGCGGTTCGAGGAGTTGACCGGTCTGAACGCCGACGAGGTCGTCGGCCGACAAGCGACCGAGGTGATCGACGGAATCGAGGAGACAGACTTCGTCGAATGGTACGGTCAGGTGGCCCTCGAAGGCGAGACGGTCCAGTTCGAGCAGTACTCCGAACCGCTGGATCGCCACTACGAGATCTCGGCGTTCGCCCCGAGCCACGGGCGGTTTATTACCATCTTCTCGGATATCACCGAGAGAAAAGCGAGGCAAAAAGAGCTCGAGAAGTTCAAGTTCTTCGTCGAGCACACGCCCGACTTCATGATCATTCTCGACGAGGACCTCACCGTCCGGTACCAGAGCCCGATCTCACCGGCGGTCGAGTACGATCCGCTGGTCGTCACGGCCGAAGATCCGATCCAGTACGTCCATCCCGGCGATCAGGAAACGGCCATCGACGGGTTCCAGCAGGCGCTGACGAACCCCGACGAGGTCGTGACGACCGAGTTCCGGGCACAGGACGCCGAGGGGACGTGGCGGTGGTTCGAGACCCGGACGCAGAACTTCATCGGTACCGATCCGATCGACGGTGTACTGGTAACGATCCGGGAAATCACCAACCGCAAGGAGAAAGAACGACAGCTCCAGCGACAGAACGAGCGCCTCGACGAGTTCGCGAGCGTCGTCTCCCACGACCTGCGAAACCCGCTTAACGTGGCGAACGGGCGGCTGGATATAGTCGCAGCGGAGTGCGAAAGCGAGCACATCGCGGAGATCAAGTGGGCGCTCGACCGGATGGACCACCTGATCGACGACGTGCTGACGCTGGCTCGTGACGGCGAGACTGTCGGCGAGACGGATCCGGTCGCGCTGGACACGCTCGTCACCCGATGCTGGGCTGGCGTGGCGACCGACGACGCGACGCTGACCTGTGAGGCAGAGGCGGAGATCTGCGCAGACCGGAGTCGGCTCTCGCAGTTACTCGAAAACCTGTTCAGAAATTCAGTCGAGCACAACCCCGAACCGGTGACGGTCACGGTTGGCGAACTCGAAGGGGGCTTTTTTGTCGAGGACGATGGCCGGGGGATCCCCGAGGACGAACGAGAGAAAGTCTTCGAGACCGGCTACTCTGCGACCGACGACGGCACCGGCTTCGGGCTGGCGATCGTCGCTGAGATCGTCTCGGCACACGGCTGGGAGATCGACGTCACGGAAAGCGAGGCAGGTGGCGCACGCTTCGAGATCACCGGCGTCGGTCGGGCCGAATGACTCAGCGGCGTAGATAGTAGACGACGACGCCGGGAACCGTCAATCCGAGGAAGACGGAAAGCAAGGAGAGTTCGTGGCCGAACACCACGTACTCCTCGTCGAGCGTGCCGGTCCACGCACCGACCGAGAACACGACAGTGCCGTAACAGCCCGAGGCGAGTCCTTTCGGACCGCCAGCGATAGCCAGGAGTCGTTCCCACCTCGACGTCTCGACCCAGGGGAGCGCGCCGTAGAGCCCCGACCCCAGTCGACGGACGACACTGCCGATGGCCGGGAGCGCGATCAGCGAGGGGAGTCCGATTCCGATCCCAAACGCACCCAGCAGTCCATACCCCCCGAGCCGTTTCAGTTTCCCCAGCAGGTACGTGCCAAACGCCAACCCGACCGCCGCGCCGACGAGCAGGACGCCGAGTTCCAGCACGGACAGGTCCCGGCTGCCGATCCCGACCCGATACGCGAGGCTATCGGTGAACATACCGAGCGTCAGAACGCAGAGCCCGGAACCAACGAGGAGCGTCCCGCTCCGGCCGCGGGGCTGTGTCGTCCGGAGCGGCGTCGACCGAAGCGCGCCAGCGATCGTCGACATGGCTGATGGTAGCGAGGTCCCACTGAAAACCCCACCGGCCGATGCGCACCACGAGGGGATCCGGGCCAACAGCCATCGGTCCACCTACTTCAAAAAGTATAGCATAATACTACAAATTTCGAAGTGAAGAGCGAACACCAGACACCACCGATTCGGTCCGGGCCAGCGGATTTTATACACCGTCGGAGCGATATGCCGGTATGGCAACCGACACCGCCGACGGAACGTTGCTGGTTCCCGTTTCGAACCCAGAGACGGTCGAGCGCCTGATTGACACGGCCGTCGACATCGCTCGGGGACGCTCCCTGCGCATCCTCGCATTGCACGTCGTCGAGGTCCCAGCACAGGTCCCACTCTCGGAGGGCCACCAGCTCGTCGACGAGGATGGTGAGGAGCGAGCGGTGCTGGCCGACGCCAGAGAGCGGGTCGAAGCGGCCGACGTGCCCATCGAGACGACGCTCCGGTACGCCCGCGACGTGGCGACCGGAATCGTCGGTGCGGTGGGCGAACACGACGCCGATGCGCTGTTGCTCGGCTGGCACGGTCGTCCCCGTCGCCGCGATATCATTCTGGGGAGCTTCATCGATCGCGTGCTCGCAGAGGCCGACTGTGACGTTTTCGTCAAGCGAATCCGTCGTCCTGCGCGGGATGTCGACTCGATCCTGGTGCCGGTCGCGGACGGCCCCCACTCCGATCTCGCCGTCGACCTCGCCGGAGCGCTCGCGACCGAACACAACGCCAGCGTCCGACTGGTCCACGTCGTCGCATCGGACGCCGACGACGCCGCGGTCGAGAACGCGAACGCCCTGCTGGAGGAGAGCGACGGGACGCTCCCGGAAGGGCTCGACATCGAGACCGATCTGCTCCGAAGCGATCACGTCCCTGGCGCGATCAACGACGAGACCACCTATCACGACCTCACGATCCTCGGCGCAACGCGTGACCCGTTCCTGCGCAGAAAACTCGTCGGCTCGGTCGCGGAAGGTGTCGGGCGCTCGGCGGCGAGCGCCGTGATGCTGGTCCGAAGCGAGCCCGAAGAGTGATCGCCGCTTCGGAGACTGGGTTACCAGTACCCGGAAAGAGTATCATCTCTCCCAGATATGTCACGTCTATGATGGATGTATCCGACGACGACGGAGAGCTGGCCGCGATCCTCGCCGCGCTCGGCGGCGGCGCGGCGGTAATGGCCGGTGTTGCTGGACGGACCGACGGAACGATGTTCTATATACTGCTGAGCACAGGCGGGTTGATGGTCGTCGGCGCGATCGCCCTACTGTACGATCATCAGACCACCTGAGGTGACGGTTCAGGCGAACTGTGCCAACAGCGCGACCGCGACGTACGCCGCCCCACCGGCGAGAAGCGGGATGGAGAGGTTGTCGTCGACGACGAACTCGCCGATTCGGGGCTTGACGCCGTCGGCGACCATCGCGCCGAGAGCGGCGACCGCGGCGACCGCCGGACTCAGAAACGGCCATGCGATCGCGAGGCTGATGACGAACATCGCTGCCAGCGAGCGGGGGTGTTTGATCGTCCGGAGCTCGTCGGTCCCAAGCAGGCCACTCACCGGATCGCCGATCGTCAGCATCAGGATTGCGGGCACGGCGATCATGGGCTCGAAGGCAAGTATGACTGCGGTCATGCTGAATGCACCCAGCGCGTAACCCGCGACCGTCTCCTGTTCGTACTCGCGGGTGAGCTTCTCGAAGACCCAGAGGTCGAGTCCCGTGCGCAGGCGCAGGAGCTCGATGACGACGACCCCGGCGCTGGCCGCTAGCATCAGATAGCCCAGCTGTGCCCACGTCAGGACATCGAGCAGGTACAGCCCGGGGATGATCGAACTGCTCGCGTGGAACAGCCGCCGCTTGATCTCGTCGGCCATCTATGCGAGGTCGGCAAAGTTCAGATCGCCGGAACGCAGCGCCGACAGCGTCTCGACAAGGTCGTCCAGCTCGACCCGAACCTGTTCGGTCGAGTCGCGCTCCCGAACCGTCACCGCCCCGTCTTCGAGTGCCTCGTAGTCAACGGTGACACAGAACGGCGTGCCGACCTCGTCCTGTCGGCGGTAGCGTCGACCGATCGCGCCGGAGTCGTCGTAGGCGACCGAGAGGCCCGCCTCGCGCAGATCGCGGGCAACATCCCGAGCGAGCTCGCCCAGCCCCTCCTTGTCCATCAGCGGGAAGACGCCGACGAAGGTCGGGGCGACCTCGGGAGAGAGTTCGAGGTAGGTTCGTTCCTCGCCGTCGACCTCGTCCTCACGGTAGCTGTGGTCGAGGACGGTGTAGAGCACGCGGTCGATGCCGAAGGATGGCTCGACGACGTGGGGCGTTATGTGTTCGCCTGCTTCGGTGACCTCCTCGACGGTAAAGCCGGTCTTCTCGACCGGGATCGTGTATGCCTCGCCATCAGCTTCGACAGCGACTGTATCGCCATTAAACGCCGAGCGATCCCGCTCAGCGAGCGCCGCGAGCGCGTCCGCGATATCGCCCGCAGCGCCGCCGAACTCCGGCCCGAGGTAGCTCATGTCGGGGTCGACAGTGGCGCGCTCGACCGTCTTCGGCTCGTCGTACTGCTTGAAGATCGTGAAGTCCTCATCGGAGAACTTGCCGTGCTTGCCCAGGTCGTAGTCGCTACGGTAGGCGAAGCCGGTGAGTTCCACCCAGTCGCCGTCGAGTTCGGATTCGGCGTCCCAGCAGTCTACCGAGTAGTGTGCGAGTTCGCCGGGGAGATGCTGGCGGAATCGGAACCGGCCCATGTCGACGCCGACGCGGTCGTACCACCGCTGTGCGATGCCGAGGTAGTAGCCGATCCACGCGCTCGCGATGGTGCCGTCGTCGACGGCCTCGCCGATCGTCGCCGTGTAGGGCTCGCCCTCGTCGTCTTGCTGTTCGGGGACTGGATACAGCGTCACCTCGACGTCCTCGACCGTCGAGAGGTCCGGTTCGTCCTCCTCGGGATCGATGAACAGTTCGAGTTCGGCCTGCGTGAACTCCCGCGTCCGAATGACGGATTTGCGCGGGCTGATCTCGTTCCGGTAGGCCTTCCCGATCTGGGTGACGCCGAAGGGAAGCCGGTTGCGGGCGTACTCTTTGAGCTGGGGGAACTCGACGAAGATGCCCTGTGCGGTCTCGGGGCGCAGGTAGCCCGGCGAGGAGTCGCCGGGACCGATGTTCGTGGCGAACATGAGGTTGAAGTCCTCGACCGGCTCGCCCGCGAGTGCGGCACCACACGAGGGGCAGGCGAGTTCGTGCTCGGCGATCAGCGCCTCGACGTCCTCGATCGGGATCGCCTCGGCGTCTTCGAGCTCGGTGTTGTCCTCGATCAGGTGATCCGCACGGTGGCTCTCGCCACACTCGGCGCACTCGACAAGCATGTCGTCGAACGTGTCGAGATGGCCCGACGCCTCGAAAACGGGTTCGGGCATGATCGTCGGCGCGTCGATCTCCTGGTTACCCTCCTTGACGGCAAAGCGGTCCCGCCAGGCGTCCTCGACGTTTTGCTTGAGCGCCGCACCCTGCGGGCCGAATGTATAGAAGCCCGAAACGCCGCCATACGCGCCCGAGGCCTGCAGGAAGTAGCCCCGGCGCTTGGCGAGTTCGACGAGCTTCTCACCGGTCTCACTCATACAGCGCCTCCAGCAGGTCCATATCACGGACGACGCCGACGAGCTGGTCGCCGGAGATCAGCGGGATCTGCTCGATGTCGTGGGTGATCATCTGCTGGGCCGCCTCCTTTGCGGTCTTTCGCTTCGAGACCGTCACGAGGTCCGATGTCATCAGGTCGCCGACCGTCTCGTCGGGGAGTTCGACGTTCCGAACCGTCATCGAGCGGCTCCCGACGCCTTTGATCCCTTCCCACATCCAGTCGTTGTCCTGATCCGCGAAGCTGTTACCCGTGCGCTCTTCTTCCTCCACAACGCGGGCAACGTCAAGGATGTCAACCTCGGTTAACATCCCCGCAGGATCGCCTCCCTCGTCGAGCACGACCGCGTAGGGAACGTTGGCGTAGAACAGCTCGCGCATCCCGACGAGCAGCGGCGCAGCCTCGTAGGTCGTGTTGATGTCCGTCGTCGCCAGTTCCTCGACGCTCGTCTCGGCATCGACGTCGCCGGTCGCGATCGCACGGATCACGTCGGTGATGGTGATGATCCCCTCTAGCTCGCCGTCGACCACGGGAACGCGCCGGGCGTTCTCGGTCGCCATCAGTTCGGCCAACTGCTCGATGCTGGCGTCGCGCTCGATGGTCGTGACCTCGTCCATCAGCAGCGCGAGCTGGTCCTCGTCGGGCTGTTCGATCAGGCTCTCGCGGGAGACGAGGCCGCGGTACTCCTCTCCATCGTCCGTTTCTTTGACGACCGGCACCGAGGAAAACTCCCGGTCCTGCAGGTATTCGAGGGCGTCGTCCCGGCTACCGGGTATCGTTACCGTGACGAGCTCCGAACGGGGCGTCATCGCGTCGGAAACATTCATACACCGGCGTACGTGCAAAACCGCAATAAACTCCGTGCTTCGCGTGCGCGCCGCTGGCGTCGCGGGAGTGAGCCCAGAAATGGACAAGCGTTCATATCAAATCCGATGGACTTATCTATGTATGAAAGATAGTTATAGATATGTCCACGTCAGGCTACACCGAGTCGTTGGCGGACACGCACGAGGTCGTTGGAACGATCGACGGCGACGGCCACGATGGCGAGTACGTAATCGCGGATATCACCCGCGATGGGGCGTGGGTTTCCACGGACCTCGCCGACGCGGTAGAGCTTGACGCAATGCGATAACGTCCGGAACCGGCCGGGATGGTCGATTTTTTCACCGATGGGGCCAAAGTCCCGAGCAATGCCGACAGAGTCCGCGGACAACCCCTACGTCGAGGAGCCGCCGATCGACTTCGAGCCGGTCGACTCGCTCGACGAGGCCGACGCCCGCGAGCAGGCCGACCGGCTCCGGGAGGCGGTCCAGTATCACGATCGGCGATACTACATCGAGGCCGACCCAGTCATCGCCGACAGGGCCTACGACGCGCTGTTATCCCGCCTCGAAACTCTCGAAGAGCGGTTCGAGCTCGACCGCGAAAACAGTCCGACCCAGCGTGTGGGGGGCGAACCGGTCGAGGCGTTCGACACCGTCGAGCACGTCGCGCCGATGCTCTCGATCGACGGAACAGAAGACGCCGACGAGGTACGCACGTTTGCCGATCGCGTCGAGGGCGAGTTCGCCGACGTCGACTACGTCTGCGAACCGAAGTTCGACGGTATCTCGATCGAGGTCGTCTACGAGGACGGCGAGTTCAGACGTGCGGTCACCCGCGGCGACGGCCACGAGGGCGACGACGTGACCGAAAACGTCCGGACGATCCGGTCGATCCCACTGCGGCTCTCCGGGAACTATCCCGACGTTCTGGCGGTCCGCGGCGAGATCTACATGCCACGGGACGCGTTTCAGGCGCACAACCGCGAGCTGGTCGAGCGCGGCGAGGAGCCGTTTGCCAACCCGCGGAACGCGACGGCGGGGACGATCCGCCAGCACGACCCGACGATCGTCGCCGAGCGCCCGCTCGACTGTTTCTTTTTCGAGGTGCTCGACGCCAGTCGAGAGTGGGAGACGCGCTACGCGGAAGACGAGGCACTGCCGGGATTCGGCCTGCGCGTCAACGAGTACACGACCCGCGTCGGCAGCATCGACGAGGCCATCGAATACCGCGATCGAATCCTCGACCGCCGGGACGACCTGAACTACGAGATCGACGGCGTCGTCATCAAAGTCGACGGCCGGGAGAAACGCGAGGCGCTGGGGTCGACTGCCCGACACTACCGCTGGGCGATCGCCTACAAGTTCCCCGCACGCACCGAGGAGACGACGGTTCGCGATATCGCTGTACAGGTGGGCCGAACCGGCCGCCTGACGCCAGTCGCACTGCTCGATCCCGTCGACGTCGGTGGGGTTACTGTCGCCCGTGCCAGCCTGCACAACCCCGACGAGATCGCGCGGCTCGGCGTCGACATCGGCGATAGAGTTCGTATCGAGCGGGCGGGCGACGTGATCCCGCAGGTCGCCGAGGTCCTCGACGACGGCGACGGCCACTTCGAGTTCCCCGACAGCTGTCCCGTCTGCGAGAGCGCGATCGAGCGGGACGGCCCGATGGCTCACTGTACTGGGGGGATCGCCTGTGACGCCCAGTTGCGGGAGTCACTGGTCTACTACGGAAGCGACGCCGGACTCGACATCGAGGGGCTGGGCGAGCGAACGGTCCGCCAGCTACTCGACGACGGGCTGATCGAAGGGCTCCCCGATCTCTATCGGCTCGACGCCGACCAACTGGCTGCTCTGGAGGGCTGGGGCGAGCAAAGTGCGCAGAACCTGATCGAGGCCATCGAGGGGACCGCAGAGCCGCCGCTTGCCGACTTCCTCTCGGCGCTCGGCGTGCCCCACGTGGGTCCGGCGACCGCCCGGGAACTGGCCCGCGAGTTCGGCGACCTCGACAGCCTGATGACCGCGAGCGTCGCAGAGTTAGAAGCGGTGGACGAGGTGGGCGAGGTCGTCGCCGGGGAGATCCACGACTTCTTCGCGTCCAGAGCGAACAGTACGGTGATCGAGGAGCTCCGGAATGAGGGCGTCGAGCCACAGTCCGCCGAGACATCGGGTGGCAACGAGCTAGACGGACTGACGATCGTCTTCACCGGGAGTCTGGACGGGTACACCCGAAGCGAGGCCCAGGAGCTCGTCGAGAGCCACGGCGGGTCGGCGACGAGTAGCGTCTCGGGTAACACAGACTATCTCGTGACTGGCGAGAACCCCGGTGCGACGAAGGTCGAAGACGCCGAAGCGGAAGGCGTCGAACGGCTCAGCGAGGGCGAGTTCGAGACGCTGCTGGCGGATCGTGGGATCGGCCCGATCTAGAGGTCCTGTCGGTCGAACAGGGCGCGCCCCACGACGAGCGGGACGACGATCCAGACGGCGAGGACGACCAGCCCGGTCCAACCGTTGACGTACCACGCATTCATATATCGGGGCTGTGCCATATCGGTGTAGACGAAGCCGTGCAGTATCATCTGGTAGGCGTAATGCGGGTTGATCGTCGCGAGAGGGTACATCCACCAGTCGAGCTCGAAGGCAAGGGTCCAGGTCCCCGTCTGCAGTCGGTTGACGGTGCTCTGAGCGATGGTCAGGGCGGGAAGGTAGAGGAACCGAAAGAGCACGTACAGGACGAAGACGCCGACAGCGGAGAGTATCGATGAGGAGACCGCTCCGGAAAAGCCAATAGCAAGACTCAGATACGCCAGGCCGATGAGCAACACGGCGAGGACGAATACCAGATAGTTGAGGATCGAGTAGGCGTCGAACAGCGCGATGACGAGCACGAGCCCTGCGGCGAACGCGAGCAGGATCGGGGTCGCGAGAACGACCGATCGCCCGAGGAACTTGCCGAGGACGACATCATCGCGTGTGTGCGGAAGCGAGAGCGTGAGGGCGAGACTCCCCGACTGGCGCTCACCGACGATCGACTTGTAGCCGAGCAAAGCGGCGATGATCGGCACGAACATCACTGCCGCACCGAAAAACGAGATCAGCCCCTCGACAGCCAGATCCT
>LKMJ01002572.1_pt1 | contig 16719 bp, 16 predicted proteins | sample 643391 | NCBI WGS metagenome assembly LKMJ01 (sample SAMN04112250, study PRJNA286221) | soda lake metagenome | biome: soda lake; feature: Kulunda Steppe; material: water; isolation source: sample PL-Br10 brine of Picturesque Lake | place: Russia: Kulunda steppe | collected 2010-07
ATTGCATCTGTGGGAAAGCCCAGGTCGTACATTATCATGAGCATTTTGTCATGATCTGTGGTGTTGAACGCAGAGGTAAAGTCCACAATGAGCGCATAGATGTTGTTGCCAAAGAGTTTGGCATCCTTAAGGGCCATAATCACATTTTGCAGCTGATAGATAGTATCTTTTTGTCTACAGAAGCCGGCTTGGGTGGTACTAAGCAGAGAGTTAGCTTCAGCATATTCATAAAGTGTATTAGTAATCATTCGCGTCCACAATTTATAGAGTGTGTTGGCCAGGCCAATTGGCCTGTACTACAGGCGTAGTACGAAGAAACACTGGTCTCATCACCTTTGTTCTTGTCAATAAGGATGGTGTTGCTGGTTTTCCAGGCTTGTGGTGTGTAGCCTGTGGCTTACATGATGATAAAGAGCATGTGGATGGTGTCTTGGAACTCAGCAGGCAACATTTTCAGGAGTTCATTGACTATGCCGTCTGGGCCTGGAGATTAATTGCTTGTGAGGGACCTGATACATTCTGTAAAGGCGCTCTTGTCAAGGATGGAATTGTGAAGCCAGTTTCTTGTCTGTTTCCCCTCTGCTTCGTCCTTAGTAATTTGAGATTCAAATCTAAAGGGGTCCGACCCCCAGAGTCTGGCAGGGGGCCTTTAAATGTTGGTGGTGGGTGTTCCCATGGATAGTTTCTGGGAGTCTGTTCAGGCAAATACCTGCCATTCTTAACATTGACTTTTTCCAGGAGTCCTTGTAAAACTTTTCCAAGATGTGAGTCTGCTTGATGGGTTTTGTCTCTAAGATGCCGGTGTGAGGGTCTCTGAGGGCTTGCAATCCCGCTCGTGGCTGCATGTTTTTGTCCCTAAAAAATTCTTTGTGTGCTTTTTTGGGAGAGCAGTTGATCAGTTTCTGTTGTCTCACCCGAGCCCGCTTGTGATTTTCTCTGTTGTTGACCTGATCAATGGTGACTATGGCACTTTTTGTGTTTGAAAAGAGGTTTCCCAGCTGTTTACCTAGAGGCAGCTCATGGTTGAGGTCTTTGAGCTTGTGGATTGTATTGCAAAGAATGGGGTTGTCATAATTCTGGACTAGGATTTCATTTGGAGTGCAATGGGAATGGATGTGGGGTGAGTGCAGGTATCTTTGGATAGAGTTTATTTGATTGAGCTTTTTACTGAGGGAAAGGCGCCGTCTGCTCACGGAGCGAGGATTATGGTGGCGGTGGTCAGGAGAAGTGATTTTAGTCCTACAACTTGAAGTCTAAAATGCTAGCTCTTGAGTAGATTGTATAAAATTGGAAACGACCTGTGCATACTCTTCTATTACCCCAGGTGCTAGTCTATTGCAGATCATCTTGAGTCTAAGGGTTTGTTTCGCGCTTGTGTGCTGCAGACCATCTAGAAAGGCAAGTGCTTCCGCATGAGCAGATTTGAGGACCTGAATTGTATCTTCCAGTTGTTGGTATACACCATGGCTTGGGTCAAGGAGAGCCAAGCGGAAAGCATTTTGATCAGTAATGCTAATTGGCCGGACAAGGTTGACCTGGTGGTTAAAATTGTGCGTTGGCTGTGACTGAGCAATGTGGGGAATGCTTGCATTCAGTATGTATGTAGGAATGTGAGCCAAGTGCTGGGTAGGTAATCACTAAGGCCTTCAAGGCCTGTGATCTTGTGAACTTGTGCACAAGGCCTGTGAACTTGTGAACAGCTTGTGAACAAGTTGTTCACAAGTTTGGCAAGGATGGCATTGGGCTGCAAGGTTGGCTGGTAGCAGTATATCGTCAATGCGGCCAAAGGAGTAGATTGTGTTTTCGTGTTTCCTTCCATTTTTCCGAAATTGCCTTCCACTTACCGCACCAATTCCGACCCCAAGACCACCATGAGAACCGGAAAAATATAAGCTATCCAATGGTGTGCTCAGGTCAGGAAATGGTGCGGTGGATGCAAAGTTATGCCTTGAGAGGCCTATTTTGCCATGTTTGCCTAAGAAAGGGGTGACCCAGTGGTGGGGACGACCAATTAGCATAAGTCTATAAAATGAAATTCTTGAAATCTTCTGAACCTAATACCTAGGTGCAGGTTGCAGGCTGGTTGGCTTCAGCCAAGCTGCCCTTGTTTGGCAGGTTCAGCAGCTGCAATGTGACCCTTACCCATCCCTTACCTTACTCGTGAACTTGGAATCATTCCATGATGTATCAGCTCCCAACTATGAAGTCACCTCACCCAGGCTATCTCTCTGTGACCAGCTCCTGGAACAATAAGCCACTCTTATCGCACGCATCTGGGAATCACCATATCCTGTGGCTCAGGCCGGCCAGGGGTTAGACATGCTACCAATCTCAGGACAAGTATAAAGGCATAAATCTTGCCAAGCCTCATCAGAGAGCACCAGCTCAGTCCGTAGACTGTGGGTTGCGCCTGCGCAGGTGGATCTCATCAATTGCATCCAGGGTCTCCTTGTCAAGCTCCACCTCAAATGCTGCGACGTTCTCCTTGAGCTGCAATACACGGTTACATGCAAGCAAAGTGGCATTCACTCTGCCTCAGAAATTAAGCCAAACTGATCCATCCCGTCACCTTATTTCATGCGGAGTTGGTACCTCCAGATTTAGGCCTATGCACCAGAAACGAAGTCAACTGAACAATATCCAGAGCCCCAAGGCTTGCATTTCTACTACTTATGCATGTGACTCAGCAAGGGGTTGGTGTGCCTTGCAAATAGCACAAGCAAGGCAAGTAAAGGCCCAGAGATGGGGATTCATATTGGTTGGCGAGTTCAACCGACTACGGTCATCAAACCTATCATGCATCAGTCCATACAACACGGCCCCCTCAATGCCCACAACGCACCAACTTGGCGTCAGGATCCATGGCTTAGATTAAGACAAAGGACCTAAAACTTTGCGGAGGAGCACCACAGCCACTAGCCACAGCTTAAAGTTCCAAGCAACCAGACTGCATCCCAGTAAGCTGAACTAGGCTGGGCGCATGTGGCGGGCATAACGACCCGGGGATGGATGTTGCAGTAGCCCCTACCTGCTCGAGGGTTGTAGCTCCGATGATGACCGAACCCATGTACCAGCGGCTAGCCGCCCATGCCTGGGCCAGAGTAGCCAGGCTCATTCCCTTCTTATGTGCCAAGGCTGCACACAGACAGTGCATCATACGATACAGTGTGGTCCATGCTTATGCACGTATGCTCGTCACTGTGAACCTGGCTTCAACTTGATCTGCTACAAAGGAGGCAAGTTGGGGATGCTGGTCAGGCAGTCAGTGGCGTTTTGAACCAGCTCTAACCTGCATACTCCTTAGCTGCCTCCATGTTCCGGGGGTTGAAGTAGCGAGACTGGAAGTTGGGGAACTTCCTGTGCCTGTGTTTAGAGTGCAAAAAGGAGAGGACTTGCTTTTTTTCTTGTCAGAAGTGCTTCAGCTGATGCAACGGCGACAGCAAGCCTGTGCTCCTGGTAGACATATGGGCAATTGCAAACGCGCTGCTGCTTTCCACGCAAGGGATAAACGAGCTCAGGCTGTCGCTCATCCCTGTAACTCAGAAATACTTCCAAAAGATTTAAGACTTAAGAATTGGCTTGCATGTAAGTCGGCAACACATTTGCATGTGCACAATGCACATCATGCTGACTTCGGCCTCTGTTGCAAATCCCCAGTACCTGGAGCCTGCTGGGGCACCCTCGATGCCAGCTGGGGTCAGGTACTGTGGAAGCAGGACACAGAGCAGAAGCACAGGTTTTTGCAGAGTTGGGTCATGCGTTCATTTGCCCAGACCAATGCGCGTATGATACGAACAATGCGCGTATTCAACGTCAATGCGTCCGCATTCAGGGGTCATTTTTGATAGTAGAGGTTGGGGGGTTTGGGGGGGCCTGTGGACCATCATCTGCCCCCCCAGCTACCTGTTACCACCACAATGCAGTTTTATAAGTACATATACATTCAAAGTGCCCAAAGAAAGGGGGACAAGTGCGTTCATGCCAAGATCATTGATCTGAAAGACAAGTCCCATGCGCCAGCATGCTGTGTGCACAAGTAATGCAAGCTCGTCCTGCATCAGAAAGCACTTCCTGCACATTATTCCAGCTTGAGGGTACGTGAAGTGCACAGCGGATGAAGCAGTTCTGGAGCCTGTCCTGGATGAGATGAGAGCCCGGGCTGGATGAGGCGAGAGCCTGGGCCCGTCGATGCTCAGCAAGGCAGCAGCAGCGCAGCGCAGCTCCAGCTCGACAGCATTACATCAGCAACTGCAAGCAACGCCTCGTCATCGTCAAGGAGTGCTCCGCTGAGCTTGGCTGAGCAGGATTACGTGAAACGCCCCAGGCCCAAGGGGGGGATTGGGGGGGCGCATTGGACGCGAGGGTTTTTCAATTCGCGAATTTAAGGCAATTTCATCAATGCGCGCAAGATGCGACAAAATATGTATGACCCAACCCAGGGTTTTTGCATCGCTGCTCTCATTCATATGTGCGCAGCGATGATTATCTTCAGAACCCTAGGCCTTTTTAAAGCACAAAGACTGGGCATGCACCCAAGATTTGAACAGCACAGGTTTGCAGGGAAGCAGTGCACGCTTGGGCCTTCAAGGCAGGACAAGCAATTGCACAGGCAAGACAATTTTTATTGCACAAAAGCCTAGGCACTTGTTTGGGTAGTAGCACCCGTCCCTGCGGCTCACCTTATCAGTCAATGCACCTCCGGCCAGGGCACCATAGCACAGGAGGCTGACATTGTAGTGGGAAGGTGCACAAGCCTCTGCAAGGTCCTCCTCAAACTGGCGGTAGCCCTGTGTTGGTAGTGTCCGTGAGCATGCATTTGTGATTTCGGTCAGAAGTCAGCCCGTTAAACAGTACGGTCTGCTGTACCAGAACAGAGTGACTTGCAAGATGGCAGGTAGGAGCCCTCAGCTTGCACCTGTGTGGGCACCTGTGACATTGCACATGTGTCTCTGGACGCAAACACTATCACCTGTGGTGTGACAGACCTAAGTCAGGAAGGGCACACTCGAGCAACTCAGCTACTTTCTCAGCTACAGACCTTTGTGGATGGCATGCACATTACTCAGCTATTTTGAGAAGATGCAGCGATAGCTTACAACTGACTATGGAAGGTTGGACATCCGGTATGGATCTTGCTGCCTCCTTAGTAGTTGACAACGCTGAAAATCAGTAGCATGCGCCTAATGCAGAAATGCGCGTTGATGACCAGGTGCCTTGACCTGAGTTGCTAAGCAAAGCACACTGGGCAAGGCAGTAGCCCACTCCATCATGCACTCACAAGCGAGAAATCGTTTTGGATTGAAATTGGCTCTGGGATGCCCAGCTTCCGTGCAGTCTCAACCATCTTGCACACACCTGCACAATATCACCGGACAAAGATGCAAGAAGCCAGTGGCCAAGGTTGCTAGTTCAGCAAGAGAGAAAGCCCAGTGACTCATGCAGATCACGTGTGCAGCAGAGCCTCTGCTGCAGCTAACAAACAAACGGCAAGCCAGCCTTGACGTACCATAGGTTGACTCATTACTGAGGCCCCAGTGCTTGATCTTGCCCTCCTGCAGGTACAAGAATGAAAAGGATGTCAGTAAGTGATGCATTCTTATGTGGCTACAGCCAAGTGGACCAAGCTGTTGCTGGTAAGCAACGTCCCACCTAACCAGGCCATGCACATTGATCTGTATTGCACCAAATGCCATGCAAACAGTATGCGCACTCTGTAGCCAAGGTCTAAATCAAGAAATAAGATAACTAGGAGTTTACAGCCTACCTTGATGAGCTCACCCATAGCAGACACGGTCTCCTCGATGTCAGGAGGGGTCATTTCACCCTTGTACTCCCGCTCCTGCAGGAATCAATCAGGGATGATGACCTGGACTGAGTGTCTGTGGGTGATATCGCGCCAGAACGACCACTTGTCGGACAAGCTGGAAGCATCAACTTGTCAAGGGCCACGGAGCACACTTCCATGCTCAGCACATTCTGTGTTCAGGACAAACAGACAACTCACTGAAAGCCACTGGAATGTATTGTATTCACTGTGTAAGCAAATATTTGACCTACCGGCCTGTATTGCCTTTCTCCCCAGAGAGGAGCATATCGATCCGGCCAGTGCAGCTGGTACCTGGCGTTGAGCAAAAGCAACGACAACAGGCGTTATGGCTAGTCTTATGCGACTCATAAATAAATTGCGTCGGTCAATTAGCATACATGCAGGCCGTAGCCCAACGAAAGCAAGAGCATCAGGAGGAGATTAAGGCAGGAGCAGCACGGCACAGCAAGCAAGCTGTGCCAGGGACTGAACATAGGTGCTTGGCACTTCTGAGCTTCATCCGGTTGTGACCTCATGCACTCACAGGTCCACGTAGTCCGTTTGCAGGCGCTTCAAGCTAGCTTCAATGGCTGACCTAATGTGTGCTCGATCCATACGTGGGTTGGGGGCCTTGGCATGCGGGTCACCAGACCTGTGCAGGCCATGACGTAGGTGTGTTTTCCTGATATTGAAAGTGAGAGGATGCCTACTGCAATCAGGATCATTTGAAGTGTTGTGTTTGACCGGCTTGACCGAGATGAGCTTATGCATGTTTTGCTTGACTGGACTGATGGAAGAGCAGGCAGCAATGTCTCATTCCTCTAGCATGCCATTCTGTTGCAAATCTTTCTCAACCTCAAGATGACTCCTGTACTATGCGCTCTGAATGAAGAGAAATACCTAACCCTAAATGATCATGGCTTAGAGGGAAGTTCAACCCGGCCGGGCCCCAGAGGTATCGACTAAGCTTTGGCCCGCGCCGGAGGTGCGGGCTAAAGCTGGTCCGGGTCACCGGCAATTTCATTTGTTGCCCTTCTGGGCGTCCGGAAAGACAATATATTGACTTCCGGGCAGGTAAAGTTAAGTAAATATTGATGGAAAAAGGGCAAGGGAGAGGAAGAGGTGGAGGGCCTGCCCAACCTGCCTCCTCCAGGGATACCTTTGACCTCCCTCTGTAGGTAATCCGAAAAAGAGGGCAGAGAATGCTGCTGCATGGTCTGGCTTGACAATCTTCTTTCCATTTGGTGTAGGGGCCACAGCCTTCTCCTCCCAGCTCCCAGCCCCCAGCCCTCAGGCCCTTCTCCTCCCAACCATCCCACAGAGCCTTGGTATTGCCCTGAGCCCTGGACTCCAGAGTGGATGCTGCAGCATCCAAATCCCACTTTCAGGCATTCACTGAAGGACTTGTTTCTCTCTGACTACACCTTCGAGGAGGATTCAACATCAGAGGCATTCTACAAGATGAGCCAGCCCGTCCCATACGCGATTGGCCTGATGGGGTGGTGCCCAATAAAGCACCTCTGGCAGATGGGGTGTCCATGGGGTTTGCCATTCCCTCCCCAGGTCCCGCTTTCACTCCCGCTCCCGCCCCCGCTCCTGCTCCCACTCCTGCTCTTGCTCCTGCACCAGTCACTGCTGGAGGTGCTGGTGTGAAGGAAGTGAAAATGGGTGAGGCATGCACAGCAGAGGAATTGGAAATCTGTGAGGTGAAATTGTAACGTGAATTTCAGCCATCCCCTTCAGCAATCATCCAGCTAATAATTGTGCTTAACCTGAAATAAAGGTGGTTGTACAGTGCAAGTCAAAATAATTAAATCCATTGCAAATTGAGCAATGGCTTAATGAATATTGCACACCACGCTCCCAGCTGCAGCAGTCATGCACCTAACTCAAGCTTTTCGGAAAGTAAAAGCTTGGTTTTGAGAGTAAAAACATTCATATGACCAAGGAAGCCCCCTGTCATGGGAAAACTTCAGGCAAGGCGACAAGCACTTGTTGTCCTTATAATTGTATACACAGTTACTCACCGCTGCGCCCCCGGCCGGGCTTTGTTTTTAGGGTCAAACCGGAAACATTTCAAACAGGCTTCCGTGGAACCGGAAGTTTTCAAAAAGTAGTTCCGGGCAAACTGAACATGTCACAGACCCCCCTGAACTTCCCTGATGGCATGGGTACACTGATTCCACTGCAAATGCAATTACGATGCAATTCTGTGCCCTTTGGGAAATGGTGAACAGACAAGCCGCTGGACCATGCGCCTCTGTGTTTTCATCCTGTGGTCTAAGCAAACTTTCAATAGCTCTGCGGGGATGCCCTTTTTCAATGGCAGACACACCAACATGCAAAAGTAGGCCAGACAGATCTTGCAGGTCTTGCTGCAAGTGAAGAACTTCTTGCCATGCCTTAAAGATATACGAGCAGCTATGCCCTTTGAAACAGCTCCAGTCAACCAGTTGGAGAGCCCTACGCAACTTATATCATCAGTTTGGAGCTGACACCTGTCTTTCACCAGAACCTCTCTTGGTCATCCCCACCACTGGACCCCCCCAAACATGGCCAATTAGCAATTCCGCCCAGTTGCTGGCCCCATTTCCAGACCCAACCACGCACAACATGTACATATGTCATAAAAAGTCAGGCTGTATGAGAAAATGCGAGGTGGGGCCGCGGCGTGTGCGCCTTTGGCCATTCTGGCACCATTTTGCACCCTTTTGGCAGGCAAATGGTGCATCCCCAAACTTGCTCCAATCCTGCCGCTTTCCAGGACTTTAGCTGCTCTTGCAAAATGATTTGATGCTGCAAAGTTGGATTAGGGGGAGGTGGTCGGGAAGGTGTGTTCCGTGGGTGACCCTGTCGCGACCGGATAAGGGTCCAAACACAGGAAATGCGATAACTCCGCAACACATGCATACTTTCAAGCTAGACCAAGTCTGAGGGTTAGGCAATTAAATTAAATCTAGGAAACTTAAATTGGAGCCGATTGAGGGTGTGGGTGGGAAGCGGCGGGCTAAAACGTTGTATTACATTTGCCTCGTTTGAGTGTACAGCTCAACGGGAGCTTCCCACGCCCAAATCCACACAGGATGTGCGGGCCAATTTTAAACATCTGTAGTCATCTCAAGCTCGGAGTTTGGGGCTGTGCGTGGGATACAGCGCGCGCGCGCACTCTTCCAACCTTACATACCATTTTTTCTGAAATTGCCTTCCACTTACCGCACCAATTTCAACCCCAAGACCCCCATCAGAACCAAAAAAATATATGCTATCCAATGGTGTGCTCAGGTCAGGAAACGGTGCGGTGGATGCAAAGTAAATTACTTTAAGTAATGCCTTGAGAGGCCTATTTGGCCACGTTTGCCTAAGAAAGGGGTGACCCAGTGGTGGGGACGACCGAAAGTATGCATCATGTGGATGAATCCAGGTCCAGATCTCTCCATTCTTTTACGGTTTGCTTGCTCAAAAACGGAGCAAAGTCAATCATGTTGCTTAAGGAACGGCACATGATTGCAGAGATGTGCATATCAGCGCTCGGCATGTCGCAAAGAGCAGATAAGACCTCAATTGTCCTGGCCCCTCTTCTTTGCACAGCAGCAGAAATTCTGCTTGATTGATCTTGCCCAACAAGGTATTGTTTGTTGTTAGTAGGCTGTTCCAACAGCAAGCACAACAATGAAATCAGTAGAAATAAAGGTATATCCGCCAAAGCAAAGAGGGCCATTATCTGATACCATTGTTGTGTCCAAAAGGACAGCTGATCAATGTTGCGATGTCAATTTTCATTGTACGTTTTCATTGTGTAACATAAGGGATGCATTCGCAGTAAGAGGGAAGAGATGGCTTGGTCTTGCCTCTAGGCTGGGTAGCAACACAGGCAGCAGAAGCAACTTGACAAGCAGAGGCAGCAGCTTGCACGGGGTCCCAAGAATTCAGGTGTTGCTATTGATTATGATTTTTCTGGACATGGTGACACTCACAGACACCAAAAGGGTAGGGCCAGGAGCTCCAAGGGTGGTAGGGGAAGGGCCTCTAGATCAATGGAATGTGCCAATGGTAAAAGAGCACAGAGCAAACAAGACAAATTTTGCTCAGCACTCCAGTCAATCTTATCAGAGCTTTTAAGTTACTCTCTACGCATATTATCCGAAATCTGCCTGGCGGTCCTCGCTTGTGAGAAAATGCATATGTTGCTCCCATTCCTTCCGCCTTTTTTCCTCAACATCCTAGCTCCCCAACCAAAGGAGTTGTTGATGAGTGCTTGCATGTACCATGCACAACACCTCTATGCTGCCCATCTTACATGTGCGCACCCTATATTTGGCCCGGTTACTCTACTCTTGCACCACACACTTCCTCCTTCAGCCCCTATGCCTAAAGGCAAAGCTTGCCACACCCTTGATTGTAGCCTTCTCCAGACTGCTAAGAAGCCTGCCATGCAGGGCAACCAGCCCCAGCATCATATGTTACATACAAATAGTTGATTAAAAAAATGTCGTGGCGTCAACGACCATCCCTTTTCCCACGTAACATTAGAATACGGAGAAGGCCCTATCTGCTAGTTGAGCAGAACACCTCAGGCGGTCAACACTTTCAAAAAAGTGCGCCTGAGGTCAAGTCAAGGGTTCGATCCTCAGTGGGGGAGGTTCTTTGGTTGGCTACTTGGGATGTCGCTGGATGGCCGATTGTGAATGAAAGGCGAGCTACTGGCTGCCTCAATCAATCCGATTCCAGGAATAATGGTCATAAACCCCATGGCAATCTGAGGACGGATTGGGCCAGGTAGGGGGGAATGTTACGTACATATAATTGATGAGAATCGATGTTGTGGCGTCAGCCGACCATCCATTTTCCCATGTAACATCAAAAATCAGCTTTCTATCCCCTAAGGCCTACTCTTCCCTCACCCTCTGTTTCGCGAATGTACTCGCGCTCACAAAGCTGGAATTAACTAAAGATGATTAGCGTGCGCATCTTGAGGGAAGCACTTGAGGGGCTTGTTGTTGAAGCCCCGCTATCAGTGCTGCGCCCCGTCGCACCCTTTTTCTGGCGCCATCAATGATTTTAATGGTGGGATGAACCTTGAGACTCCAGGATAAACAGTAAAACATGCACTTACCATTATTGGTGCGCCCTCCCTCACAGAAATGCGCTTGTGACCTCTTCCCCTTATACCAAACCAAAATACTTCCATTTGGATCTTCCTAAGCATGTTGTGGTATTGTTGCTCAATTTCGTTTGCGTGTCCATCATTTGAGGATTGAGAAAGACAGTTGGGATGAGAGCATGTGTCCGAACTGTGATCTTTGTGAAGCTCATGATGATGTCCAAGACGAGCAACGTGTGTTATTTAAGTGTACCCATCCTCATGCTTGCCATCTTTGTAGGAAATATGCATTATTGTTTTCAGGGAATGTTCTTTCCCTCTCAACTCTAGCGGCTCAAGGGTCACCTTTTTTGCCTGCCTCTCATTATGTCCACCCTCTGGACATGCGGGTTTTTTAAAATCAAAGCAATTATAAACTCTGCTTTTTCTTGCATGAATTGCTAACATTTTATGAACAGGCTAGCAGTCAGTCGATTTGATTGGAGGCCTTTCTTGTAACTAACTAACTTTTTTGGCGCCATCAATACTGATTTTAATGGTGGGATGAACGGTGACCTACCACAGCATGCTTAGGACCTGCCACAAGGCGGGATAAGCTCAAGTAGGGATAGCTAGCTTTGCGGCAAAGTTTGCTTTTGTAGGCTCTTTAGATACAAGCTCTCGAAGAGACCATTACCACCTCTCCGGCTCTGGCTTGAACAACCTGTGTTCCAATAGCACACAATGCGCACCAAGCTACCCGGGCCTCCGAGATGCTTAGGCCCACATGCCAGACTGCTAGCCTGTTCATAAAATGTTTGCAATTCATGCAAGAAATAGCAGAGTTTATGATTGCTCCGATTTAATAAATATCGTGTGTCAAGAGGGTGGACAAAATGAGTGGCAGTCAAAAAAGGTGACCCTTGCGCCGCTAGAGTTGAGAGGAAAAGAACACTCCCAGAAAACAATGATGCATATTCCCTACGGAGTTGGCAAACATGAGGATGAGTGCACTTGAATAACACACCTGGAAGACACCTTGTTTGAAAGTGGATAAGGAAGGGGTATGGGATGGGCTCCCCAGCCCCAATTTTGAATTGGATGATTGAGCCCCTGGCTTGCACCACCAGCTCCTCCACATACCCACAGAGTCCCTTTGCTGTCTGCTGCAGGCACATTGCCATGCTGATTAGCCTGTTATGCAAGAATGTGTGCTTTAGCGTGAGCACAGCCCGCGCTGTGTTGTTGCTGTTGCAGAACCCCATGTAAGCTGCTGTTGCTGCCTCCGCTGATCAAGACCGGATGAGAAACCATTGCTTACCCTGCGCATTGTCATATAGCAGCATGACCTTCTCCAAGCAGCTTTCTTTGCAATTGAGGAAGGTTGCAACACTTGCAATGGTTGGGAGGCAGGGCACAGGCTCCTAGGGATTGCGCACACAGCAAAGGCATAGGATAAAGAGCTCTTCCCTGTATCTGGTATCTGGTCAATAGCAATGCAGGCCTCCCAACTGGGGATCTTTGCAAGCTTCTTTGGCTATTTAGTGCTGTCTTAGATGGTAGCAAGTGATTCCTGCTCCTGTGGCAGTCATTGTTGTATCTCTCTGGAACAATCGAAAAGGGTAAAAATCATTTTCTTAAGCTGCACCAATTCTCCTCGCCAATTCTCTCATCAGCTCCTTTATCTTTGGCTCTTGCGCGTCTATGTTATATAATACTTACGCGTATTGCTCTCTATTTTTTGTTAAGTGCTCTCAAATACAGAATTAGAAGAGGGGGAGTGAGTATTTACTGTGCTTAACGAGTGAATGCAAGCGAAAATGGAGTTCGCAATCATCGGCTTGTGATATGAGGCACTGCGACCCCTTACAGGGTTACATGCTGGTAGAAAAAAGGCCTTCGTTCAAATCTCGCGACTGCTTGCCTGTTCGTAATAGAATAAATTAAAAGATAAATGGAAATTATACAGAGAAATCATGTTCATGCTGTTGATGTTGTTTAGCACATGGCATCGAGGATGACAATAAAGGAAAAAGGTATACAAAAGCTAAGCATCAGTGTTAGCCTTAGAGTTGCGCCTGGAGCAGATGATTGAAAAGTTGGTTATTTGTTGTGAGGGACAATAAGAATCGGACTTTCCTTTGAAGATGTGTGGCGTAGTCATTGTAGCACAATTTCATTCGCTCATTGAGGTCCATGAATTATTTGTTCCATCATGCGTGGAATATTCCATGCGATCTTCGCTATCGCTGAATGCATTTTTGCTTGAGCCTGTTGAGATGATGTTATGTCTATATGCTCGCATTTTGATAAGGCTCAAGAAAGTGCTCATGAGACCAAGGAACACATGTTGTGAACGCTCAGACGTGTGAAAGACGAGGGGAGACTTGTTGTTGTTGTTGTCGTTGTTGGTTAGGTTAGGTTAGGTTAGGTTAGGTTAGGTTAGGTTAGGTTACAAAGCTGTACCTGCCAGACGAGGGCAGCTTCGCTGAAGCCAAACAGGCCTGCAACCAAAACCAAATAGCAAAGCTAGGTCGTGACCTGAAAACTAGGCTCCCACTCCAAGCACTCATGCACATATAAGGCTAGGCCTTGTCGTTGTTGTTGTCGTTCACCGTATTCATGCCCATACAGTAATCGACAGGAATATTCCTGAAGGGCACAATGGCGTTGATCATTGCTTTGATGAAGTGATTGAAGATATTAATCGGTGTTTTGTAAATAAGGTCTTTTGTGCCATTTTACTGCGACCCCTTACTTGTCCCAATATGATAGATGAAATTGTTTTGAGACTTTGCAGAGGAAAGGAATTGCAAGATTAAATGAGCACGATAGTATGTTCATTATTATTTACCAATGCACAGGTCGTACCCACCATTGGAATTAGACTCCCCCAAATGTGGCCAATTTGCTGTGCTGCCCACAAACTCACCCCATTGCCAGATCCAACCGTCAACAACAAGACGGCATGTGTCATTTTGGATTACTTTGATGTTGCTAAGTCGAATTTGGTGGAGGGGTTATGGAAGGTGTGTTCTGTTGGTGATCCTGTGGCGACTAGATGTGGGTGCCAACAAGTGCGATACCTCCGCAACCCCTGCATGCCATCAAGCCAGATGAAACCTGAGGGTTGCGAGAAATCAAAAATAAAGAGAATATAAAATAAATAAAATAAAATAGATAGAAATAAAGACAGAAAATTACATGCAATTGAGCCCATCCGAGTGTGGATGGGAAACGGTGGGCCAAAATGTCCGTACACTTCTTCCTCTCTTGATTGCACAGCTCAGCTGTACACCTTCCTTCAACCAGAACCACACATGAGATGCGAGGCAATGGTTCACATGTGTAGGCGTGCCAAGGTCGGAGTTTGGGGCTGTGTGTGGGAAATGGTGTGCTGCTCCATGTTTACATCTTGGTTCTTCAAGATATCCTCCCATCACCACCACTATGACTCCAATTTGAAAAAAGTCAAGTTTATATTGGTGTGCTCAGGTCGAGAATCGGTGTGGTGGTGCAGAATTATGCCTTAGCGACCCTATACGGCCACTTTTGCATACGGAATGGGTGATCCAGCGGTGGGGAGGACCCACAATAAGATTCATCAAAGAACCAAGCCCTAACCAACTTTCTTTCTCACATCAATTGTTTCTATACTTTGCAGGGGTAAAATTTTAGCTATAAAGCAGGCTCTCAACTTGTCGCCTTACGTGTTATGGCTTGATAGTGATGCACTTATTGCTCGCTTTGATATACCATTATTGATTTACTTCAAGCACTTGCTAGGGAAAAAGGATGCTGTGTTTTCAACTGAGTTTGACCAGCCTCTTAACTTATCCGATGCAGATATTGCCAAGGTGCAGTCCCGCAAGCCAATACGTACAAACACAGGTGTCATTTTTCTCCGGAGGACTAAATGGACACATGCATTTCTCGACAAAATATATTCCCACACTCCAGTCAATAGCAGAGGCATGATGTTACATGAACAACATGAAATTAATGGTTACATAAAAAATCACCATGATGAATGGCAGAAGCATGTTATCATGGTGCATTACCGTTTTATCAATGGTTGGTATAAAACATTTCAACAAGATGCATTGATATTTCACACTGCTGGTGGCGTTTTCCTTGAGGCAAAATATGACACAATTGTGCTACCTAAATGTCTTGAGTTTAATAAAGGGGCACGTGGCTTCTTAAACAATTCGTTTCTGAGTCTTCAAGGAAGGAATCAAGCGTGGCCATTCAAAAAACCAATGGGCTGCATCCTAGCTTGGGTTCTCCTTTTGACGGCTCTAGTTAAGTAATACTAGACAGAGGGGCACTACCCCATAGGACCTCTCTCACCTTTAGCTTGCTTATGAAGAAAAGGTAATGACAATTATATGTACCACGATTTGTCATGCCTACTTTCTGACAATGCAAATAATGAGCTAGATTAAGTTATCTACAATTATTATATCTCATGAGCTAGATTAGGTTAGTTTAGTTTACATAGTTGTATCCACCAAACGAGGGCAGCTTAGCTGAAGCCAAACATGCCTGCAACCGGAACCAATTAAGACAAGCTAGGTAGTGTCCTGAGATCTAGGCACACCATTACTGGCACTCATGTTCATACAAGGCTAGGCCTTTGGTGTCTGCTTGGCTGATTAAGTCTCTTAGCCTGTTTGAGTTTCTAGAGGGGGAGCGGAACAGATGATGGTGCTAGATGCGCAAATTTGCCAAGTCAGCACTCGGGCAATCTAAGAGGACATGGTCTTCATCTTCCACACAGTGCCAGTTGCACTTTGTACAAGTTTACAGGTTTAAATTTGACCTTCAGCCAGGTAGTTGTCTAATCACGTCACCACGTGAACACCAGCCATCAAAAAAACATCCATAAGCTCTGAAATAAAGCGATAGGAATCAGTAGTTTGTGTCACGCTGAGAGACTGCTGCATACAAATTAGACTCGTGGCATGACCATAACTGATGGATTTGTGGACTGGCTGCGGACAGCGACAGTGTACACCAAGCAGACAACAGGTTGCCCGCGATGAGACTGAGGAGCCTCTGATACCCTTATCCTTCCCTACACGTTCTCTCTCGTTTCAGCCTGCAGATAAGCAAAGTCAGCGCTGCAAGCAGCTGCTGGCGGATGAACTCACACTGGACTGTGGACTGGACGGGACTGGATTAGACTGGGCGCTGCCACGCCTGTTGCCCCCCCAAGGGCTAGAGGGGTCTACTCCCTGGCGTACATGTTACAAGGCCGCTAGGAGCAAACACGGTATTACTGCGAGTTCGTCTTTGACGTGCTCAAATATGGCTATAGCTGAACTGAGCAAGGGATCAAATACTCTACCAACTGACTCAACCAACCTCAAGCTCACAATGCAGCATAAATCTGGCACTGCATAAATCTGACGTGACAGCTGTCACGCCGAGAGACTGCTGCATCCAAATTAGACTCGTGGCATGACCAGTACCCCCCTTGTCTCGAGCAGAAAGTGAATGGTGCGCAGAGACAACAAACGGAGGTTATGCCAAATACTCAAAAACTAGCAATCAAGGACAATTTCAAAAAAAATGCGCAGAGACAACAAAAACTAGCAATCAAGGACAATTTCAAAAAAAAATGCGCAGAGACAACAAACGGAGGTTATGCCAAATACTCAAAAACTAGCAATCAAGGACAATTTCAAAAAAAAAAAATTTGAAGAGAAATGTGTAGATGCATCCCCAACGACAATTGACTGCAAACTTTATCACACGACTCCGCAACCCCATCCGCACACACAACACCTTCACCCCTCTCCTCCGCCTCCAACAACAAGAAATGGCA
>LKMJ01002574.1_pt1 | contig 16708 bp, 28 predicted proteins | sample 643391 | NCBI WGS metagenome assembly LKMJ01 (sample SAMN04112250, study PRJNA286221) | soda lake metagenome | biome: soda lake; feature: Kulunda Steppe; material: water; isolation source: sample PL-Br10 brine of Picturesque Lake | place: Russia: Kulunda steppe | collected 2010-07
CCCTCCCTCCACCACCACACTCTCTCCGCCCCACACCCCCCCCCCAAAGACACCCAGCGGGCATGCCCCCCCTGCTTCGCCCAAGGCACCTTCCCCTCAAGAGCCTTCACCCATGCTGGGAATGCCACCTGTGCTGGGTGCTGGCCAGGAGGCGGCGCAAGTGAGGCCTGCACAGCGCGCTGCAAGCGCCGCCCCCGCACAGCAGCCGCAGCTGCCACATCAGCAGCGTGCAGAAGAGCAGGCACAGGAGCAGGCGCAGGAGCAGCTGCAGCAGCCTCTGGGGCTGCAGGTGGAGGGGGAGGTGCACAGTAAGCAGCAGCAGCTTGTGCGGCACCTGCTGCGCAAACGGTGGGAGCGGCAGCAGGCTGAGGCGCTGGGGCGGGCATGCAGCCCGGTTTCGGATGCGCCTGCGCCAATGGCCGCGCCAAACGGAGCGCCAGCACCACCGCCAGTGGCAGCCAGTGCTGGTGCTGGTGCTGCTACTGCCGTTGAGCCTGGCAGGTGTGGCGATGGCATGCTGCAGCGGTGCAGGTCACCCGTTGGTAACGGGAGCCTATCCAAGGAGCTGACGGCCGGGGCGGCTGAGGTGCTGCATGCCTGTGACGAGCATGGGCCAGATCCTCGAGATGCATCTGGGCAAGAGGGAGAAGAGGATGCGGCGGGTGGGCGGTGCGCCCTGGACGATCACTCTGCCCCCGTAGGGGACCATTTTGTTGTAGGAGAGGTGGGTGTGGCGCCTGATGCAACCCTGCCACAGCAGCAGCCACAGCAGTGGCAGCAGGATGGCCTGCAGGGGATCCTGCCGGCCCCGTGCATGCTCGAGCTGCCGCCCCCGCCACAGCCGCCGCTGCCTGGTGCAAGCGGGGACCCTGGCATGCCTGCGCCCCCAGAGCCAGGCAAGGTCGCATGCGCGCCACTGGAGCAAAGCGTGGTTGCGTGCACGTTCAAAGAGCAAGGCAAGCTTGCGCCTGTGCCAGCGGAGCGCGGCCCCCGTGCGAGCATTGACGTGCGCACTGGGGGCGCACTTGGGGCGGCGGGGCAGGCGCTGCTGGAGGCGCCGCATTTGGAACACGCCCACCTGCTGGTGCCGGCACATCAGCCAAGCGAGCCGGAGCCGCTGGCTCTGTTTGGGCGCGCGGACCATTTGGATGCAGAGCCCCAGGGGCCGGTGTCGTGGCCGCAGGCGTGCGCCAACTTTGGTGAGTATGCGTGCGCACGGGCGTACAGATGCACAAGCGTGCTGGCGCATGCACGAGTGCTGGCGCCCTTAAGGGTGTAGGTATGTGTGCACCTGCATGCATGGGTGTGGCGTGGCAGGGGCACGCACACCTCTACTCCTACAGGCCACTGCCATGTGCAAGCTATGGTGAGCACGCACGTGCGTGGGCGCGGCGTATCAGGGGTTTGCGCCATGGAGGCGCTCTTGGGCTGACGACAACAAAGGGAAAAGACAGCCATAAATTCTACCACAAGGGAATGGAATGCAATTGAAGGAAAAAACAAACCATGCCTGCCTGGATGCACTCCTTCCATGAACCTCCCATGTGTGCGCATCCTGTCCTCACCATACCATGTACATCATCCTCATGTGCATGCTGCAGGTGTGTGCGCAGCATGCCTGCAATTGTGTGGATGTTGCACTCCAAGTTCCGGATCCACTTGCACGTGCACAACCATTTTATGTGTATGTGCGCTTGCATCTCACCTCCCCCCCCTCAAAGCAAAGCTGAGGCATCCCGGCACTGCCTCCATCATAGGACGACAAACGATTTGCTTGACCAACTGCCAGTGTTCCGCTCATGCGTTCAGTCTGCCTCTCCTGTTGGCCTGCAGGCATGCTGTCGCTGCGCGCGCTGTACCTGCTGGCTGTCTTCTCACCCTTTTTGGTCCTCGGCACCGCCCTGCTGCTGCTGGCCCTCCTGTGCTCGCGGCAGCGCGCGCGCAACAGGCGCCACGCGCGCCTCCATCAGGGACAAGGCCACCAAGGGGCGTCAGCTGGGGCCGAAGGACGCAGCAGCCCCCAGCAGCAGCCTGCACCCCCCTTGCTTCCGCCGCAGCAGCAGCAGGGTCAGCTGCGTGTGGGCAGAAAAGACAAGAGAGCTCAGGCTGAGCGTGCACGCAAGCGTACACATGCGATGGGGCTGCTGCCTGCGGAGGTTGCAGTGGTGCTGAGCGCCGTGGAGGAATCGGGGGAGGGGGGCGGGGAGGGGGAGGGGGGCCCTTGGCTGTGGTGGCTGGAGTCAAGGAGTAGGCGGGTGGCGTGGGATTTGCTGCTATCGGGCTGCAGGTGGGTGCGCGGGGGAGGGGCATGCGCGCGCGTGCGAGAGTGGCGCTGCCCTTGTGGGACTGGGTTTTTGTGAGGGCGGCACAGAGCAAATGCGGCTGGCGTACTGGACATGCTGCACTGGCTCATTGCTTGGGCGGCGTGCTAGGGACCCTGCCGCTGCCTGGCTGCAGGCAGGGACACAAGTGTGTGCGTGTGTGCATGTATGTGCCGCACCCACATGTGTGGCCCGCATTCGTGGGCTGCTTCGTGCATTGCCACTGCTATTCCTCCCACCTGAGCTGCTGCTCAGCAGAAAATGGAGCAGGTTGCGCTGCCTCTGCTGCGGCCTGCCCACCAGCATCTGGCGGATGGTCCACTTGTTCCTTGTGCATTTCCGACCAGTGTCTGGCAAGTTGCCTGTCTGTATCTGGCGCTTGACTGCTGTTGTGCCGCAGGAGCATGCATGCACTCATCCATGGTCGATGCCTCACTGCTATTCTACAGGAGGAGTGGTGCTGCACTGATCAAGTGGGGGCAGTGGGCTGCAGCACGCCCTGACTTGTTCCCCGCCGACTTCTGTGACGCGATGTCCACCCTGCAGGTATGCTGTGGCATATGCTGTATCCCAAGCCCACACAGTGCGGGCCCCACACAGGCCCATGCCCAAGCCCACACAGTACCAGCTCCTGCCTTCAGCCCATCGGGCATGTGTGCACTAAGGGAGCGCTCCGGCTGCACTGAATAATTATGGCTGCGGGAAGCGACTGCAGCTGGTCATACGGAAGCGCTGGGCTGTTTGCATGGGCGGCTGCGTGAAGCAGAGAGAAGGCTGGCATCCAGGCTCAGGGTGAAGGGTTTTGGATCATGAAGGGTCAGGGGAGGTGGCCTTGAAAGAAGTAGAGGGATGGCTGGTATTTCAGGCCCACGTTGAGGATTAAGGGCTAGGAGGTGGCTGCAAGGAGCGGAGGGATGGCTGGTATTTCAGGCCCAGGTTGAGGATTAAGGGCTAGGAGGTGGCTGCAAGGAGCGGAGGGATGGCTGGTATTTCAGGCCCAGGGTTAAGAATTCAGGGCCAAGAGTTGGCTGCAAGGAGCGGAGGGATGGCTGGTATTTCAGGCCCAGGGTTAAGAATTCAGGGCCAAGAGTTGGCTGCAAGGAGCAGAAGGATGGCTGGTATTTCAGGCCCAGTGTTAAGGGATCAGGGCCAAGAGTTGGCTGCAAGGAGCAGAAGGATGGCTTGTATTTCAGGCCCAGGGTTAAGGGATCAGGGCCAAGAGTTGGCTGCAAGGAGCAGAAGGATGGCTGGTATTTCAGGCCCAGGGTTTAGGGCTAAATGATGAGGGTCAGGAGGAGGCCTTGCAAGGAACAGAGGGATGGCTAGCATGGCTCTGGCGTCGCATGAGCTGTGCATATGTGCAGCCCATAAGCTGGCAGCCCCCCTCCATGCACCCAAAAGCCTTGCCGTTGACATGCATGCAAGTGCCCGCGGCATGCCTGAGCAATGCTTTGATGGCCCCGCTGATATGTGGGCTGGGCAGGGGTACTAGCTGCTCCTGCTGCCCCTGTTTTGTACTATGATGCCTGTTCAGGCCATGCCCCAGCAGCAAATGTCCCCTGCTGCTGTGTGGGCAGCTGCTCCCATTCCTCCCCGCCGCTGTGTAGGCAAGGCAGTGGCGCGACGGCCTCGCACCTCGTATTCCAAAAGTCATGGGCTGTGATTGAGAGGGCCCTCAATCCAGCAAGGCGCTGCATTGGGTACTGCCCCCAGGGCACGTGCATTTGCTCTGTGTGCTGCCCGGCCCACAGGGCAAGGTGCTAGTGCATGGAGGCTCCACCAGACTCTAAACCTTGGCCCTGAACCTAGATCCTAAACCAAACCCTGAACTGGGGCCCTGGACCTGCAGGACAAAGCGCCGGTGCACAGCTTTGCGCATACCAAGCGGGAGGTGGAGGCGGCCTTTGGGGCGCCGCTGCTTACACGCTTCTCCTGGTTTGACCCCAAGCCGCTGGCCTCGGGCAGCATCGCCCAGGTGCGCAAGCAAGCGTTTGGGCAGTACCGCCCAGGTGCACAAGCAAGCCCCCAGGCAGCATCGGCCAGGTGTGCGGGGATGCCCATGAGCAGCAGGTGTGTTATGGAGGTTATGGAGCTCTCAAGATCTCGCGCGACCTAAGGACGCATTCCATCACTCAAACTCCTTGACCATTTTTTTTAGGCATGCATGGCCAGCGTGCACAACTCAAGGGTTGACCAATTTAATTCATTCATGCATGCATGACCAATTTTATTCATTCATGCATGCATGACCAATTTAATTCATTCAGGCATGCATGACCAATTCAATTCATTCAGGCATGCATGACCAATTCAATTCATTCAGGCATGCATGACCGATTCAATTCATTCAGGCATGCATGGCCTGAGCGTGCACAACTCAAGGGTGGAAGGCCAGCATAGGGACCAAAAGTAGGGCATGCACAAGTAACAAGGCATAGGGCCAGGGCAAGGAACAAGGGTAAAGGGCCAGGGCATGGAACCAGGAGGCGTTTGCCAAGGATGCGCCGCCTGGCAGGCCATGACGGCTACCTCTGCTGCGACCTTCAGGGCTCATAGTATACTCCCATGAGCACGCATGACCTGAGACCGACCGTTTGAGGTTGTGGCCCCCCAGCAGGCAGCAACACCTGCAATCTAGGCAACAAGGTCAACGTGTCCCGGCAAATCAAAGACTTCCAACCAGACAGAAATTGGGAGGAGAAACACGCTGAAAGCAGAACACAGGGCACTGAAAACAGAACATATGCGGTCGAATGGCCAGATTATTTGCCGATTGGCCAAAGTGTACGGGGCATTAAACGGCTTTCAGTAGCCCTAGCAACAGCCCTTCCCTTTGTGTTGATGTGTGGCATGGCCCCACAGGTGCACGGCGCCAGAGGGCGGGCTTGCACACAAGCCAACCCTCCCTGTGTGCTCTTATGTCTCTTGTGCTGCAGGTATGCCCTGCCGCAGCGCACGCCCCTGTATCCGCAGCAACAGCCCCTAGAGACCATGTACGGCCCCCCTGTTTGTGGCTGGGTGTCGCAGGTGCACCACACCTGTGTGTGCCTGTACATGTCAACCGCGTGTGTGCCAGTGTGTGTGTGTACATCGTGCACGGCCCTGCAGGTGCACAACGCCAGGGCACCTGTGCGTCTTTATTCAAGTCCACCGTATGTGTGCCAGTGTGTGTGCATTGTGCACGGCCCTGCAGGTGCACCGCGCCACTGTAAGGGACCCCTGCAGCCGCGGCAACATGGACGTGGTGGTGAAAGTGAGGCACCCAGGTGTTGCTACCTCCATCTACAGGGATTTCCAGCTGCTGAAGCCGTTGGCCAGCTTTGCCAGCAGGTGAGTGGGTGCCGTGCCTTTCCAGCAGGTGCGCTGTGCCATGCTAGCAGGTGGGTGGACTTCTGCGGATGGGTGGGTGCTGTGCTTCGCCCATTGGCGGGCTGTTTGTTGCAAGCAGGTGGGTGGGTGTCTGGGTGGGTGGGTGCTGCGCTTTTCCCGCAGGTATAGGCTGTATTATGCCAGCAGTTGGGTGTGTGGGTGTGGGTGTGCGTGTGGGTGTGGGTGTGTGGGAGAGCTGTGCATTGGCAGCAGGTGGGGTGTGCAGTGCCAGCAGGTGAGTATGTGGGTGGTGGTGGGTGTGTGTGGGGGGTGTATGGGTTTGGGGGTCTGCATTGCCAGCAGGTGGGGCCTTCCCACGAGACTGTGGCTGGGACGCAGCGCTACCATTCTGCATGTCCGTGACCCCACAGGGCCTGCCTGTATGACTGCGCGTCCATGACACTACCATCTCCATGACGCCGTTGGGCCTGCCTCCGTGACCCATATGTCCAAAAGCCCCCCTTTGGCCTTAGCCCCTTGGCCAGGCTGTCTGCACATTGTTTTTGCTCAAGGGTTCTGGCGTGGCATCTGACAAGGCAAGCAAGGGTTCTTAGTCGGGGGGCCCATCAGACATCCACAGCGCCTGTGCAGCTTCAGCGTGAATGATCTCCAGTACTCTGCACTGGATGGGCATGAACGCCACAGAGCCGCCCCACCTCCCAAACAAGCATGCCGTGCATGTGCAGGTCCCAGCGCTCAAGGGCCTGAGCCTTGCACACTTTGCAAGCATGCAGCAGAGCCGTAGCACCCCCAAACAACCACACCACGCCCCCACAGGCTCCGCGCGCTCAAGGGCCCGAACCTCACACGCCTTGCGCTCGCGCAATAGGGCTGCCCACCTCCCAAACAACCACGTTGCGCCCGTGCAGGTTCCGTGCGTTCAAGGGCCTGAGCCTGCGTGAGACGGTGTCCCAGTTCTCGCACACCTCCCAAACAACCACGTTGCGCCCGTGCAGGTTCCGCGCGCTCAAGGGCCTGAGCCTGCGCGAGACGGTGTCCCAGTTCTCGCACACCATGACGGCCCAAGCGGACCTGCGAGTGGAGGCCGCCCACATCGCGCGCTTCGCACACGACTTTGCGCCCGTGTGGTCACAGGTGCGCATGGCACCCACTCCTGCACCCACAGCCCAGAGCCCACCTCACACACCCAGCGTGCCACTTTGCGCCTGTGTGGTGGCTCGATGCAGCTCCTGCCTTTTTCCTATGCTCTGTGCTCAGGACCGCGCTTCCCACTACAGGGATGCTGCTTAACTGGTCAAGGCCTGATGCTGTAAAGGAAGTCGAGGCCTCAGGCCTGCATGCTCCCGTGACACGAGCCTTTGCTCCACAATTATGCTGTGATTTGGTGGCATGCGACAGCACCACCAAGCTTATCTGCATTGAATATTACATACCCTGAGCTCCTATGGGGCGCCCTGCGGACCACTTTGCGCATGTGTGGTCATGTCTGGCTTGGCACGTGGCGTTGGGCTTATGAGCTGCTCGTGCGTATCCCTGCTGCGCAAGCCCACCCGACTCAAACGACCGCTTAAACAATCCCTTTTCCATGCGCTGCCGCCATGCTCGCCAACCACGCTGGGCTGCAAGTAGCAAAGCTGCGCACTCAATGTTGCAGGCCGCAAGCACACATGCTCACTGCCACCTGTTGCAGGGCAAGTAATTACTCCTGACCTCCCCCTCCCCAGCCACTGGCGCACATGTGCTCGCCTGCAGGTGGCTGTGCCGCACCTGTTCCCTGGAATGGCTACCCCTGCTGTCATGGTGGAAAGCTATGAGTCTGGGCGGAGCGTCGCGCACTTTGCAAAGAGACGCACGCCCATCAACACCCAAATTGTGTCCCTGGGCGTGGACGCGTACCTGGCCATGCTGCTCAAGTGGGTGGTGGTAGTGCAGGTTCCTATTTGAGGCTGGCACCTACCGTGTGCGTGCACGTGTGTGTGTATTGCTGTGTGGCTCAAGTGGGCAGTGGCACAGGCCTCCATGGATGTGGCTTGCACCCGCTGCATGTTGGCTGGGACCTGCTGCTTGGGTGGGCGGTGGCGCAAGAGCGTTTGTTGCGGACAAAGGTGGATGGTGGCGAAAGAGCGTTTGTTGCGGACAAAGGTGGGTGGTGGCGCAGGGGCATTTGTTGCGGACAAGGGCAGGTGGTGGCGCAAGGGCATTTGTTGCGGACAAGGGCAGGTGGTGGCGCAAGAGGGTTAGTTGCAGAAAAGGGTGGATGGTAGCGCAAGCGCGTTTGTTGCGGACAAGGGTGGGCGATGGCGCACGAGCATTTATTGCAGACAAGGGTGAGCAGTGGCGCAAGAGCGTTTGTTGCACATAAAGGGTGGGTGGTGGCGCAAGAGTGTTTGTTGCGGACAAGGGTGGGCGGTGGCGAAAGAGCGTCTGTTGTGGGCACAGGTGGGTGGTGGCGCAAGAGTGTTTGTTGCGGACAAAGGTGGGTGGTGGCGCAAGAGCATTTGTTGTGGAAAAGGGTGGGCGGGGGCGCAAGAGCGTTTGTTGCGGACAGGGGTGGGCGGGGGCGCAAGAGCATTTGTTGTGGAAAAGGGTGGGCAGTGGCGCAAGAGCATTTGTTGCGGACAGGGATGGGCGGTGGCGCAAGAGCATTGTTGCGGAAAAGGCTTGCCTTCGCTGAGTATGTATGTGGGTTTCATGTGTGTGTGTTGGTGGTGCTAAAGTAGGTTGAGGTGCTGGCCACTGCAGCCTTAGAAGTCTGTCTGAAGAGCCTGAGCGAACGCCTGCTTAATTGCACCCTCCTTTGTCTGAGAGCCAGCTGCGACCCTCATGCCCGCCCACACCTCTCCCCCGTGCCCAGATGCTCAGTCCTGCTTGTAATTGTAACAATGGTGAAACATTGATATCTCTCCCAGCAGCCGACTGAGTCGTGACGCTGTCCAGCAGCAGTTCCTCTTCCCCCACCTGCGTGTTCCACCTGGATCCGCACACACACAGCAAACCTTCATGACCTCTGCGTGCTTGCCTGAATTCCCCCCCTCACCCCTGCCTCTACCTGCTCCATCAAGTGCTCATTCCCTTATCTGCTCCACTGCCTGTTTATGTCTTGACCTGCTCCATCATCTGTCCATGTGCCCAACTTCTCCATTGACTGCCGAGTCATGTGCCTACATGCCTGCTCTTGATGCCCACACGCAGGCACAACTTTGTGCACACCGACCTGCACCCTGGAAACATCCTGGTGCGCATGCACAACCCCAACACCGGCTGCGCCCTGAGTGATGAGGAGGCGGGCTTCTCGCGCATGCTGCTTGGCGGGGACCTCTGGTCAGAGGGTGCACACAGCGCCAGCGCCGGTCCCGCCCCCACCAGCAGGAGCAGCGCGCTTGTGCCCCACGCCCAGATTGTGCTGCTGGACTTTGGTGAGGAGAGCGTGGGTGGGCGGGTTGACTGGGGCAGCGGCGGGGGCAATTTTGTCACGGCGCACCGCGCGCCTCGCCCCTTGTAGCTTGGACTGCTTGCATGAGAGCCTTACATGCCTTTGTCACATTGTCCTAAGGCCCCTAACGCCCTCATTTCTCACCCCCTTGGCGCGCTGCCCTTTTGCTCTTGCCTGCAGGGCTTGCGGAGGAGCTGACGCCACGCGTGCGCCGGCACTTTGTGGCATTCCTGAACTGCATAGCTGCAGGTGAGAGCACAAGTGTGCGCATGCACATACATACTCTCCCACGGACACCCACACCCACCCACACACTCATCCTGTGTGGTGCACAAGCACCACCCTGGGATAGGTGTGTGGTGCACCCTGTGTGATCTCCCTGGACTGCATTGCGGTAGGAAAATTTGGTTGGTTGCGTGCCCTAAATCATGCCTCTCTAACATGATGTTACACACATACCCTGACACAATTTGTCATGTATGTGCGCCAGCACATGGGCTGTGCGTTTATATGAACATATGAGTAAAACAAGTAGACTTTTTATTGTATTTGAGATTATAATTATCATTTTTATTGTTATATCACTCTATCGCTATTGTTTTCTTTATTATTATTATTATTATTATCATCATCATCATAATTATTATTACTAGTATTATTATTGTATTTGCAAAAGTCTTGCATCTTAGAGTACCGTTTGGCGAAAAAAAATCAGTTACATTCCGTGACCCGCTCGCAGTTAGTAGTAGTTAAATCGCTAGTTTCCGGAGCCTGCAAAGTGTTCCAGTTTCCTGAACGGGCAATGACCAAAATAATACAAGGCGCACCCTTTCTGGTTTCTGCACCATTCACGTGTATTTTTTTGCCAGATTAAGTATTGTTAAAATATTGCAATGACATTTTTAGGTTGGAGAACTTCCCGTGTTCAGGGGGAAAGGCAGCAGGCCACGGCCTCCCAACCACCATAGCGCACACAGAAGGGCCTAAAGCATGCATTCAGGCTATGATATGGAGAAAAGCTGTTGAATCTGCCCAGGCTGCCCAGGGACCAACACTGTGGGACAGCAATTTCAGCAATCGCTGGGCTCCTTGAGAGCTTGCACTTGGGGAGTTGCTGGATTTGTTTGAAACTTTAATCTTCTATGTAGTGAGGGTGGTGAAAAAACATCTGCATACTCAGATCTTCTGAAATGTCTGGGGTGGAATGCTGGGCACCTCTCAGGCATGCCTGCTATATAGGTGCATCTATAAATGCATCTAGGTGCACTCGCACATGCGCCTCCAAGGGGGACCCCATCAAGACCTCTGATGGTCTACCTGAAACGACACAGAGGCATCTAACTAGAGTAGGTTTACACCATGTCCATGGTCTTGCACCATGTCCATGGTCTTGCTGCAGCTTACACCATGTCCATGGTCTTACACCATGTCCATGGTCTTACACCATATGTCCATGGTCTTGCTGCAGCTTACATCATGTCCATGGTCTTGCTGCAGCTTACACCATGTCCATGGTCTTACACCATGTCCATGGTCTTGCTGCAGCTTAGGCCACCGCGATTGTACAGGTCCTTTCACGCTTTTGATGTAGCATAGCTCTGTCATGGCTGCAGCATGCTGCGCTGTGAAGTCTACTAAGTTCTTGTGGCCTGGAATGGTTGTCAGGTCAGGCCGCTTGCCTGCCAGAGGTGCTGCTGCGAGCAAGATGCGGCTCAGCATGGCAGACACATGCATAAACCATTCTTAATCGAACGGCACACAGATGACCTTGCATGCGTCAATATCAAAACCAACAAGTCAGCAGGGACATGGGCAGCTGCCATCTGAACTTGGCACTGCACAAAGTGCCTTACAGGAATGCCCACATCGCCAAAAGCACACTTGAAGGGAGGCCACATCCAACCTCTCCCATCCTCCTCCTCAATGATAGGGCACTAACACTTTACTTCCAACAACGCTTTGAAACCGCCATCGCCTACCAACAATGCATCTGGGAATGCTGCCATTGCATATTGAGCAGTGGGTGCAGCAAATACAGTGCCTTGCAAGAATGGGCTACTAGGAGACACAGATAGCAAGCCTTGCTCAAAGGCGTGCACTTCTTTTGGTACATGAATTTTTGCTTGATGGCATTGCTTTTGCTGGCCTCTGGAAAGCTCTCAAGCAAGGATGTAACACCATTCATCTTGTGCCGAACATCCTACTGGATGGCAAAAACATCACTGGATGGCTGCTGCTCCCCGCTACCAAACATGGCAAGGAAAATCTCACTTCTATGGTTAGGAAGTACTCCTAGCAAAGAAGCAATGCTTGAAGTTGTGCATGTGGCAGCTCGCAATGCATGCCAGGGCTGTGTGCGTTGGCGGAAGGTAGGGGCATGGGGCACCCATTCCTTCAAGCAAGCAACTCTAGCCATGGGATCAGATGGAGCAGTGGGAATAGGCAGAGGGCACGGCATAGGCATTTGAGTGAAAGGTGGGACTGAGGAAACATCAACGGCAAATAATTCTGGATTGGGATGCCGGCCTGCTTGCTTAGCCCTCTGCTTGATGCGCTTCATTGCGATAGGAGAATAGTCGGTGGGTTTAGCAACAACTGCTGTCATGCATACAGACTCCCTAGGGTGCACTGGGCTTTACATCCCCGTTGTGTACCATTTTCTCCAACCTCTTCGCATGAGTCCTACATCTCCTTGCATGAGTTGATGGAGGCAGAGTTGAGGTTGTGAGGCGCTAGTTGGCATGGCTCAGCACAGGGCGCTGGTGCCTCAGCCGGAGGAGGTGCAGGTGCTGGAGTGAGAACAGGAGCAGATGCTGAAATAGGACGGAAGGGGGAAGCTGGGGAAGGAGAGGGGCATTGAGAGTAAGGGGGGGACATGCTCTGTGCAGGGGGGCTAGGTTCCAATACTTGCAGGATGAGTAGGAGCCACACCAGATGCAGTCACAACCTGTGAAGACAAAGTCAAGCAATGTCACATTGATGTAACAGAACACAATAATTATCACACAAGGGCAAGGTCGCATGCACAACACCGAAGTGGCTCCCAAGCACACGATTATACAAGTTGGAGACAAGAGTGCTTTGCCCCTTGTGGGCTTCGAAATTTCCTGAAAATCAATGTTTAGCCATGGGTTGCTCAAAATGCTGAAGGGGAGAGAGGGCACTGCTTCCCCTTGCACTTCATTGCGCCAAAAATATGCTTGCAAGGAAAGTTGGTAGTCACAAACTTTCCTTGCAAGCATATTTTTGGCGCATCATTATTACCGAAGCGCCTTAGGCAGGCAGGCAGGCAGGTAGGCCTGAGGTGCAGCACCCTTAGGCCACAGAGCTGAGTGTGCACACATGAATAATATAGCAACCTGTAGCCTTACCTGCAAAAAAGGTGTTTTGCGACCTTTCCACTAGAGTGACGTCTGATTGCTGTAGTAGTCAGTGCAAGTGCTCGCCTGGTACTCAGCCTTGAAATTCAAAAAGGTTGGCCAATCAGAGAGAGTCACAAGTAAATAGCCATCAGGCATTGCTGCAAACTTTGTCGGAGTCTTATCAGAGAGTGCTGGCTTGAGACTGTCAATCAAGTCATTCGCCTTTGTTTATCAAGTATTGCCAATTTCAGGAACAAGGACAAGTTCTTCAAGATCTTTTGTGAGCAGCTAAGAAAGCAAAGGTTTGCTCTGGGGAAAAACAAGACTCAGACTTGTCACGTCTCTCTTGCGTATCTGCATCTTTCATAGAAAATGAGATGTGACCCAAACATACCTTTAACTTACCCTAAGCATACCTTTGTCAGCAAGTTTTTGAGAACAAGCATTGCAGACCTGCCCAACACTTGACAAAGCATTGGGCATCCCCTTTGCCTTAAATTTTTCCCATGGTAAGCAATTCGCTGCTGCTTGGTCATGTCTGCATGCAATTGGCACGTGCATATGTGTGCATGTGTGTGTATGTGTGTGTGTGTGTGTGTGCTTGCACGCTTGCGCGTACGTGTGCATGTGTGTGCTTGCGCGAACGCGCGCACGCGTGTGCGTATGCTTGTATGTGTGTTTGGGGGGGGGGAGGCAGGTGGAGGAGGCAGAATATATTCAATGAATGACACTGACAGATCTGTTAACACCAATGCAAGAATATAACACAATTGAACGAGATCCCTCACTCTTGAGCCAGCTTCTGAACATCATCCGGCCTCCCTCAATTTGCTTGTCAGTGAGGAAGGGCCTTCCGCAGGGGATCCATGGCCAGGGGGTTGGGCACCAATCTTGTCATCACGACCAGTATCAGCCAAAGCAGGATTAAACATCCATATGACATATCAGAGCACCAACTGGGATGCCCAAGGCAGGCAAACAATACTTCTGAAGGATACTCATCTGAACTCTTATGGGCTTCAGAAACGCACCACTAAATATGGAAAATAAGAATGAATAAAAAAAAACTTTTTCAAGTGTTAGGTGCAGAAACCAGAAAGGGTGCGCCTTGCATTATTTTGGTCATTACCCATCAGTTCAATTTCTGCCCCTCCCGTGCTCCCCAAATTGACCAGCATGCCTCGTGGGGGCGGGATGCTCTATTCTTTGTGAATTGGACCAAGCAGAAGTGCACAAGAGGCAAGCAAGGCCCTGAATCGGGCTGGTTCCTGCCTGGGTGGTGCACGTGCTGCTACCATACCATTGCTGCCAGACCTCTCTTGCGCTACCTTAGCCAATGGGCAGTCTCAGGCTAGAGGGGCTTCATTTCCCGGGAAGGTGCTATGGGAGAGTGCCCCACTTTTGTACATGCATGGTGGTCGTATACATGCATGCGAGCTTGCAAGAGCACACATGTGCTGTACTGAGGAGCAGCACAAGCCTAGAGGAGTTGGAAGGGATAGCCTTGAAATGCGGAACTTGAGAAGGGGGAATGAGATAATTGTCTTAGTGAGTATGTTGCACCTCAGAAGGCAACCACTTGACATTGAATTTGCAAGAAGTGGCCTTTCTTCTTTTGAAATTCTGAGGCCTCGCAAGCCTGTGATACTCGTAAGTAATCAATGTAAATTTTTGAGGACCTCGCAAGATTAAGGAGTTGCAAGATCAAAGGAGCCAAACGGTACATCGCAGCAGGTGAAACGGCCCCACACATGGGGTGTATTGATGTGCACGCACGCCTTTGTGCGCACATTGACGTGCAAGCTGGCACGCTCTACATGCATTTCCTGAGTTTGCAGCGCGCACCCTGCCATGCTTTTGCCCTCTCATGAGCTTCACCGTGTGGTGCATGCCACAGGAGATGGAGTGCGCGCTGCTGAGCACATCCTACAATGGGGACAGCAGCAGAGCTGTCCGGATCCCGGCGCGTTCATCACCGCCATGGACGTCCTGTTTGACGACATCTGCTGCATCGGTTCGCCTGAGGGGATTGACCTGGACCGGGTAGGGCCTGGCTTACGCCGCCAGCTGGTCGTGTTGGCCCACTGCCTTCCTGTTGCTCTGGCCAACTATGTTAAATCTCCTGCTGGTTTGCTGCAGTATTTTGGTCGCGCCAACTGCATTGGTCCACACTTTCTTGCGTGCTGTAAATAGGCTGCGCTGGCTGTGTGTTCACAGTGCCTGCTGCCTCTGCAAATGGCAGGCTTGCAGGTTGCCCAGTGGCAGGCTTGCAGATTGCCCACAGTGCCTGCTGCCTTTCCAAATGGCAGGCTCTGCAAATTGGCAGGCTTGCAGGTTGCCCAATCTGCCTTTGCAAATGGCAGGCTAGCAGGTTGCCCAATCTGCATGGCCGTCCTCCTGCAAAGCAGCGCTTTTGCCTTAGCTCGACACTAGGCGCAGCGTGATCTTATTGGCCTGCATTCTGGCTTGCATGCTGCTTCAGAGCTTGCGCATGCGCGCGTGCACACTCACACGTACACACTGGTGCATGCACGCACACACACACAAAACTCACACAGACGCACGCACACGCACAAACACATTCTTGAGCAGGTCATGAAGATGGTGCTGTCCCTGGCCTCCAAGTTGGAAGTCACCATTGACAGCTCATACGCAGCCCTTGCTATTGGCGTGTGCGTGCTGGTTGGCTTCGCCACGTCCCTGGACCCTACCGTCAACCTGATGGATGCAGCCACGCCATGCCTGCTTGCTTATGCCCTGACAGGCAGGGTGGTAGGCAGGCTGTACACTTAGGTGCTTCTGAGGCACAGGAACCCAAGTGGGCAGGCTGCACACCTGGAAGTGCTTCTTAGATTCAGGAATTCATCTGCTTTGAAGTGCCTTTGAAGCACAGGAACCCAATTGCGGAGCGTGTATGTGTACGCGCACAATGCGCGAGCGTTTGGCCGTGCTTGAGTTGTTTTGCCTTGAATTGGCTAACTATCCAACACGGGAGTGACGTATATGTTGTGCATTCCAATGCTCCTTGACGCTGGACAGTGACGTTGAAGGTTGATGTTAGACTTAAAAATGCTTGGTCATTGAACTAGTCTCGGATCAGGTCTGCTAAGCAGCTGCAAGCCAGCATGGAGATTGACAGCCTTCTGCTTGTACCTGATATGAGTATTGCTTGTTCTATTATAAGCGTTGGTGCATGAAGACCTAGAGAAATGTGCCTCATCAATTACTCAATGGCAATGTGTAACAAGCATGCTCAGTGGAATGCGCAGGCCAGCAAGGATCATGCCTCGAAAACAAATCCTTTCAAAAGCTGCATAACTGTCAATTGTAGTAGAGGGGTCACATGGTGCTTAGGCCCTAGGTGACTCTTTTCCCTTAATTGATGTACTACCCCCTAGTAGGGAGTGCTTCACTGCCTGTGTAGTTTCTCTTTCATGCTGAGCATTAACTAGTGAAATCCCAGAGGGGGTTATCTGAGGCCCAAAATGGGTACAGTTTTGACATGATCCCAGAGTATATATACATTGTCTGTGACGCGTACCTTTCCAGCTTAGAATTAGATGGCAACCTTGCTTGAAAGGTCCCCGTCACGGAGACTGTGCCTTATGGACCAAGGTATGCCAGTGGACCCTACTTCGAGAAAAGTTTTCACATCCAAATATCCACTCAAAATCACCCTCTGCACCAAATTACATGATATTTGGTGTTTTGGAACCCATGTAGTCAACTAACATAATTACAGAAGGATTGGAGTGACAAGATCCAGCAGTTGGCAAGGTGTGCATTTTGGATCATTTCCATTGGAAAAAATCCAGCAAACATGAAATGTGTCCAAAATCGACACCCTCCAAACTTGGGTTTCAACATGCGATGGAGTCCAATATCAATAGGCAACATGATAGAAGTTTACTGGAGGGGTTCTGGGGATTGAAGGAGCTCTGATGGGCTCATGGCGAGGGCTCTACTTTTGAATCCACAGCGTTTGGATCAGAACAACTCGGCTTGAAGCCTTGAGGGGCCCTGAAGCATGACTTCTGTTGAACTGTAAAGGTGTGACTGATATGAAATGAGCCGCCCCGGCAAAGCCACAGGCAAGGCTCATTCGGAGAAAAACGGATCTAAGTTTCTTTGGTGATTCCTGCAGGGGCTCCCTGTTTGTTACTCGGATTTCACTGCTGACCTGAGGTTTAGGATGAGAAAAGTGTGGAGGGACATTGCTGACATAAACCCTCTGGAAAGCGACAACAAACTGGTGACTTATC
>LKMJ01002575.1_pt1 | contig 16704 bp, 26 predicted proteins | sample 643391 | NCBI WGS metagenome assembly LKMJ01 (sample SAMN04112250, study PRJNA286221) | soda lake metagenome | biome: soda lake; feature: Kulunda Steppe; material: water; isolation source: sample PL-Br10 brine of Picturesque Lake | place: Russia: Kulunda steppe | collected 2010-07
CTGGGGGAAAGGAGGGGGGAGGGGCGCTCAGGCGTCGCTGCCAGTGGGCAAGCCGAGCTCCTTGGCGTTGACAATGGAGGGGCAGGCTGCGGGGAAGGCCTTCATGGGTCGGTCCAGGAAGGGCGCGATGTCGTTGGGCTTCGGCCACACCGGGTGACCTGACAGGCGGCCAGCCACGTTTGCAGCAGCCAGGGTGGCCTGCACGAGCGCGCGTGTGACAGTGGAGCATTTGCAGCAGTGGTGGCAGCAGGAGCAGGAGGATTTGCGCAGCCAGGGCGCGTTCGCGGCGGCTAGGGTGGCCTGCACAGAGGCACGCGCGTGCAACAGCGGTGCACGCGGCACCCAGGTGTGTAGCCTGTGGCTGCAAGAGACCCAAGCCTGCTGCTGCAGAGGAGCGGCGGGGGCTCACGAGGGCAGGGGGGCACGTGTTCAACACGCACGCACACACTCCAGGCTTCCTGCTGCGCGCTGCATGCGTCCGAACTCTGTAGGTGGGCACAACACGCACGCACAGGCCACAGGGTGGGTGACAGAACGAGCCAGCGCGTGCTGCACGCGTTTGGGTGTGTGGCAGAACGAGCGGGCTGGCGCTGCACGCACCATGCCGGAGCGGGTCCACATGGATGCTGAGGCGATGTGGGGGACGATGACGGCGTTGGGGCAGTCGGCCAGCCCCGGCTTCATGGCCGGCTCGTCCTCAAACACGTCCAGCCCACACCTGCGCCCGGCATGCGCAGTGAGCGGGGGCTCCAGTTCAGCGCACGTGTTTCCCTCTTGTGGGCCCTCAGCGCTGCCCTCCATTCACATTCCTCCCTCAGTGATCTTCAAACGTAGCCACAAACACCGAGGCACCAGCCCCATGCCCCTCCCCATCTAGGGATCCTCAAAAGCAGCAGCCCTCCAGCACACACGCACGCAGTGCCACACCTGCGCGCCATGGTGGCGCATGAGCGCACACCCAGTGCACCTAAGTGCGCACCCAGCGCATCCGAGCACGCACCCAGCGCATCCGAGCACGCACCCAGCGCATGTCAGCAAGCACCCGGCGCATCTGACTGAGCACGAGAAGGTGGGGGGGGCAAGAAATCGGGCGGAGGCCACCCAGGCCCTCGCTCAAGCATGATCTCGCTAGCGCAGGCCGCAGCTACCTGGAACTCAGACAAGCTCTACTATGGGCTGCAAGCCAAGCTCTGGTATGGGCTGCAGCTACCAGGAACCCAAGCTCTCACTCGCGCAGGGCGCAGCCACCTAGAGCACATCCAAGCTCTTGCTCGCGCGGGGTGCATCCACCCACCTGAACTCAGGGTTTGCCTTGAGGTGGTCCACCAGCGCGACCTCGTCCACAATGGGCCCACGCGCGGCGTTGATGAGTACCGCGTCTTTTTTCATCATCGCCAGCCGCTCCTTGTTGATCAGGTGGTGCGTGGACTTGTCCAGCAGGCAGTGCAGCGAGACCACCTGCACACATGGAAGGGAGCGCGTGTGAGTGTGATGCTGTGGCATGGAAACCACCTGCGTGCAGGTTGGGATGCTTACTTTAGAGTGCTTGGAGTGGCCGCTTGTGTGCAGGTTGGGCGTGCTTGCACGGGGACATGCAGTGCTGTGGGAGCAGCAAACTCTGGAGGTCATCAATCACCAACTGCACATGCGCGTGTGCCCCCCCCCCTCCTGCACACATGTACACGACATGCTTAGCACACACAGGGACTAGCGCATGCCTAAAGGGCACACTCTTCCTAAGGCACAAGGCCACGCACGTCGGCCTCCTTGAGCACATCCTCGATGCTGTCCACGCGCTTGCACGCCACCGGTGCCTCCCCATGGTGCCGCAGCAGCTCCCCATAGTTCTTCACATACTCTTCCTGCATGCACATGTGTGTTTGCGTGTGTGCGCGTGTGAACGTGTGAACGTGTGTGTGTGTGCGCGCAGGCGCACGCATGTGTGCATGTGCGTATGTATGCCCCTATGTGTGTGCTTGCGTGCGTGCATGCATGTAGGTGTGTGCATGTGTGCGCGTGTGCATGTGTATGCGCACATGCGTGTGGTTGTGCGTGTGCAGGGATGCACAGAGGTGGTTTTTTTAATGCATTGAGGCCCTAGGTGCAGACTGGAGTGCTGCTAGCAGGACCGAGTAGTCCATGCCTATCTACATGTATATTTTATAGCTGCCCAGGTGCAGGCTTGAATGCTGGCAGTCCTCATATGCACTCCAGAGGAGACCGCAGCAGGGAGGTCAGAGCAGTGAGGCCTGATGGTCAATGGGTCCTTTAAGCTGTGGCTTGCAAGCGGCCACAAAGGGTGCCATGTACGAACCAGCTCTGTGTGTGTGTGTGTGCGCGTCATGGGCCCTGGTTCACCAGGTCCACCTATGGGGCCCTGGAGTTTGGGCGTTGTGCATGAGCCTGGGATCCATGTGCCATGCATGCACGCACCAGCTTTGTGTTAGGGTAGGGGTCCTGGTACACCAGGTTCATCTTGTGGCCCTCTACCATCATTCGTGCGTAGGCCGCGCCAATGCGGCCAGCACCAATGATGCCGACCGTCTTGTTCTGTAAGCGCATGCAAGGACATGCTGAGCTGAGCGCCAAGTAGCAGCAGCAGGAGTAGCAGCAGCATGGTCAAAAGCAGAGCTGAAGGGCTTCTGCTCGAGGCACACATCCAAAACGGGGAGAGACTCACTTGCGCAGGGGCCATCCTAATCTTCTCTGTATCATTCCAATCTTAACACGTCCCAAAGGAGAAGTCAATTGCTCCCCGCCTTTGTACAAATGAGGGCAACCACTTGGAGCAATTGACAAGTACATTGAATACACCTGTGCTCTCCAGCTTTCACTCAGATTCTCTCAGTAAACCAACTGGCGCAGTGAATCCTGTGCTAAGCCACCTCCAGGCACTGGCCAACACCTGTCCCATGTTCTGCTCACTTCTCACGCGCGGAGATCTTATCTACACGATCTCACCAACACGCATGAGGCACCAAAGGACACCTGAGTTTGCAAGGACACCCGTCCACCCTATAGCGTATGTTGCTACCTACTTGCAGCATCTGCCCCACAAACAATGTGGGCAGCCAGCCTTTATAGTGCCCTCCGCGCATGAAGGTGTCAGCCTCCACAATGCGCCTTGCGGCTGCCAGGGTCAGGGCAGCGGCAAGCTCGGCCGTCGTCTCTGTGAGCACACCTGTGTGTGAACGTGCGTGTGCGTATTAACATGTGCTGTTACGTGGTGAACAAGTGCATCGATAATAGATGGTGTTGCATTGATTGATTGTCTTGTGTGCGCGTAAGAGACTACAGGTGCTGGAGGAAATGATCCTAACATACAGTTGAACTTGCGCACTGAGTTCTGACATCAAAAACAGTTTGAGCTTGACCATGACTTCGTGCTTGCCGGGCATTGGACAGATAAATTCTGGGATGGACATTCTGTACATTCCAGTTCACCAGCACTGCAGTTCAGAACTTTGGATACCATCCACTGTCAAATTCTTTTCTGTCAACCTGGCCCTTGAGTACCCTACCTGGGGTATTGCCCACAGAGATCCCTCGAGAAGTGGCCTCAGGCACCACGACATTGTTGAAGCCCACCGCATAGTTGCTATATGCAATCCCACCAGCATCCTTCAGAGCGCCAAAGAGCTCAGAGCTCCAGTTCTGCGCGTAAGGTTATGGAGTGAGTATGTGCGTGCATGTGTTTGTGTGCGTGTGTGTGTGTATGTGTGTGCTTTGTTCATTTTTTGTTTGTGATTGTGAGCGTGTGTGTGTGTGTGTGTGTGTGTGTGTGCGTGCGCGCGCGCGTGCGTTGTGTGTGTATATGGTGTATGTGTGTGTGCGTGTGTGTATGTGCGTGTGTGCATGCGTGTGTGCCTACGTGTGTGCATGCGTGTGTGTGTGCGTGCGTGTGCGTATGTGTAAATAATGTGTCATTCGCATTGGTAGTTGGACCAAATGTTTGGTACTTCTGATGTTGCATTTCCACCCTGGCCAACTTCCCTACCCACCTCAGTCAGCTGGCCGATGACACCGTCGCATTTGGAACCAATCAACTTTTGGATCGTGTTGTTGCTAAGGATAACGTCCGGGTGCTTGCAAACCTCAACGCGGCAACCGGCGTTGTTGAGGATTTGGAGCCATCTATCACCGGGCAGCTCCTTCGTCACCACCACTCGCTTTGACCCACTCTCATTGTGCACCTGCATGAGTGCGCGTGATGCACCGTGCGATTGGAATGGCTTAACCCTCCAATGAAGTACTTACCGGGAAGACATAAGCAAGGAGTCACCGAGGGCTTAGTCGATCGATTGACTCACTTCTACAGGAATCCCGTTCGCTGATGCCTGCGTCGCGAAGCTGGCCCATGCATTTGTCGATGCCGATGAAGGGCTCACTGCCCTCCTTATAGAGCTGGCAAACAGTCCCAGTGATGCACGCAGCATTTTAAATTATTTTTGATGTGGTGTTGACCTAATCGCACACTGCAACTGAATTCGCCCTGTCACAATATATTTCAATAAGCCATTTCAATTTATTTTACAGTGGCTGTATTGTAGCCGTGTTGCGGTGTTGAATTACTGAAGCGCAAAGGATACTTATCCGTTGGTGTCAACACAGGACGCTCTGGCGCTCTGGCGGCTGGTTGATTGAAGTAGCTAGACGGCAAGCTTTAATCTTTGTGATCTCTGCAGGGTGTCTTCCTAAGCCCTGAACTTCCCCTTGCCTGTAAACTTGCCTGCTCTGAGGAGCCTAGCTTTTCACCGACTTCCCCTCAAGTGCCTTCCGGTTTGTTTTGCTTCTCACCAAACTCTAGAGTTTGTTTCACCTCATGGTGGTGACCGGTTGTGACCTCATTTTGAACAGCACAGTGCATGTTCTTTTTCACTGTCAAGACTTGTTTGTGTGCTCTCTCAGAAAGAAGTACATGTTCCTTTTTTCTGCCAGTCCTTTTCTGTGGAGGCACCATATATTTTGCATGTCTTGTTGTCAGAGTGTCTCTGATTTCCTTTCTCAACAGCACAACAAACTCTGCCATTTCATCTCCAACATTGTCATAGTCACTAACCGTTTGGCCCAACAAAATCTTCAAATTCCTGATAATGCTAATAACAGGACTTTACCCAGCTGGCTTTTTGGTGCGTGTCTATCTGCTAGAGATAGACTCACCTCTAGTCGCCCTGATGCCATTTTGGTCCACCCCTTACCAACTAAAAAATCCAAATCGCCAACCACTCCTCATTTGCACCAGGTGTCACAACCAAGACTACCCAGTAGAGACGTACACACAGTCCACGTGCTAAATATCAACACGAGGGAGATACACCTTGTTAATTAACAAGGTGTATCTCCAGTACTTATAAGTACTTATAATTAATTAACAAGGTGTATCTTCACAGTACTTATAAGTACTGTGAAGATACACGGCCTGGACACCAACTACTAGTAGAACTACTAGTAGAGGCCTCTCAAAAACAACACGAGGTTCTTTGTACGCGCTTGAAGGCCAAGAAATTCATCCTTCGCACGATTCTTCTTGGCGTGGGAGGCTCTATTTATACCTCACACACTTTGAATTACCTTAAAGAGCTCGGCCTTGATGTACAAAAAGCCCATAAGACTGCCCTTAAGCTACATGCTCATTCTGTGCTCTATGCACACAAACTGAATTACTAGACGCGCAATTGAAAAATTCAGTTGCTCTCAAGGTCTTGGTCTGGAGCAGGGAGCAGCTTGTCACCCTCCAGATCCTCACTAGTTCTTCCTTCTCCCTGGTGGAGGAGACTCTTTGGGCCAATGTGTCTCTTTTTCCTGAATTGATGTAGGGAGTGGTTTGACTGCCTACCTAGTTTTTCTTTCGTAGTCATGATGGACTATTCTTTGGCTGGCAAAGACCAGCAACAAACCAGTCAGCCTGGTGACCAGGCTTGCGATTATTGCTAACTTGTAAGCTTGTGTTGATAGATAGAACCTGTGCTCCTTCCTAACTTGCCGCAAACGCTGAAATGATGACCCCCCTCTCTATTTAATGCGGTCAGTCAGTCCTGACATATTCCTTGACTGATCTTTCTTCAGTGCTGCAAGGTTCTAAAATTAACAGCCCTTTTTTCCCCTTGTTTCAAAGGGTTTTTTAAGGTAAACTTTCGTGGTGCTACTGTTAAAGACTCGATTTCATTTTTGCTGCTTTTTAAAGCAGGCCAACAGTCGAACTATTTGACTGAGGCCTTATTCTTGTAACCTTGTAGGTGTGGGCTGGGATGGGCTTAGCCTGTAGTTTGCCATAGTGTGCAGGTGGGACGACTCTGCAGGCTGTTGGCCATGGCCGTGCCTGTGGTATTCCACTGGTGCCCAGCTTCGTTTGCCTTTTGTTGTAGACAGTGCGCAGATTAACTATCAGGGCAGGCTTCACAAACATCTCCAATGTGCACGCCTGTGTTTACTGCTCCCTATTGGACGTTGAAGGTCACCAACTTCTGAGTACCTTCCAATAATTATCTTCAGACCTCAATTGGACCCTATGACTGGGCAGTCTGGTGTTGCTTTGCTGTTCTTGCTTCTACAGGCTGTCCCTTTTTTGGACTTGCTCATGGACCTCCTCTACTGTTTTAAACAAGCAGGCTAACAGTCTAACTTCTTGACAGAGGCCTTACCCTTGTAACCTTGTAAACCTAAGCTTTCAGCTAAACTGCCCTCGTTTGGCGGATATAGCTATGCAACCTAACCAACACGTGGCTAGCAGTCAGTCGATTTGACTGGAGGCCTTCTTGTAATTCCTAATTCCTAACCTAACCAACACAGGACGCACGCCCGTGAGTAAGTCATGAGGATCACGCACGTGAATTCACAAACATACTTGTCCAACACGTCCGCTGTTTCACGAGGAACATGATGAGGCATGGATGGGTGCTTGGAGAGTGGATTATGCTATGCCCACAAGGAAATCGGGACAGCAGACCACGAGTTGAGCTCAGCGGCTGCTTGCAGTCGAAGAGACCCCAGCACGCAGCCGAGCAAGTAATGCTATGCCTGCCGCGTTTGGAGGGGGTATATTCGCGGCCTGTTGGTCCTGGTATGCTGGGGGCGGCTGGTGCACAGGAGGCTGACCCAAGCCCGCAGACTGGGCAGGAGATGGCGAGCACTGCGGAGGTGCAGGCGGCAGCGCTTGCAAGGTATGTTGGTTTGGGGGTGCAACTGGCACTGGCACATACAGCTTCTTTGGCGCCTGGGCTGCCTGGGGCTTCTTGTTCCCCGGGGCGCTGCCAACGCTGCTGCCACCGCTGGCTGGGCCAGTGCTGGCTATTGTACCCTGTCTAGCTGCCTGTCCAGCTGGCTGTCTGTCTAAACCACGCAGCGCTCCCGTGGCAGCACCCAATGCCTTGGACAAGAGCTGCAGGAGGGGCGCACAGGTGAGCAGCGCACACAGTCAGGAAGGTGAACGATCCCCACGAGTATCGAACAGCCTTGGGACTGCAGGGTGGCACCGCTGCTGTAACGATGCTGCGTGGAAAGCCACCCCTGCTGATGCTGCGTGGGGATTGCTTGTGCGGGGCAGAGTCGGTTGCGGTGTTGGTTGTGACCAGTGTTCCTCATAAGATTTTGGGGTGCGTAGCCTCTTGGCTATGGTGCTCCTACCAAAAACAGCAAAACAAGGCCAACGATTGTCTCCAAAATTTGGCTAGGCTGATGACATAAGTTGCAACAGTGACTTATCATATTCAAAAATACCTCCCAACTTAAACAATGAGTGCCTAAGCCTTAATTTCACAAGTAGGGCGTCTGCACACCGAGTGCTAGACCCTGCCCCCTGTAGCAATGCAAACCTCCATTCAGTACAGCCCTGGGCACACCTATACAGTGTCCCTGGGACCCCTCGCGGCATACAGCAGCACAAGCACGGCCCAGAGAATCCCTCGTAGCAGCACGCACGCACGCATGCTGCTCAGGCACAAGGCCAAGCTTGCACAGGCCCGGTAGATGTCTGGGCACCAGCACACCAGCAGTACCTTCGCGGATGGAGCCGGGGGCGGCATGGGCGGGCTGAAGGGTCGCAGTACACACGAGCCGCCCTGCAACGACACCTGCTGTCCCTCTTGCTGCTGCTGGCTCCTGGCAGCGGTGCTGGGGGCAGTGGAGGAAGGCAGGTCGTGCGGCTGTGCAGGCGCAGCAGCAGGGGAGGACTGGGGCACGGGGGCAGCGGCTGAAGAGGGGCTCTGCTGAGTGTTGCTGCCTGCAGGCCTGCGCCCTGTTGCAGGCGCCTGCTGCTGCTTCTGCTGCTGCTGCTGGGGCGCGCTGCTGCTGGGCAGGCTGCAGGCGGCCCTCATGGCCGCTTCCAGCGCGGCCATGGCTGACATGCCGCTGCCCATGGGCACGCGCTGCTCCCTGCCTGCTCCAAAACCAGGGCCGCTGGGGCCCTTGGCGACGCGGACGGGCAGGTGGTGGCTGGCAGCGGGGACCGGTGGCGCGGCGGCGGCGGCGGCGGCAGCGGGCTTGTGCTGCGCGGGCCCTGGCCAGCCGCCGCTCCCTGCATCTGGTGCCACGGCGGGCCGGCCGGCGGCCTGCCGCTGCAGGAGGCCTGCGAGGGCGGCCTGCGCTTGGGCCGAGGCTGGGGCGGAGGCGGGCGGGCTGGGGCGCTGCTTGGGCGCACCACTGGGCCGCGCCGGGGCGGCCGCGGCGGCGGCACTGGTGATGGGGGCGGCAGAGGTGGCGGTGGCGGGGCGCATGAGGACCTTGGGGACTGAGCAGGTGTTTGTTGAGGCGGCCTGTGCAGTGTGGCATGGGGCAAGGAGCAAGAGAGAAGTGAGGTGCCCTCGTGCCAATCCGCTCAGAAGACCTTCGAGGACGTGTGTGGAGCTCAGGAGGGCAAGCAGAGAAGCACCAGGGGCCGAAGGGCAGACAGCTCGCTGTTGTCATTTGGGTGTTTTGAGGAGGAACGCAGTTGGGGCTGGCGGGCGCGCTCCAAGGGTAAGGCATCGACAGCTGGCTGCGGTGAACCCCAGAAAGTAGCACATGCCAAGCTGTGAAGCTCGCTTTGTGCCATCATTGCCACGCACTCCTGCCCCGAGCCAGAGAGCTATGAGCTTGAGTCGCCACACGAGCGCGTGCGGCAATTCAATCCAGGCACATGCACGCAGAACGCAGTGGCCTGCGCACCTGAGCAGAAACAGGGCGTGCAGCACTGCCCTGCTTGCTTGCCGCTGCCATGGGTGCGCTTGTCTTCAAGGTTCCGCCCCTGGTGGTTGTGTTGAGCAGCAAGTCCTTCTCCACATACGCCCCGTGCTTGCCTGCGTACATCCGCGTGGAGTCTCGTTCATGGGTGCTGTCAGTCGCAGATGCGTGCAGTATGCATACTCCAGGGGTATTGCAACTTGCATTCCCCAGGGGCAGCAAAGCTGTTCATGCCTTGTTAATAGCCCTCAACACACATACACACAAATACGCAGCCATACCCTTGACACAGAGCAGCACACGTGCAAGAGCGTAGGAAGCGTATGCAGGGAACATGCATGCTCTGCCCCTCTTGACCATCCATGGGACATCAAATGCTGATTATCCTTGGGACATCAAATGCTGATGACAGTGCTTAGCATCAGCCGTCCAAGGTGTCAATGGAGCGTCACACCCAACACGTCAAGCGACAGGGGTTAAAGATGGGGTGGTGCGCAGCCGGCTGGAGCTCCTAAGCAGAGGTCCCACTACATTTGTTGCCGGACAAGGCAGGGCGCCTCCTGGCGCCCATGACAACACTGCCTCGCATTCAGCCCCCAGTGCGTTGCACCCGTGTTAGGTGTGATGCTGCAGTGTCAAACAAGAGCCATGTTCCGTATGGTGCATGCTTTGAACAGGCGGTGGTGCATGCTTTGAACAGGCGGTGGTGCACGCCTTGAACGGGTGTATGGTGCACGCCTTGAACGGGTGTATGGTGCACGCCTTGAACGGGTGTATGGTGCATGCCTTGAACGGGTGTATGGTGCACGCCTGGAAAAGCATATAGGTGCACGCCTGGAAAAGCATATAGGTGCACGCTTTGAACAAGCGTATGGTGCACGCTTTGAACAAGCGTATGGTGCATGCCTTGAACAAGCGTATGGTGCATGCCTTGAACGGGTGTATGGTGCACGCTTTGAACAAGCGTATGGTGCATGCCTTGAACGGGTGTATGGTGCACGCCTTGAACGGGTGTATGGTGCACGCCTGGAAAAGCATATAGGTGCACGCTTTGAACAAGCGTATGGTGCATGCCTTGAACGTAGTGCATGCCTTGAAAAAGCGTATGGTGCACGCCTTGAACAGGCCACAGGACTACAGGTCTTTGCTTGACGCTACGCTGGGCCCATTCCTTGATGCACTCCGCCAGTCGTCTGGACGGCGTGGACTTCCTTCCTTTCTACAAGCAGGCGTGGACTTCCTTTCTACAAGCAGGCGTGGACTTCCTTCCTTTCTACAAGCAGGCGTGGCCCATGGAACACGCCTTGGACAGGCAAAGGGGTTGCCTCGGCACTCACCTGTGACGCGCCCATTCAAGGTACCCCCTCCCACAAACTCCGCGTCGAACAGCACCTCCACCGCGTCATCGTACACGCCTGCGCCCGTGCCAGCGCACACGCACGCACATGCTCTGGTGTAAGGCCTGTGCCCACGGCTGGACGAGTGCCCCAAGAGTGCCCCAAAGCAGGGCCGCTGATATGGTGCTCGTCCACCACTCCAATCACAATTTAAACATCCATATGGCTGTGCCGTGGTGGCTCCCCCCTCCTTAATGGCACCGACCACGCAGACCCAAAGATGACTGTGCCGTGGTGCCCAAAGGGAGGCATTCCCTCCCTCACCACGCCCACCCCATAGACTCACCAATGACTGTACCATGGTACCCAAAGGGGGGCACCCCCTCCTTCAATAAGCTGACCACACGATCACCCAGCTCGAAGTGGCCACCCTGCGCAGCACCAGGACACCCACACACACATGCTTCAAACTGTCTTCGTGTGCCGCACTTGAGCGCCGCACTGGCCCATATTTCGCGAGGCCTGCGCAAGGCGCAGCCAAAGGCAGGGCCTTCTGCCTGGGAGAGGACCTTGCTCGCCTTGGTCCTGCTCCAAAGTAGGCCGGGGATCCAACAGGAAACGGGGGAGCCCATCCCTGAGGGAATCTTGCTTGACTTCAGAGGCAACAGCGACACACACGTACACAAAGACACAAAAGTCACAGATGCAGCTGCGCAATTTGTGGGCATCAGGGAGGCAGGGATACAAGGCCATTGGACAAGGAAGTCTGCCCACCTGGGCTGTCCTTTCCCATCCCCCTCCTCCCCCTTCACGGGCAGAATGGCGTGCACATAAGCGCACAGTCATGCACATGCACATACACACAACCCCTGCCAACCTACCTGCACAAAGCTCTTGAGCTGGTTTGGGCCAGGCTTGTAGGGCGGCAGCAGCAAGTCAGGCGAGACAGACTCAAACTCTACTGGGGGCTGAGGCTTCTGCACGCACACATCGCATACTTGTCCGTTAGGAATAGATACATGGTTGTCCATGTGTGTGTGTGTGTTTGTGTGCGCGTGTGTGTGTGCGTGTGTGCGCGTGTGCACGTGCGCACTTCCTGCATGCACTTCCACGGGTACGCCCGCGCGATTGCTTCTGTCTATGGCCGCGTGCAGCACCCTGCCTGGTCTGTGCTTTTGCACACATGTAGGACCCTGCCTGATCTGATCAGCGCTTTTGCACACGTGTAGGATTCTGCCTGATCTGGTCTGTGCTTCTGCACTGCCGCGCCCTCTCTGATCTGCACCTTATAACTAGTAGAACTGTTATTGTCTGCGACTGTGCATAGCGCCCTGAGACAATCTTTCTTTGGAACCTTTATGTGGAGGCACACACGCCCGCAGCAGCACCAGCAACCATGCACTTCGTGCACTTTGCACCCTGTACCGCAAAGCCCACCAGGGACAGCATGGCGCGCTGCAGCGCCAGCACGACTTGGTTCCTTGTGGTGCCCGCCAGCGACGGCCTGGCGTGCGCTGCATGCGCTGCATGCGCTGCATGCACCCTCCCACCCACCCAGCCGCCCCACCTGCAAACCCCACTCGCGGCGCACCCACCAGGAATGGCATGGCGCGCTGCAGCGCCAGCACGCCCTCCTCCATCAGTATCCTCACACTGGTCTTCACCAGAGGCCGGGACGCCAGGGGTAAGCTCTTCACCCACTTGGCCACGCCCTCTGCACGCGCGCGCCGCGCCTCGGGGCTGAGCTCGGGCATGACATCAGCCAGGCGGACGCTACTGCCCGCTGCACACGCATGAGCAAGAGCATGCAATCATATGTGCATGTGTGCATGCGCGCGCGTGCGTGTGCGTGCGTGCGCGTGCCCACGCATGCCTGTGTGCTTGTGTGCGGACATGTGCATGCGCGCGTCTATGCACGAGAGTGCATGCAAGTGCATGTGCATATGCGTGTGTTTGCGTGCGTGTGCATGAGCTGAGGTGCACCTGCCAAAGTGTACGACCTACAGTCCGCACATGCAACCCACGCAGAGCACATGCATCCCATGCAGAGCACATGAAACCTATGCAGAGCACATGCAGCCCACGCAGAGCACAAGTAGCCCACGCAGAGCACACGCAACCCACGCAGAGCACACGCAACCCACGCAGAGCACATGCAACCCACGCAGAGCACATGCTTGCCTCTGACCACCCCAAGTATTGGCAAGTCAACTCGGGTGCAGCGCATGTAGAGACCTGATGCTTGCCTGGCAGCCCTACCCTGGCAAGTCAAGTGGGTGTTCAACGCGTGTGTAGCGTGCGCTCACATTGTTCTGTCGACCCAGCCTTGGCATCAAGTGCATCTAGCACCCAGCCATGCTTCTCCCGGTACTCCTCCAGAACCCGCACCTAAGTGCACATGCACGATGATGGGCAAGTGAGTATGCGCGAGCACGTGTCGACTGTGCATGTGTGTGCGCGTGTGTGTATGCATGCGCGCGCGTGTGTGAAGAAACACTGCATGCTTATCGGTTATCGGTCAAAAGAGTGTGTGTGTGTGTGTGTGTGTGCATGCTTGTGCACAAGCACGTGCGGCTCGTACTGTGCTGTGCAAAATCCACTTGCAGGCATGCAAGTTGGAGCACAGATCGTGACCGCCACACATAAAAGCACAGCGCGCAAGGACAAGGCACACCAAAAGCTGTAACTCGCCATAGGGCCATGGCGTGCATGTTGCCAGGTTTGTAGGAAATGATGGCAGGGCAAGAGCATCATCATGTTGTCATTGCCATGAGGAGTGGCGTGCACTTGGCACACGCACAGCACAGGGAGGAGACAGATGCCTGAGGGGCGCACCATGGCGTTGCTGTACATCCAGCCATTGCCGTCAGGCGTGGGGTGCACATATCCAGGCACACACAGCCCGCGCGAGGCCTCCTTGACCAGAAGGCCCAAGTTGAAGCGGTCAGCGCCTTCCTGCGATGCACACGCGGGCACGCATCTTCTTTATGTGATGCGCGCACACACGCATACGTTTTTTTCCTGCAATGCGGGCACATGCACACGTTTTTTTCCTGCGATGCGCGCACACACGCACACGTTTTCTTCCCGTGATGCATGCACACGCGCGCACATGTTTCCTGCAATGCACACGCGCGCACTTGCGGCAGAAGCCTGCTCAGTGGAGGCCAGGAGAGGGTGGCAGCAAGCAGCATATGCCCTTCCTGCGATGCACATGCGCGCACACGTGACAGAAGCCCATGTTGCAAGCGGGCATGTGCACGCATGTGTGAACTCGCAAACAACATTCGCACACACGCGCATGCACACATGCGCACCCACACAAGCAGGCATGTGCAAGCGCAGTGTCAACAGATGTGGGTGGTTACTGCTGGAGCGCAGTGTCCGTGACACCAGCATATGCGTGCAGCTGCTGCATGCTCATCCTCAGCGGAGAAGGTCCAACCGCCACTGCTGCAAACCAAGCTAGCCAAGTCGTGCGCAAGGGCACTGAAATAGCTTAGCACATGTGCGTGCGCACAGGCCCATGGCCCTCCCGTTGCACCAGCAATGCAGGGTGCCTATGCAGGGTGCAGGCGCGGCATGGTCAGCAGTGCAGGGTGACTCTGCAGGATGCAGGCACAGCATGAAACACCTTAAGCAGGGATTGCCTGTGCAGGAAGGAGCACACGTCCGGCAGTCAAAGGCCAGAACGACCAGCACGCACCGTGAACCACACGTTGCCTGTGATGCGGCCCATCACACGCGGGTTGAAGCGCTTGCGACGCGCGACCTCGGAGCTGTGGATGTAGGTGGGCTCGTATGCTTGCACCACCCTTTTGGCCACCTGTGCGCGCACCACAGCGCAGCAATGCAGGTACTGATCGGCCTGCGGCTGCGCGTTGGTGGATGTGAGCGGCCAGTTGCGAGCAAATTGTGTAGTTGCGCGTGTTTTTGTGTGCGCGTGCATGTGAGAGCATAAGCAGCTATGAGGTTGGTTGGATGTGGGCGGCTGACTTGCAAGCCCTCTCCCACCCACCCGTCCTCCCACCCAATTATGCAGAGACGCACGCCCGCGCACACACATGCAAGTGCGCATGCGCGCGTGCATACACACACAAGTGCACAATCGGTCCTGCCCAGGCCTGGGTACAGCTATCAGAAGGGCTCAAATAGCAGCTAGTGCAATGCAAGGTAAAACATGTGTGTGGCAACGGAGGTGCAGTCAGGTGCGTGCACCTGGTGCATCACATTGCAAATTTCATGTCCGCTTCCCTGGCTTCCCTGAACCTGTTGCATTGCACTTGTTGAGACCTGCACCAGCTGCATTGTACCTGTCGCTGCGCGCACTAGTCGCCTCAGGCCTGCGGGCAGATTTGGAGACAGCCGCAAATGCAGGAGCGCAAATCATCATATTAACGTGCCCACACACGCGCCCACACACACGCACACACACAACACACCTGCTGGATTGGGTCCATGGTCGTGCTGCCTTGCGAGTTGGGAGGCGCCCCCAGCGGCTGGACCGCCACACGGAGCTTGCCGCCTGCACACAACAAACGCGGCACAGGCACCACGCACACACTGCTCAGCACAGCTACTGCCTGCACTGCGTGGGTGCACAAAAGCACAAGCGCATGCACCTACGCACGCACATGCATGCATTAGCGCACAAACACGCGCCTGCGTGCGCGTACACTCACAAACACATCCTTGTTATCTTTGTAGCGCGGGCGTTGATCTCTAAATTGGGTGCGACAAGACAGAGAAAAAGGCTGCAAATCCGTGCATGCACGTTTTATAGTGTGCAAATGCGTGTGTGCATGGGCAGCAGCGGCAGGGGCAGCAGCAGCAGCAGCAGCAGCAGCAGCAGCAGCGGCAGCGCAAAATGCACGAGACAAGTGCGAGAGCAGGCGCGCGCGCGCAACGCCCATATGGTGTGTTGCTTGCCTTTGCTTGGGGCCCTGCCGGATCTATCAAGGCCCCCTCCGAGGCTGGGCAGGATGGTCGCGGTACAGCCGTAGTGCTGCTTGCCCAGGAAGATAACCTGCGCAGGGATGGGAGGGGCCACGGGGCGCCGCGGGGGGCAGACATTTGTCCACCTGGTGCGGGTGGCGCGGGTGCACCTGGATGTGTCCACCTGGCATCCACCACATGATGTGGATGTGTCCACCTGGCATCCACCACATGATGTGGATGTGTCCACCTGGTGCGGGTGCACGCGTGCAGCCCCCCACCGGCACGCTTGTGCCTGCCTGCCCACCCACGCAGCTGCAAGCTTGCAGCACAGCCACAGGGTCATGGAATGATGATGATGCCACACGGAGCGCTCGCAAGTGAGCTGGTGCCCGCCGAGCGCACACACACACACACACACCACCACCACCACCACCAAAAGTTGCACATACACACGCGAGGGGGTCTGCGCTTCCAGAGCGGGAGGCAAGACAGGCGGAGGCAACGCTGAGGATCAAGTGCCCTCCATGAGGCGCATTACCCAACTTGCGCTTTGGGGCTCTGCTTCCGAGCCTTCCCTGCCTTCAAAGTAGGGGAGGGGGGAGTCACACAATCATCCTCTAGCACACTTAACTGGGAACAAGAACTCGTTGCATCCCTGTGGCCTAGCCAATGCAGTCCTCCGACCTTTTCCCTGATCAGGCAAGCGTACCTGCATGCCCTCTTTGAAATCCACCGCCTTGGGGGGCGCGTCTGCCGCGCTATCCACTTGCATCGACGCCGGCCGCTCCCGAACCACGCCCTGCGCACATGTGTGTGGGGATGTCCTGCATCACGCCCTGCACTCAGCTCTGGCGGCTCGCTCGCAGCACCTCAAATACATGCCACCCCCATGGCCGGCCACAGGACAGCCAGAGGCCAGGCATGGCGGCCTTCAGTTTACCTCAATTTACAGCAGCCGCGTCTGAGGGCTCGCCCTAGCTTGCAAGACCGGCAAGCTTGCAGCAATTGAGCGCTGCGCTGCGGTATTGGTTTGTCATTGCAGCAGTGTGTACGAGGAGCTGGGCGCCGGAGTGCGGAGGCCTCAAAGGTGGGCGGCCGCCTCCTGTGCCACTACTTTGCTGTGCCACTACTTTGCTGTGCCACTACTTGCTGTGTCACGCTGTCCTCTCGACCCACAGCGCACAGTGCCACAGCGCACGGTGCCACAGCGCACGGTGCCACAGCGCACAGTGCCACAGCGCACAGTGCCACAGCGCACAGTGCCACAGCGCAC
>LKMJ01002576.1_pt1 | contig 16700 bp, 25 predicted proteins | sample 643391 | NCBI WGS metagenome assembly LKMJ01 (sample SAMN04112250, study PRJNA286221) | soda lake metagenome | biome: soda lake; feature: Kulunda Steppe; material: water; isolation source: sample PL-Br10 brine of Picturesque Lake | place: Russia: Kulunda steppe | collected 2010-07
TGAGGAATGTGAGTAGGTTTCGCTTGCGAGCTCATACTCTCGCGGTGGAATCCTCCATCTGGCGCGGTGGAAATGGCAACTGTGACAAGTGTTCCTGTGCTGCTGTTCAAAATGAGGTGCATGTTCTCTTCCACTGTCAAGACTTGTTTGTGTGCTCTCTCAGAAGAAAGTACTCTTTCCTTTTCTTCCCTTTCTGTCAATCCTTTTCCATGGAGGCCCCTCATATTCCACATGCCTTGCCTAGTCAGACTGTCTTTGATTTTCTTTCTCAACGGCACAATAGACTCTGCCATTTCATTTCGGACATTATGGACTATCTTTTGGCTGGCGAAGACCAGCAAGAAACCAATCAGCCTAACGATCTGGCTGGCGGTTAACCCCTTTTTGACTTTAACTTTGTATTTTTCTAGCATGCAGGGGACTCTGTGCTGTTGGTGCGACTTAACATTGGCACTAGAAGCTCCGGACACTCGAGCAGGCGGCGGGGCACCTGGGGAGGGAAGTCAGCTGTCCACCCCCCCCAACCTGTGGGTTCGGGGTTGGATCCTCACTGCAGGCTCACAACCGGCTAAGCTGCCCTCTTTCGGCGGATACAGCCTTGAAACCTAAAACCTTAAACCTTGACGATGAGCGTGAGAGATGGCTGGGAAGGTGTTGAAGGTTAGAGTCGGTTCAGCTGCATGTTTCTGATCATCCCACTCTGGGGAAAGCTAGGTTGAACTCAAAGCAAATTGTCTGTTCCAGGTTGCATATGCAGCACTGGGTTTACTCGTTATCTCATCAAGACGAATCCATCAGTTTTAGCTTTGGTAAAATCTGCCATAATTCGTTTCATGCGGGCTGGCAAGCGTGAGTACTACCATAATAGGCCAGCATCAACTGCACAATGAAATATATCATTCTCTTTGCTCAGCGCCTCTTAAAAGAATGCCATTTTCAATGCCTGTTCCATGCTCTTCTGTGTGCGTCTCCTGCTTGGCCTGATGCGTCCGCTGCAAGGGAAGGCCGTTGGCAGTGCTTGCCTCCACTTGTCGGGCCAGCTCACTCCTCTCAGCCGCCATTCTCCTCGCATCTCTCTCCTTCAGCATGCTTTCCACAATCACCTGGAAGTAAAGGTTGAGCACGGCCTTCAGAATGTCATCCCATCTAGATAGATGTGTTCTAGTTTGATAAGCTGTCTAGGACAGCAATAGTCCAACATGCAACTTGCACATTTGCTTGTCCGTGCAGGGCTGGGCAGTCACACATAATCGGAGCGCACATGTGACGTGCTGCATGTCACCTGTTGCTTGCGGCGTATGCTGTTCAACTTTGTCCGAGGCAGCCCTCCAACGCCATCAAATGCGATTTTCAACAAGCGGTCTGCTGACCAGAGTCTACTGGTGTTCTGCTTCAATGCTCGCATGAGCTCTCCTGCATCCAGAAGCCACTTGCAGACATAAGACAACAAGGGGTGTGAATGCCATGTGTGGTGCGCTCAGGTGCAAGCCCGTGAGTTCTCCAGAGTTTCACACGGTACAAGTTGACCATTTTGAGGGCAGAGAACAATCGCTCTGCGCTGGCTACAGCATTCATCTTTGAGACTTTGACGGCCCGACTGTTTGCAAGCATGCATTCCAAGTCTGGAATCACTGGGCACAGAACAAGCGCAGCGCAGATGCAAAGAAGGCAGTAGCGTGAAGTATGTGGAAGCCTAGGCGGCCTGTTAGCGATAGCATAACAGGCATAACATGGTGGTGTCTACAGAGGAAATGCCACTACAAGTGGCAGCATACCCATCCCCGTAGCTAATAAGGAACTTATAATGAATTTTCTTAACTCCCTGAATGTAAGTAGGGAGAGTTTACCAATTGTTTTTTGTGCATTTTTGGTCTCTCCCATAAATCAAAAGAGCTTCGGAGTCAATCCACCTGCACTTCCACTGTCCTACAGGGTTGGGTCCTGCGTACTCCATCACATTTCATGCCTAGTTAAAAATGTCTAAAATTTGCGCATTGAACGACTGCAATCTATTTAGTGCGACACCTTATCACCTCCCTTTCCGTTTGTTTCTGACGCTTGGTAATTCAAGCATAAGCAAACAGAAGGATCAAGGGAATTTGAGCCAGTGGTCCTTGCTACTGCTGCTGTTGCTGTCTTCTTCATCACTGTCCTGGTTCTCCTCATTGCTGGAGACCTCCCATACTGGCACCTGAGCCGCCTACTCCAGGGCCCGGGTGTGCTTAGCAGGGTGCAGAGTGTGCTTAGCAGGGTGCAGAGTGTGCTTAGCAGGGTGCAGAGTGTGCTTCAGAGAGCGCAGGTTGCTGAACAGCCACACCAGCTTGCATGCACGCACTGTGCTCAAGCGGTTCCGGTTTTTGCTGTGCACGAAGAAGAGCACTCCAATGTTTCTGCTCAAGGCCTTGGCACTCCGAGCATGTATAAATGGATGAATAGGGGTGGTTACAGGAAGCTAAGGAAAAAGATGAGGGTCCACAGGCTTTTCCCCTACCCCCCAACTTCATCCCTCGTTTTTGACCCGCAAATGCTGACAAGTTGATGTTTAAAACGTGCATTGCTTGAATCTAAGGATGGGTAAAGAAGGTGGTCAAGCCTGCCAAAGAGACTCGCCGAGACTTGTTGTAGATGGGTAGGGCCTAGATTGGAGATTATTGTTTGAGCGCTGCTTTTTACAAGCGCGTCCTTTCGCCCTGAGAAGTTCCATAGAATTTTAAACAAAAACATATCATTTAATGGGACCGGGCATTCCAGATTCCAGGATGAGTGACAGGCTTTTCCGTCCTCTCCCCCCTCATTTTCACCCTTATCAATTTAAGCTGCTCGATCCTAAGCATTCTATTCATCTTATTTGGCAAGGAGCTGCAGGGTGAACTCCAGGTCGCCCACAAAGAAGTCCTTGTTGTTGCAGCAGATGTAAATTAGCTTCTGCGCACGCTCCAGAGCAAGCCTTGAGCAGCGCTTGGTGCACATCTGACCCAAAACTAATCAGTCTTGTTCACAGGCATGCAAAACAGCCGCACTATGGCAAGGGTGGGGAAGCCATGCTTGGAAGCCCACAGGTGCAAGAAGTTGACGCACTGAATGGTGGGGTCTGGAGTGCCAGCTGCTGCCAAGAATTTGCCTTCCCTTTCTCCTATCATTCTTTCACACATAGGCAGCGTGTTATGATTTGGCGGAATTTATGGGTTTTCTAGCACGTTTTTGCATATTTTGTAGCATTTACCAGCAGTCGTCCCCACCATCGGACCCCCTCAAATATGGCCAATTTGCTTTGTCGCCCATACATTCACCACATTGCCAACTCCAACCATGCATAACAAGTACATGTGTCATAAAATGTCAGGCTGTGTGAAAATTGTGAGGTGAGGGCGTCGCGTTCATGCCATTGACCACTCTGGCACCATTTTGCACCATTTTGGCAGGAAATTGGCACTTTCCCAAACATGCTCCAATCCTGCCGCTTTCCAGGACTTCAGCAGCACTTGCATGGCGATTTGATTGCAAATTCGGATTTTGGGGATGTAAACGGGAAGATGTGTGCTGTGGGTGACCCTGTCGCGACAGGATGTGAGTGCAAACACGGGAAATGTGATACCTCCGCCACCCATGCATGCTTTCAAACCAGACCAAGCCTGGGGGTTGCGGTCAAGCATAAATAATCAGGAAGGTCTAAAATGAAGCCAATTGAGAGTGAGGGTGGGAAGCGGTGGGCCAAAATGCTGCGTCACATCTGCCTCTCCTGAGTGCACAGCTCAGCGGCAGAGCTTCCAACTCCCAAATCCACACAGGATACATATAAAGCGGCCCAGTTTTATTCATATGCAGGCTTTTCAAGGTCGGAGTTTGGGGCTTTGTGCGGGAAACAATGTGCTCTGTTTCACCGTTATCATGTTTTTCCAAGATTTCCTTCAACCCACCGCACCAATTCTGAATACAAGGGCATCATTGGAACCAGAAATTTTATGCTTTCCAATGGTGTACTCAGGTCAGGAAACGGTCAGGTCAGGAAACAGTGAGGTGGCTACAAAGTTACATCTTTGCCTAAGGAAGGGGTAACCCAGTGGTGGGGAAAACCCAGCCAAATTGGTGACTTTCGTCGGTGACAAGAGTCCTCCCCATTCCCCGAATGAACCCTCGTCAGGGAGTCTTGGCAAGACCCCTGCCCAACCTTACCTGTATCATAAGCGCGTTGGTACGAGCAGATGGATAGGTGAACCATCCCTGCTTATCAAGTTCTTTACATGTTGGCAATTTGACACAGGCAGATCGACAGTGCACGTACAGCAAGCAGATTAAGCCCCCAAATAGCGATGAAATAAGCAACAGATTGCACAGAATGTTTGATTGAGAATGAAGCTGGCACTCTTTTTGTTGGGACAACTGTGCAGTTTCAAATCTTCACTTTTGAACTCCCTTGAAATGTGCAAGGGCCTGGCAGCCACAGCCCCACTCAGACACCCTCTTCTTTGCATTTCTGCTGCGTTTTTGCATCAATCACAAAACGCCTCTACATAATCATATGAATGCTGTCTGTTAACTCAGCATTCTCCCTGCCATGCTCAGCTCTAACTCCTCATCACGGAAATTTCCCCCCCACTGCCCATCCTCCTCCTCTTCCTCCATGGAATAATTGCGCTTGTATGGCCTAAGATGGCAGCTGAAGGGCAGTTGGGGGCAGTTGGGGGGCTAGTTGGGCCTCCCCTGACACCCTGGACCAGCTTCTGTTATCGCCACGTCAACCGAATCAAAACGTGTAGGTTCATAGGCAAAATTTCAGGAAATATACCTCCAAAACTTGCTTTGTTTACTCCCCTGCCAAATAGAGCCAATGGCACAAGGGGGAGTTCACCAGGCCTCATCAAATCTGGACATAAGCATGCATTATTCGCCACAGGTCTGCCGAAGGGCGGAGAAGAGTGGTGGAGCAAGATCTACCGGTTATAATTTAATCTGTTTTGCATGCATTGTTCATGTTCTGCTTTTGCTCGACGTATTTCCACTCATTCAGGAATAAATGTACTCATACTTAGCTGCTAGGGTGCTGCAGTAGGTGACAAGATTTTTTTGTTCTCACAAGTGCCTGATAAATAGAAGCTCGACAGGTCTCCTTACCAAGTGACAAGTATGGAACTTGCTTAACGAACGGCAGAAGCGGACTTTACTGGGCGCACCTGCATTATCTTTTGACACTAGAAGAGGTTCGTACATCTTCAGCAGCGCTAAAGAGGTCCGGAACAGAATCTGCAAGACAGACAGGGTAGCAGGTCTGGACAGCGGTGGACTGGAGTGCCCAAAGATGAACCAGCAGCACCACTGAACACTTTGCATGCAATCGCAAGCGCCTGCAACACTGCACCCAAGCCTGCTGCGTCTCATGTGCGTTTTCACCTTTGATCCCTCGTACAAGAGTACGTCCCATACACGTGCTGCCACCTCAGGTGGGAGGCTCGTTGCAAACAAGCACAAAAACCAGTCTGTCGCTATGATGGACACATCGCATCCCAACTCTTGAAAGTGCCTGCAAGTAAGAAGCAAGAGTTTGGGTGTGGTTCAGGAATGCTGTCCATGATTTGCTGGGATCAGGCCAAAGGAGGAGCAAGCCAAGGCATGCAGCAATGTTCGCATCACCATCATCCCTCCACGTGATCCACCAAAGCCGCCAGGAAGAGGGCATCAACCAAACTGTGGGGCTACTGCAACCTCAGGAGTACGCCTGGTGAATGACGTACGCCTGGTGAATGACGTGTTGTGCACTGCAACCTCAGGAGTACGCCTGGTGAATGACGTGTTGTGCACTGCCTGGTGAATGACGTGTTGTGCACTGCCCAAGGGATGTGGTGAGCACGCCGATATGGATTCTGCTGGTGTATGCTTGCTTTGTTGGTGAATGCAGGGGCTGATGCATGTAAGGCTTATAACAGAGGCAATGGGGTTGTGCCCTTGAGGTTGCTACGCTTGGAACCAGCGCAGTACGAAGGGCCAGGGGTTTGTGCGGGAGAGGAAGGGTAAAAGAGGGTTGGATGCAGGCAATGCAGGAGTGTGCGAAAGACGGGCGCGCCTGCTCCCCAATCCTCCTCCATGAAGACACCCAGGGGTACGGGCCAGAGGGCCCAAGTTCACTGCGTGCACGTGTGCATGGCTAGAGCCCTTGCGCTGCTGGAGTTCATCCGATGTCCCCTTTCCCCTGTGGTTGTGTCAGATGATGATGGGTGGATGCCGTGAAAATGAACAGCCCGTCCCCTTTCCCCCCGCCCTCAGATCTGTCAGCAGCAGCCTCCCATGAATGAGAGGTGACGCCCTCTGTGAGACAGTCAGGATAATTATGGCGTGCCTAGACAAGCTGATGCGCAGCGGTGCGTGTGTTTGTGTGTATGTGCGTGCTGCACGCAGCGCCTGCCAGGCAATCACGCTTGCTCACCACAGTGGGGCCTGATTGCCAACTTACCATGCCCTGCTTTTCCCCTTGCACTCCCCCCCCCTCCCCCTGGGCAGCACACTCACTTGTGGAGACGAGGCACCTTCTTCTCCACCAGCACCCCAAGCGTGCGCATCTCGGAGTGGCAGCCCGCGAGGTTTGAGGCATATGTATTGGCGGCCAGCACCTGGCCTACCATGGCGGCCAGCAGCCAGAACGCACGCTCCGTGTCGCGCCCACTGGCCAGCAGCAGCAGGGCCGCCACGTAGTTCAAGCCCTGACAATAGCCCAGCTGAGGGGCGAGACAAGGGATTGAGGGGCAGGCGGGCACAGTCAGCCGCGCACCACACAGGCGCTGTGCACATATGGCAGCCAACGGGTCACAACCCACAACCTCCGTGCACCTGGCCTGGACTCACACGCACACACTAGCGCGCGGAGCAGGGGCGGCAGCAGCAGCAGGAGCGGCAACAACAACGTTATTTGTGCCACGCACGTGCACATCCACACACGTGCGCACAACGACTAGCGTGGGAAGAAAGTGGCAGGAGGGGCGGGGCCTTCATCTGTCAGCAACCCCCCCATGCAGATGTGTGGATGGCGTAGGTAAAGAACAGCCCATCCACAGAGCTTGCCATGTCCGCCGAAGACTACCCTCCAAAAGGAGAGGTGAAGACCAAAAATTGACCTGCCCCTAGGTACATGTACATATGCAAAGGGCTTCTCACGGGCAGCTCATGCTGCATCACGCTACCAGGGGGCATCACGCTACCAAGGGGCATCACGCTACCAAGGGGCATATGGCTACCATGCATGGCATGGCCCCTCAGGCGCCTGCACACATGCAGGGGTTGCAGCTTGGCAAAGCACGCAGGGGCAGCACGTGAGATGCAGCGCAGCACATGCGCCTGGGCTTGGCTCACCTTGGGGTCATGCAGCGAGAAGGCCAGCAGCACAGTGCGCAGCTTAGCTTGGCCCTCGGGCGACATGAACCAGGGATGGTTGACAAACGTCCTGGGCAGGTCCTGCAGGGCCAGCGGAATGGAATGGCTGCTGGTTCAAGGGGAAGTGATCAACTGCCGCGCAAGCATGCCCTGCGCACTACCGGCCCTCTTGCGCAGGGGGGGGGATGCTCGCAGCAGCAGGCGATGACGTCAACGGCGCAGACGCAGCTGGGCTGGGGAGCTGTGCGCAAGTGCATGGCTAGTCAGACAGATGTAAAACCCCAGTGGGGCCTGTGGGGCTGCCACCATGGTCTTGGCCCTGCAGGGAGTATGGCAACCCTGTTGCTCATGCACCCTCTCAGTCAGGCGTTGGGGAGCAGAGCTCGCGCAAAGGCTCACCCCCCCGACTATCACACTGGAGCTGCGCAGCTGTAGCCATTTCTATGCCTGCACACCATATGGCTTATGAAGAGCCACCAGGGTGGGAGACTGGCAGATGAACTGGGACTAGACCCAGCGCCCGGACAAACCAGCACACCACTTGCGCACAACACCACGAGTGGAAGCTTCTCGCCACTCTCTATAGATTGGCGGTGCAGCCAAGCCAACCAGGGCAGGCCTTGCTGGGCAGCTGTTTTCGCAGCACCCACCAGCTCTATTTGCCTTTGGCAGGTGCACCCTTGGGCAGAGGCGTCCACAAGATCCATGTAGTAGGCCGGGGGAAGGCGGGCTTTCAGGGCGGAGGCACCAGAAACTTCAAACCACACCCAGGGCCGTAACTCTGCTGGTACGCCAGCCTGCAGCAGGAGCGAGCTAGCGGCAGGTGTGGCTGTGCCCTGGCGCTGCCCCAAAGCACCATCCAACACGTGCTTGCTCTTGCTGGCCGCTGCAAGCTGGCTCGTAAAAGGTGTGCATGCGCTCTCCACATCTCAAACAATTGTATCCGGTCACAGTGTGCACCTTGTTAGCACATGCCATACACAGCAATTCGACTCTTGGCCCTTGCTTGGATGCACTGAGCAATGCCTGTGAATCACATCATCACATGCATCGCTGCGGCATAATCCTTGGGCTAGCAGTCAGTATCTTTGAAATAAGGAATTAGAGATGTGCTCAGTTGTAGGATAAACTTGTGCTAAGTCCGCTTGCTTACCACCCCATCATGCAGGTGTTGATTTTAGAAAGCGCCTCTGGCGACAGCAAGGACAAGTCTCAAAAGCAGCTCTGTGATGGCTCATACCTTGCGCAGCAGCCTCTTCAGCACTCTGGGCTGCGGCAGGCGTCCTTTCCTCTGTGCTTTGGCCCATTCCTTTGCCCCTGATGCTCCAGCTGCACGCTGGCTCCGTTGGCGATCCGCAATCTGCTGCTCTGTTAGTCTTGGAACAATGAAGCCCAGACCATCCAACTCTCTTGCAGGATCCTCCATGTCAGGACGATCCTCCATCGCGACGGAAGGGTTGCCAATTTCGGCACTTCTATTATTGTCGTCGTACCAAGTGTATCACATTATTCATGTGAAATGTAAAAAAATGCCGGGCTTCGGCATCGGGCTCACTCTGGAGCGGGTGCTCTCCTCCCTTCTCCTGGGCTGCTGTCTCTGTGTCGCTTATGAAGTTGAAGAAAGGCTAATTGGGTGGAAGGGAGAGGTTGAGGTGGGGTCTGGCTTTGTCTTGTGCATTTGTGTCATGTTGTGTTGGTCTTCCCTTGACTGTGCGTGTATGGCAGCATCCCATGATCCCATTTCGTTGCCCTATCCATCGTCCAAACCTGCCATTGCTGGTGTTTCAAGAAGCGCGGGCAATACTGCTTGCGGACACCATCCATGCCTAGGGGCGCAGCTTGCTCTTTAAATTCCAGAGGTAGCTCCATTTCCTCCAAATGGATCACGAGATTGCCATACGAAATGTGCAGGCAAGCTCGAATGCAAGCAGGCCTGCAAGGGACGGCCTCCCTTTCATTGAAACGATAGCTTGGGCGCCTCGTGCATTCCTATATCACAACTTCTTGACACATGCTGAGTGTGATCACTTGGTACAAAAAGGGGAAAACAAGGTGAGCCGTCCCCTTATGAGACCCAAATTAATTGGGCATTAAGTATTAAGTAAGGGCAGTGCTATGCACAAGAAGGCATAGGGCTTGAAGACCTGTGTTATTAGGATAGGCTGCTCATTCTTACCAGCCTGGTTGTTGCCCTCACGACTTGCTGTTGCAAGCTTCCCTGGACTTCGGTTGCAGTACCCAGCAATGCCGCCCAACTTTATTGCAGGTGAGACCATCCCTAGTGGTGGACGCGAAAACAGGGGGCTCCAAAAGTGACAGCATTCGGACCAGCTATGGCGCCGCATTCGGGTGAGTCTGGGTCGCTTGTCCCGCGCCAATACCTGCACATGGCACACATGCTTGAATGGAGAGACGGAGCGCTGTGGTGCAGCAGAGCAGATGTGCAAGTGCCGCCAACATGTACGCATGTACGACTGGTTTGAGTACCCCGGCAGATCTCACCCTTTTGCATTTTGTGCGCTCCACTGCAACTGCAAGGCATGTCGGCACCTCAGTTGCTGTGTGCGGCATGATCCAAGCCGTCTCGGAGGCGATCTGCAGCCTTTTGCTTTTAGGCCGGCTCCGCTTGCGCATGCTGGGCGTGCCTCGGCGTGGCCGCCTCTCCCTGGCGGCGCTTTGTAACCCCCCAAGACACGCTCACTCGCCCCTCACGCGCCTTGTACCTGCAGGCGTGGCGAGGACCCCGTTATAGCGGGCATTGAGGCCAGGATCGCGGAGTGGACCCACCTGCCCCCTTCTCACGGCGAAAGCCTACAGGTGCGTACCCGCTGCTTTCATGTCCAGCACTGTCTGTCCCGTGCACGTGGGCTGTGCCGCTTATGCATGCGCACCATGCGCAGGCGTGGGGGTGCCTCTTTCCTCAGGCAGTGTGGCAGCTTGGCTTTCGCTTTTTGTGCAGGCAGGCTCGGTCTGTGGGGTGGGTAAGGGTGCTGCCCATGCGTTAGACTGAGTTGGATGTGAGGCGCACACCCCATGACTGCTTGCAGGTGCTGCGCTACATGAACGGCCAGAAGTACGATGCCCACTGGGACTGGTTTGATGACGTCCACCACAAGCCGTGAGTGCACTTCGCTGCCCTTCCACGGCTCGGGCCTGCTTCCCCAGCGCACGCTCGTGGCACTGCCGGCAACCCGCCCGCCCTCGTAGGATGCAGTAGGCTCTTGTGGAAGGGGCCCTTGCTTTGCCTCCAGGCTGCACGGCAATGCTTCTCATTCTCATCGCCTTCACACACACCTGAGGGCGGCACACAGTGTGAACCGGTGCGTGTGCGCCACTGTCTGTGTGATGGCCTGCAGGGGCCCTGGCATGGACAACAGATACGCGACCGTGCTGATGTACTTGTCAGGTGAGGGCCGCGCCCAGAGAGGCCGTGAGCATTCATGCACGCACGCATGCACAGGGCCTTAGCAGGGCGCTTGGCGCACAGCGCTTGGCTTTTGGCGCACAGGGCTTGGCCCAAGGACGCAGCGTGGGACGCACTGCACAGGGCAGGCTCGGGATAAGTAGGCTGATGCGATTGTGACAAGTTGCCGCCTGTGCTAGGTTGCGTGCTGGTTGAGCATGGGTGAGCCTGGCAGGTGAGCAGGGGGGGTGGATACTGCGCCTCTGCTCCGGGCTGAGATCAGGGTAGGGCAGCGTTTGGGTGAGGTCCCAGGACCTGAACTCCATGTTACTTTAAAATCAAGCACCTCATCATGTCGGTCTTCTTTGCGTCCTGTGAGGGCTTGTAAGAGCGCATGCACTGATGGATGAGCTGCCTGAATGATGGTGGTCTGTGTGTGCCCATACCTGCAGAGGTGGAGGAGGGGGGGGAGACAACGCTGCCGCTCGCAACCGCTATTGATGAGGACGCGCAGAGCTTGGCTGATGCGTCAGTGTGCGCTAAGAAGATGGGGATAGCCATAAAACCAAAGAAAGGTGTGCTGCATGCACAGATCAGCCGCCAAACTCAGCCTCGAGTGCAGCATAAGGTGTCACTGGAAGAGTACAACCTTTTGAGGTCTCCAGTCAGTAGATCTGCTGCATGCCCAAGCCGAGGCAGTCTCGGTGCAGATGTGTGTGCTTGGACACAATTACACGCAGGCCCTGCACTCCTGCTCTTTGACATGGACACAATTCCTCGCAGGGTCTGCACTCCTGTTCTTTGACATGGACATTGCTGGGAGCAAGGGGGACCGCAGGGCGCTTCATGCTTCCTGTCCCACCTTACAAGGCACCAAGGTCAGTGCCCTTGGTGGCGTGGCGTTCAACGCAACTCATCTTACATAGCACCTCATAAGGCTCCAAGGACGGCGTCCTGTGTGCATGCGCCTTGTTCTGCACTGTAAGCAACCAAGGTCAGCGACCTTGGACAGATGAAGTGAAATATTGCAATGATATTGAGTGCTTGGAGCATGCAGGTACCCCTGAACAAACTTTGATGCAGAGCACTTGTTGGAGCAGTCTGGGCAGCTCCTTCTCGTGCCTGCTTGGCCAGCCAATTTTGCAGCCTAGTCAATGTATGGCTAATAGCTATCAGGCTCGTGTTCGTTCTGAGCAAGTTCTGGTGTTTGCCTGTGCATGCAGTGGACTGCTACAAAATGGATCCACAATCATCCACAAGGTGCGCATCAGCTACAAGCTGGTTATGAGCTAACAAACTGCAGCTGAGCTCATCCCTTTGCCACTGTGCATTTTAACTGAGCAACCATGAATGCTCTTCAGGCACCATGGCAGGCCGCCCTGCGAAGACTCTCTAGCAAGCTCGAAGGTTCTGCTGCAAAATTGACCCGACCATACCAGTCATTTATGACCATCCATTGCAGCTTGCCGGCACATCCATCACTCACAGCATTGCATTCCACTGAGTATGACTTATGCATGGTGCAAAAAGTCTGCCTAGACAAACGCCAACTACATTGCCCTTTGCCAATGTCTACCAAGAACTTCTTTAAAGAAGTGAACCCCCTCTGTTTCTTTTGTCACGTGTAAATGCTTCCTTTCCTGGCCACAGGGAGCTATAACCCCTTAGAGCATGCGGGACTGTGCATTGACTTGGACAAAGATTGCGGCAAAAAAGCAGAAGGGGATGGTTGCAACCAACCAGGCATGATGGGTATAGCTGGGCACTGCAGGAGGACCTGCAAGGACTGCACAGTTTGTGCAGCCAATGACATCATCTGTTATCGATCAAACATGCGCAGCAAAGTAGACAGGGTAGGGACTGCAAGATAGACTGGCTGCTTGCTCAAAAAGAATCTGCCATGCTGCTGATGTGGTTTGTTTGATTCATACGATTGCTTCCTTTGTAACATGAAGATTGCCTCAGGCCACGCTCCTTTGCTTTACTGCCTGCAAACAGCTGAGCATACACCTGTGACAGAGAAGCAGCTCAAATTTACGCTGTGCTGACGCGCTTGGCCCCACATTCAGCCCTGTATTGTGTGCAACAATGCCCAGTACTATCTCTAGTATTGAGCGCTTTAGCTCACCAATTCAAGGCTAGGTTAGGCTACTAGTAGGTAGGTTACATAGCTGTATCCGCCAAACGAGGGCAGCTTAGCTGAAGCCTAAAAGGCTTGCAACCCCAAACCAAGAATAAAAGCGCTCAAATCAGAAGAAATGTAGTGTCTGGAAGCCAGATGTTCACCAATATAATGAGGCGAATGAGTGCCTGAGGAATAAGGGACTCAAGTTAAATAAATGGAACACAGCTGAACGCCACTGAATGCGGCTAAATGCAGCTGATTCAGCCGTGCATAAAAGGACAGTGCACTCTGGTGCAGTTCTGCACTATCGTTACAATTTGGAGTTCCTGAATCTGATTCGGGTGGGTACATGTGGTTCCAGAGCTTAATGTACTGGGTCCAATTTTGCGGGAACTTAATAGGGATCTGTGCGGCTGATAAGCAGCAATTTCAATTCAGGCGCTTTCCAGCCGCATCAGCCCACTCAGTCGGGGCCTTGAAATGTATGACAATGAAGGACAAATTTAAAGCTCACATGTGCAAGCTTGTCTGCCCGCAACCCTCCTGATCCTCACTGACTGCCAGTGCTTTCTTCTTTTCTGGTGAAGGGGCTTTTCTTCCTAAGTGGCCCCTTTTCCTCAATCGATGCGAGGAGCTTTTTGCTGCTTGCATAGTTTTTCTCTTCTTTTCAAGACTTCGAGATGCGAGTACAGACTCAGGTGACTGCAATTCTTGGATGAGACTGCATCAGTCAGTGAACCTTACTAAGGTTGTAGTACAACTAGCAATTCGTTTTGGAAAAGTACAAGAACAGATGTGTCACAAAAAGGAGGAATGTCATGAAATTTAGTACGGGTGCTTTTTACACTCTCAATCTGGCCCACCTCTGTGGCAGAGCCACTACAACATTGTGCCTGTTTTCTAACCATCCAGATAGCCAAATCCGACTCGGAGTACTTTCTGTCTGTCTGGCTGAATGCTTCAATTCAAGACATGGTGACTGAAGTGGCTTACAATTAAAACCTCGAGCAACTTGCACACACCTTTGAAAGGTGAATTTGGAGAGAACATCATTTTCACAGCCTGAGGTATTGAGAGTGAAGCCCAGATGGATTTAAGAAAGTCTGGTTTTGCCAGCTACCGTAGCGCACAGAACTTAGATCCAACGGCTTCAACCTTTCAGCTTTTCTTTTCTTTTCCAAATTTATTTGCTGGTAAGCAGTAACGGCCATCAAAGAAACATTCAGGCTTTACACCCTTCAGAAAGCTTGGCCTAGACCGGTGTTGAGTAAAAATACTTGCACCAGAACTGTGGGTAGTGGGTACAAGCGTCTGACAGCATGTGGTCCTTACAGAACTTCTGTCTTGAAGAGCACCAGTGTTCCTCAACTTTCCTGTATACCAGAGGAGCACTTAAATATACAATGGCGTCAAAGCACAGTGCCCATAGATCCATCACAAGATCAGAACTCGCTTGTCAGACCAGCACACCTCAACCCCAGCAATCATTCACCACCTCTGTTAGGGAAGGCTCTCTTGTATTCCTGCGGGCTGTACTTCCTCATTAGCCCACTCCCCCACTGCCTCTTCTGCGCAGACTCAGAGGGCAGCTGCCCTGCCGCCTTGCCTCCCTCCTCATCAGCATCGCCCATGTCTAAGGCCCACAAATCATCTATGTTCCCGTCGCTGTCCCCCAGGCTGCCCCCCAAGCTGCGCAGCTGCGCATCTCGCGACCGCCGCTTGCTCCCTTGCTCCGCCATGCTGCCTGAAGCGGGGCCCCCACCTTGCTGCTGCTGCCGTCCGCTGCTCGTGGCCTGCATGTCACCTCCCAAGCCCTCCCCTCTACTTCCCCCTCTGCGCGGCTTGAGCACGCCTGCTGCCTGCACAGGCGTGGAGGTGGGCATGGCAAGCAGGCACATGCGCGTGGAGCTCCAGGTCTTCCTTGGTGTCGGTCACATGGCATAGGCCACAGAGCACTGTGGTGCGGGCATCAACAGAACCCTGCACGTGCTTGCTGGTCACGCCTGCAGGCCTGCCACCAGAAGTGGTGCGGCAAAGAAGGTCCACCCCGGGCTAGACTAAACTACAGGTCAAAGCAACAAGTGCGCTCTCTACTCAAATGGCATTGCAGAGTATCTGCAACAGGCAGTTTGCGCAACAAGATGCTGGCAGCGTGCGCTTTCTGGGGGTCCATGCTTGGCCACCTAATTGCGTCCACCCTAGCGCTGCGCAGCACAAGGCCATCCACAGGCGCGCACCCAGTGGCAGGGCACAAAGCTGCATAGTAAGGCAGCCTCCAAGGCGCACGTGCGCACGTGCATGCTTGCAGGTGTGTGTGTGTGTGCGTGTGTGCGTGCGTGCGTGTGTGTGTGTGTGTGCGTGTGTGTGTGTGTGTGCGTGTGTGTGTGCAGCAGCCCACCGCCGCCTGCCGCAGCGGCCTGGCAACCGGGCCTGCCGGTCATGGCTCTCACTCACCTCCAGGTCGTCCAGCAACTCCAGCTCTTCGTCCATGCCCTCCGGCAGCTGCATCGGGTCGATGTTGAACTGCGTGCAGCAGCAGCAGCGGCGGCGGCGGCGGTGCAGGCAGCTCAGGTCAAAGCAAGCAGCGCTCAGAGCCCTGGCTGTTGCCGCAGAGGCAGTGCGTGCTGCCCTGGAGCCTGAATGCCTGCGGCATCATCGCCCGCGCACCCTGCTCCACTTGGAGCAAGCGCCTATGCCAGTGCTTGGCGCTGCGCATCAAGTGTGCGCACCACCAAAAACATCCCTCCAGGCTTCACGAGCACGCACATGTGCGCGCAAAGAACATAGCGTACCAAGGAAGAGCGGGCTTGGCAAGTGCTCATCACCAGCCTGCTGCTTGGCCTGCCTGCCTGCCTGTCCAATCCCACCACACCAGCGTCCCCCTCTGCCCACACCCAGTCTTGCCCCACTGCTGTACCTGCCCCCCCCCCTTCCCTCCCCCGGCACCCCTCAATGCAACAGCCTGCACAGCCCAAAGCATGAGCGCTGCGCGCCGCACCTGGGCCTCGTCATCCTCATCGTCGGCCATCTCCGGCAGCGGCCAGTCGCGGTTGGCGCCGCCCACAACAATGCGGCGCAGGCCTGCCAGGTCCCTGCTGAAGCCCATGAAGGAGTTGATGAGCACGTCCAGGGCCAGCTCATCGCACGTGCCCATGTCGAGCCTGCGGAGAGGGCGGGCAGGGGCGGGGGAGGAGGAGGAGGAGATGAGACGCATGGAAGCAAGCAGGCAGGCAGGCAGGCGCGCCCTGCACTTATGCCGTGCTGCCTAGGCCTGCAGGCTAGCTATGACCTCGCCACATGCACGCCGCAGCCCTTATTTTCTTGGCCGCTGCCAAGAGGCCCTTTACGGTGTGCAGCCCTGACACAGGCCCCCCCCAAGGTGAACGTACGCGCACCTGAAGCGCGCCCAGGCGCCGTTTGTCTGCACCTCGCTGACGTCGTGCAGCGCAGAGCCCTGCGCCTCCTCGGCCTCCTCGTTTGCATACTCAAAGTAGGACTGGTCGTCGCCGGCGTTGTAAAATACCTGTGGCGCAAGGCGGAGCAAAAGCACGGGGCATACATACCGTGTGAGTGCTCCTCAGGGCGGGTGCTCGGTACTTGGTGCAAGCATGCGCCCTGCAGCAGCCAAGCAGAGAACTGAGCCTGCAGGAAGGCGGGACAACCGTGTGCGCTCCCTTAATGGTGAGGCGCATGCAGATGCTCATGCCTATACAGGCGTGCGTGCATGCAGACGCACACATGCATGCTCGCGCACACACACACACACACACACACACACACACACACACACACACACACACACACACACACACA
>LKMJ01002577.1_pt1 | contig 16699 bp, 15 predicted proteins | sample 643391 | NCBI WGS metagenome assembly LKMJ01 (sample SAMN04112250, study PRJNA286221) | soda lake metagenome | biome: soda lake; feature: Kulunda Steppe; material: water; isolation source: sample PL-Br10 brine of Picturesque Lake | place: Russia: Kulunda steppe | collected 2010-07
ATTGGGTGCCGATCTTATCAGTATGTGACATCCTCCCCGCCGTGAACGGCGGGACTCCCCACACGGTGGGAATGCCAGCTATAGTATTCAGTAGAACTATTTACTCACTCCTCGCGCTAGATCGGCCAGCGACGGGACGCTGGCCTCGGGATAGCGAGGAGAACTGCATTGACTTCTACCGGCTACTATAGTCGTCGTCTCCAGAGCCTTCGGTTCTGGCGGGCTGCACGAGGCGTACCGATGAACGTGCAAACAACCTGTGCGGCGCTGTATCCCCTCCCGACGCCCTCATTCCGTTCGGGCGTTGAGGAAGGGGGCTTAGCGCCTCAATTCAGCTAAAATACCGACCCCCCCCGATGAGGGACGGGGACTTAACGCCCTCAATTACAGTTAATTCCGCATCGCACACAGTACGACAGGGGGAAGGCTCGTCTCTGCAGCTGCCGTTGTCAATTTATGTATAATCGGGTTTTGGTCCCGACAGATGGAAGTGCGACTGCGGAGGCGGCGATGGAACACGCGAACGACTTAGCCAAGCGGTACGATGCGGATGTCCACGTCTCCACGTCATCGATTCACGGCAGTACGATACTTCCATCGAGAGCGCAGTCGAACCGCTCAGAGAGCGAGGGGAAGAGTACGTCGAACAACTCGCCGAGACAGCAACGGCCGTGACTACTCCCATCACCACCGCGGTTGAGGTCGGCCGCCCCGCACGCCACATTTTAGCATACGTCGACGAACACGACGTCAACCTAGTCGTTATGAGGACTCGGGGGCGTGGTGGGCTTCCTCACCGTCTGCTGGGGAGCGTCACGAACTACGTCGTCACGCACGCTGCTGTCCCCGTCCACGTTGTGCCACCCGCGGACCAAGATACGTGATAGCGTTGGATGGTGGCAATTCACTGAGAAGAGAGGACCCTCGTCGGGGAGGGAAGTACGGCACGGTAGTTCACACTGCAGTACTGGACTCCTTTCGGCTGGTCATCTCGTCGGGGACGAGTCGATAGAACTCGAATGGAACCTCCTCCACGGGGCGACCGAAGATGTCTACGAGTGGAATGTGGACTTGTTGGAGGCCTTCGAGTGACTCCATAGCGACCGACGCTTCGGTGGTTTCTTCCAATTGCCCTTTGGCGATGACGCTCTGCCAGTTCTCGTCTTGCTGTCCGTAGATCACGAACGTAACGAGACGGCCGGCTACATCTCCTTTGTCACTATCGGGGCCGACGGCGAGCCTGAAATAAAAGGTCGTTTCGGACCGATCGTAGCCGTAGGAGACGGGGACAGAATGCGGCGATTCGTCGTCTGAACTTGGAAAGGAGATGACGCCGGTGCCGCCGATATCGAGGAACGCGTCGCGCTCGTCGGCGCCCATCGCTGTCGATTCTGTATCACTCATGGTGGATACTACGAGGGATGACGGCATAAGTGACCCCCTGAAACAACACAGACCAACGAATCTTCGACGTACAACTCGTTGCGTACTCGTTGAGAACAAGGTGTGATGGACGCTTACGTTGTTGACGGGATGCTCTCGTTTTCAGTATCGGTTATCTCATCTCCCCTGGGAGTTTGATGACCGAACCGTCAGGACTGGAACGGCGGCTGTACGAACGATTTTTTCGGTAACACTTCCGAGTAAATACCGTTCGAGACCGCTTCGGCCGTGGGTTCCCATCACGATCAAATCGATGTCGTTCGCATCGACGTAGGAGTGGATCTCTCGATACGGGTAGCCGAATTTGACAGCTGTTTCAATTCCCGAGAGAGAGGCCTGAGCCGCATTATTTTCTACACTCTCGACGGCCGACTGTGCTGCTTCCTCAAGCAACTCAAACACATCTGCCGACTGGAAATCAACCCCCATAGCTATCGGTTCGACGACTGAGAGAGCGTGAAGACGCGCGTCATAGTTACTGGTAATGTCGACTCCTACATCAATTGCGGCAGCGGCCTGTTCGCTCCCATCCGTCGGAATCAGGATATCGGCGAAGGGATAGGTGACTGTCCCATCGGGCTCTGCCCGAACAGTTAGAACAGGGACGTCGGACAGGCGAACGACCTTCGCGGTGATGCTCCCCAAGAGATACCGCTCGATGCCGGTCCGTCCGTGGGCTCCCATCGCGATGAGGTCGATTCCCTGTTGGGTGGCTTAGTGTAGGATTTCTTGGTGAGGGATACCGGTCCGGACGGCATCTTCGACTGGGATATTGCTTCCAGCAAGGTCGTCGCAGACGGATTCAACTATCTCCGTGCTTTCGTCTTTGACCCGTTCGAGATGCGGAGTGCTATCGAGCGTGCGGGAATCAACGACACAGAGAACGTGAACGGTGGCCCCATAATGGCCTGCTAAATCCTCCGCATACCCGATGGCGGCCTCTGCACACTCGCTCCCATCTGTTGGGACGAGAATCTTCTCGAACATGGTATCACCGAACTCCATAGTGAGCCCGCGTTGACCTATCCATCTTGGTTTCCTTCCCATCCCCCATCGTCAATGACCGTGAATAGTTTGCGCCAGTTCTCGTCATCTTCACTTTCCGGGAGTTGGTCGCGGAGTTGTTGCAGGTCGGACGGTGGTACAAGTGTCCCGACAAGGTCCATGATGACTTGGGCGTGATAGGCAGCATCCGGTCGGTCAGCTCCCTCAATCTCACTGACGCGAGAGACGAACTCTTGCCAATCAAATCGCTGGCCATGCTCGTGGACGGCCCCGGTCATATACCACTTGATTTCCATTGGGAGCGACGCTGCGAGATCTTCGGCGTTTCCTTCTGGAATTCGCTGGCCTAAGCTCATCAGTGTCGCTCGAATCGCACGTACGGTCTCACCGGTTCCAGGGAGTTCGAGTCGGTGCTGTACTTCCCCCGTGAATTCATCGAAATTCATAGATTATCCCTAAGAGATACGGACTACGCAGTTATAATGTCTCGCCTGCAAACTTGCCCATAGAAAATGTGAACAGAGTGCGACACAAGTCCAAAAGTATGTACAATCGTTTCGTGATTCTATCCATAAGAGTGACGGTTGCACTGCACTTCGATTCGATAACTACTGTTCAGGACGGGGACTATCTCATTCAACTGTTTTCCGACCGATTACGGTCTCCATCCCCAGGTCATAGAGGGAGAACCCGACGCTTTCGACTGCTTCGTCGAACAGCCGAAACGGCTGAAACCACTCTTTGAGTGTCGTCTCATCGACCTCATCTTCCCATTTCTGGATTGGTCCGCGAACGTGGATACTCCACGACTTCTTCGTTGATGCCTCACAAGACACGAACGTGGCAGTCTCGCCTTTTTGAGGCTTCGTTCGGTTGGCGAGGCGTGGTTAAGCGTGTTTTCGCACGCTCTATCTCCTCCTGGCAAGCGATCCGCACTTTTCAGGAACCACTACCTGTAACAGCGAGAGAGTCCCGCCCTTCCCGTGAGGCGAGAGTGTTCCGACGCTCTGTCGGAAGCGTGGACCAGCCAAGAGTGCCCGCAGTGTGGCGGCACAGACCGACGACACGGCATCAGGACACACTCACCTGTCCGTGTGGATTCGAGGGGCACGCCGACCTTACAGCGTCAGAAACGTTCCTGAAGCGGTATACGAACAACGCAGTCAGGCCGATGGCACGGCCCGTGTCCTCGGAAATCGCAGATTTCCGGGATGCTGAAAACGCGTCGCGTTTTCAAGCACGGTTCCAGTGGGACGACCATAACTGGTCGGAGTCACCACGCCCTCACCGTCCCAACGAACAGCGCACAGACCCGAGTACCGTCCACCGTGACGGGAACGTTGCTTCCGGGGAATCTTAGACCGACTGAGACTCCCACGATGGAAACCGTGCCGTCGTCGGGCTTCGCCCGACTGCCTGAGGGACGCAGTCCCTCTCCGTTCACGGCGCGGAGGATGTCATTGGTAAGCGGCGATCTCGACGAGGTTGTCGTCCGGATCCCTGAAATACACGGACGTGATCGGGCCGACGGCGCCGGTTCGCTCGACGGGTCCGGTCAGGATCTCGACGCCAAGCTCTTCGAGCCGTGATTTGACGTCCTCGATCGGCGTCTCGGTCGTGAGACAGAAGTCGCCGCCGCCGACGGTCGGCTCGTCCGCGACGAGTTCGATGTCGTTGTCGGTCGGATGGACGTTGATCTTCTGGTTGCCGAAGCGGATCGCCCGCCGATCGTCGCCGAACGTGACGACCTCCGCACCCATTTTTTCGTAGAACGCACACGTCGCCTCGACGTCCGAGACGGTGATGACGAGGTGATCAATTCCGGTGAGATCCATGGCTCCCGTTCGACGGCCGGTTATAAAAGTACAAGCGTACAGATCGGCTCCAGAGAGCCAGGGGCATTTAAACGAAGGGAACGGCCGGGCCACGCCGATAGAAACGCCTTTCCGGCCACACGGTTTGTGGCCGACAATGACCAGCGTCAAGCAGTTCCGGGTCGAGGAGCCGGCGACCGCCGACGAACTCGGAACGGGCGCCTTCGTGTTCACGGACGATTACTCGGTGTTCGACTGGGGGAAGATGCCCGATCCGATCCCGAACAAGGGCGCCTCGCTGTGTGCGATGGGCGCGGCGAACTTCGAGGCGCTCGAGGAAGCGGGAATCCGGACGCATTACCGCGGCGTGGTCCGGAGCGGCGAGGTCGTCGAGCTCGATTCGGTCGCCGCCCCGCCACGCGAGATGGCGATCGATCTGACTCGAGTCCCGGAGCTGCCACACGAGGGCCGCGAGTACAACTACACCGCCTACCACGAGGCGGCGGGCGAGAACTACCTGATCCCGCTGGAGATCGTCTTCAGGAACACCGTCCCGATCGGTTCCTCGCTTCGCTCTCGGGCCGATCCGGCGGCGTTCGATCTCGAGTACGACGAGTGGCCCGACGAGCCGGTCGATCTCCCCGAGGCGGTCGTCGAGTTCTCGACGAAATACGAGGAGTCCGACCGGTATCTCTCCCGGGCGAACGCCGACTACATCGCTGGGGGAGCCGACATCGACGACCTCGAATCGATCGCCCGCGACGTCAACGAGATCGTCACCGAGATGGCGGCCGACGCCGGGCTGAAACACGAGGACGGCAAGATCGAATGCCTCTACTTCGACGGCGAGATCCGGGTCGCCGACGTCGTCGGTACCTTCGACGAGAACCGCTTTTCGTTCGACGGCCAACAGCTCTCGAAGGAGGTCATCCGGCAGTACCACAAACGGTCCCAGCCCGAGTGGGTCGAAGCGGTGTCGGCCGCGAAATCGCGGGCGAAGGCCGAGGATATCGCCGACTGGCGCGAACTCTGTTCGAGCGATCCCGAACCGCTCGACGGTCACGTCATCGATGCGGTCCGCGATATGTACACCGCGGGAACGAACGCCTATCTCGGCCGGGAACTGTTCGCCGCGCCGTCGCTGAAGGAGGCGGTGAAGACCGTACAGAGCCTCTAGGCGGGACGATTCGTTTCAGTTTCCGGAATCGGAGACCGCCTCGCCGAGCCCGTCGACGGGGCGATCCGGCAGCATCTCGGAAACGGAGTTCGGCAGCCCGAACTGGTAGTCGTCGGCGTCGGCATCGTCGCGCAATTCCGTCCGGCCGTGATACACCGAGACGGCCGTATCGAGGTGGAGCCGGACGGCCTCAAGGAGCGCTTCCGCCTCCAGCGGCTGGCCACGACGTTCGAGCTCCTCGACGGACGCCCCCGGGGGCGCATCGAACGCCCGCTGGGTGACGATCGGTCCCTGATCGAGATCCGTCGTCACGTAGTGAGCGGTCACGCCGGCGATCCGGACGCCCTCCTCTCTGGCCTGTCGGTACGGCTCGGCGCCGGGGAAGGCGGGCAAAAGCGAGGGATGGATGTTGATGATGCGGTCCTCGTACCGGAAGACGACGTTCGGACTCAGGATTCGCATGTAGCGGGCCAACACGATGAGATCCGTGTCGTACTCCTCGAGGATCTCGAGCAGGCGCCCCTCGTCCGGGGACCCCTTCTCGTCGCCGATGTCGTAGAAATCGACGCCGTACTGCTCGGCGAGCGGTTCGAGGTCGTCGTGGTTGCCGATGATGACGCTGATGTCGGCGCCCAGTCTGCCGTCGGCCCACGCCTCGAAGAGCGCCTCGAGACAGTGTGATTCCTTGGTGACGAGGACGGCGATCGTCCGGGTCTCGCGATCGGCGGGGAACCGGACCTGGATGTCCACGCCCAGCTCCTCACCGAGTTCGGAGAGCGCCTCGCGGAGCTCCGTCTGTGTACACGTCATCTCGGCGGTGTCGACGGTCATCGTCATTCGGAAGACCCGATCCCGAACGGCCTGATCGAGGTCCTCGATGTTGATATCGCGCTCGAACAGAAGAGTCGTAACGCGGGCGATAAGGCCCGTGTCGTCCTCGCCGACGACGGTGATCTCGGTGTACTGTCGGCTCACGGGCACCACCGCCGTGAGGGCAGGGCGGACAGATTCATACACCAGTTTCGGGGACGGGCTTTCAAAAGGACGACGTTCCACGTCGGGACTCCGTTCCTGGGAGTTTCCGAGCGCGCTTCGCAGAAGTCATAACATATTTGACTATTTTTGAATCCGCCTGTATGGCGTCAGACGTGCGTATGACGATGGCTTCGAGGAGGCACAATACGACCTCGGGATTTTTGTATCAGTCCGTTCACATACGGACAATGGGATTCAGCTGTCTGCTCGGACACGACTTCGGTCATCCGGAACACGAGCAGGAACGGGAACAACACGGGGAAGAGGTCGTGCTGACGACGCGGGACGTGAAGACGTGTCGACGCTGTGGAACCGAACAGGTCCTCACCGAGAACACGGCGGTGATGAAGCGCGACGCGGTGCCGGCGGCCGTGGAACTCGACGAAGCCGCGGAAGCCGACACGGCGTCGGCGGACGAACCCACAGCAACCGACGCACGGTCGACAGACGAACCCACGGAAGCGGACATCGGACCCACGACCGAAACCGCAAACCCCAACGTGGAACCGACGACCGAAACCGCAGCCCTCGACGATCCGACGTCGATAACCGACCGAGCGGACACCCCGGAACGATCGGACGTATCCACTCCCGAAACACGTCAAAGCGACGGGATCGACACGATCGACACACCGACCGATCCGGAGCCGGAGATCACCCACGACGCGGTGATTCTGACCGACGAGCCCGAGGAGCGAGATCCGATGGCGTGGCCGGAGTTCGGGACCGAAGGGAAGACGTCGACACCGACGACCGACACCGGCCAGCGTGGGACGGTCACCGACGGAGGGACAACCTCCGGCGTGAGCCCTGCCGCGTCGAGACTCTACTGTGAGAGCTGCACGTCGACGTGGAATCCCGGAAACTCGTCGCTTCTCGTCGGCGATCCGTGTCCCAACTGTCGGTCGGCCTACGTCGACCGACGATGAGATTGAAACGGCTCACTGAAGCATATGGAGCCGGTCGGCGACGTGTTCGGCACTCCCGTCCGTTCGGTCGTATTCGAGCGTTCTGGCGATTGCCCGTCCACCGCTGAAGATCGGAGCCCGATTGAGCTGGTACTCGAACGTGTGCGAATCGACCGGATCGCCGGTCGAGAGGTCAGCAGCGGCGACCGTATCGACGAACGCCCCCTCCGTCCGACGACCGTAGACCCGGTCACCGGCGATAACCGGGGGACCGGAGAAGACGTTACGTTGCCACCGTTGCTCGCCGTTTGAATCGAACGTGCAAACGTTCTTCCCGGCGACGGTGATCGCATCGCCCCGAGCAGCGATGGGGAAGACAAGCCCACCCTCCGCCGATCGCTTCCAGCGGTGATCGCCCGATACGGCGTCCAGGGCGATAAGGCTCCCGAGGCTCGGCTCCGTCGGGCTCCCGGATCGATCCGCCGTCAGAACGTACACGAACCCACCGATGGCCGTTATACCCGCCACGAAACGGACGTCGGGAACGGCCGTCGTCCACGCGACCCCGTCGGCGTCGAACGCGACGATCTGCTCGTCGAAGTAGCTGTCCTCCCGGTCGGTGTCGTATCGTGCGAAAGGCGCGAACACCCGCCCCTCGTGAACTGTCGGGCGGCCGACGGGCGTCCGATCCGAGAGCCAGCGTCCGACCGACCACTCCGCCGGATGGAGCCGAGCGACGGACTCGCCGTCGATCGCGTCGAGAGCGACGATCGATCCGTGACGGACGGACACGAAAACGGTCGATTCGGTGGCGGTAACGGCGGTAATCCGGTCCGCATCGAAGCACCAGGCGACGGACCCGTCCGTCTCGACGGCGTAGAGACGCTGGTCGCGAGTGTCCTCGAGTGCTTCGCCGACGACGTAGACGCGATCGTCGACTACCGCGTCGATCCGGGCGCGGCGTACCGCCCCGAGTTCGAACGTCCACTGTCGGTCGCCGGTCTCGGCGTCGACCGCCAACACGCGGGTTCGGAACGATTGACGCCCTTCGCGGGTAGTTGCGACTGTGATGATCCTCCCGTCACGGACGAGGGGGCGATCGAGTCGCGCCTCGACGCGCAGGCTCCACCGCTCGGTGAGCGAGTCCGGGCCATCGGGTGCCGCGTTGGTGTTGCCGGAGTCGCGAAACCGGTGGGGCCAATCGCTTCCGGCGTCGATTCGGGAGGGGGACGAATAGCTCGAATCGAGCCGACTGCAGCCGGCGAGTCCGACCGCGAGAGCCGTACACCCGCCGACGAACGCACGTCTATTGGTCGTAGAGGAGGGCGATCGTGGGGACACACCGATCGACGTCTCGCGATCGACGGATAATTCTTTTGGGAGTCTCCCGGCCGAGAGGCTACAGTTCGCGGCAATATGCACGAACGTGTACACTACGGAAAACCCACAACGGTTTTCACGCACGAACACGCCCCCATACGTATGACCGCCTACACCGCGACCGTCACCGTCCGGCTCAAACGGGGTGTGCTCGATCCCGAGGCCGAAACGACCAGACAGGCGCTCGAGCGGCTCGGGTTCGAACTCGATGGGCTCCGGTCGGCCGATCGCTTCGAGGTCGATCTGCAGGCTGAGGACACCGATGAGGCCGAAACGCGGGCCAGCGAGATGGCCGACAGGCTGCTCGCGAACCCGACGATCCACGATTACGACGTCGAGGTCACGGAGGCCTGAATGGTCGCCACAGCCCCACAGATCGCACCGCTCTCCTCTCCCACGGAGGGGTCGGCGTGACCGTTGCGATCTCCATGACCGCACCGCTCTCCTCTCCCACGGAGGGGTCGGCGTGACCGTTGCGGTCATCCGCTTCGGCGGCTCGAACTGCGACCGCGACGCCGTCCGGGCGCTGGAGCATCTCGAGATCGACGCGGAGATCGTCTGGCACAAGGACGGCCTCCCGCAGGACCCCGAGGGGATCGTCATCCCCGGCGGCTTTTCGTACGGCGATTACCTCCGGGCCGGCGCGATGGCGGCCCGAACGCCGATCCTCGAAGAGGTCCGGGCGGCCGCCGACGCCGGAACGCCCGTTCTCGGCGTCTGTAACGGCGCCCAGATCGGCTCCGAAAGCGGACTCACTCCCGGCGCCTTCACCACGAACCGGAGCGCCCGGTTCCAGTGTGAACCGGTCCACCTGCGCGTCGAGAACGCCGACACCCCCTGGACGGCAGCCTTCGAGGCGGGTGACGTCATCGAGGTGCCGATCGCTCACGGCGAGGGGCGCTTCGAGATCGCCGACGAACACCTCGAGACGCTGAAGGCCGACGATCGCGTCCTCTTCCGGTACTGTGACGCCGAGGGAAACGTCACCGACGAGGCCAACCCGAACGGCTCGAAAGACAACGTCGCGGGCGTCCTCGGAAAAGACGACCACGTTGCAGTGTTGATGCCCCACCCCGAGCGGGCCACGCTCCCCGACATCGGCCCGACGGACGGCCAGGGCGTGTTGCGGGCGTTCGATTAGCGAGCGTATAGCCGATTACGGAACCACCGACAGATCTCGGATTACCACCGGGGAAGACGACGGAGAGACCTTTTCAGTATCGAACGGTCCGTATCCAGTCGGCTCGCTCACCGGCGATCGTATGCGAAAAAGGAGAGGACGGAAGTAACGTCGATCGGTACCACAGTGGCCTCGGAAGAGTGATTACGCGCCCCCAGTTTGTACGTCGGTAATGAGCAGATACAGGCGAGGTGATGCGACGTTTGTCGTCGGCGCCGTATCGCTCGCACACTTCTTTTCGCATCTGTTCTTGTTGGCCTATCCGCCACTGTTTCCGCTGCTTGCGACGGAGTTCGATGCCTCCACGGCTCAGCTCGGGTTGCTGATAACGGCGATCTACATCCCGCAACTACTCCTCCAGCTTCCGCTCGGCGAGATCGTCGACCGGATCGGCGCGAAGTGGATACTCGTTTCGGGGATCGCGATCACATCGCTCAGTATCGGCGGATCGGGCCTCGCGACGTCTTACTGGATGCTGCTCGGCTTCGCGTTCGTCTCCGGTATCGGACAGTCGGTGTTCCATCCAGCCGACTACGCGCTCCTCGAGACGGTCACCACGTCGGATAACGAGGGGAAGGGGTTTAGCGCTCACACGTTCGGCGGCTACGCAGGTTTTGCGGCTGCACCGCTGGTGATCGGGGGGATCGGGATCGCACTCAGCTGGCAGATCGCACTGGTAACTGTCGGCGTCGCCGGCGTCCTCGTCGCCCTCGGTATCGCGTTGACGACCGAATCGGTTCACGCGCGGACTATCGAACCGGGCCGAGATCGCTCCGAGGAGAGCACGTTGAGGCAGATGCTCACGTTCGTCAAACAGGCTGACCTCCTGCTCGTGTTCGTGTTTTATCTGGTCAGTATGATGGCGCTCGTCGGACTACAGTCGTTCACGACGGTGCTGGCTGTCGACGGGTACGGATTCACCGAATCGGCGGCAAACACCCTGTTGACGGTCCATCTCACCGCCACGGCGATCGGCGTCGTCGCCGGGGGACCGCTCGCTGATCGCGCGTCGTTTCGGTGGGTCGTGATCGGCATGTTGACCCTGTCGGCGATCGGCGTCGGTGGACTTGTCGTCGGCGCCCCCAGCACCAGCTTCGCCCTGGCGTTCTCGTTGCTCTCGGTAATCGGGTTCTTGCTCGGGGTCGCGTTACCCTCCCGGGACAAGTTCGCAAACAGCGTCGTCGATCCCGAATCAGTCGGCAAGAGCTTCGGCTTCTTTTTCACCGGACTATCGCTGGGGGCCGTCATCAGCCCGACGTTGCTCGGTGTGATTATCGACATCTGGTCGGCTCCGGCCGCGTTCGTCGTTGTCGGCTGTTTGCTCCTCATCGCCGCGTCGGTCGTCATCGTGGCGGTATACGCGGCTTCGGACTCCTAAGATCAACGAGTGCCCGGAACCGCCTCACCGATGTTCAACTCGAGGGTGTCACCGGTCGGAGTCGCTGATCACACGACCGGTCCACGCTCCACGAAGGAAATACACACCGACGAGAAGCGCCATCAGCACGTTCGCGATCGCCTCGCCGTACCAGATGCCTGTCGCCCCCAGTCCAGCCAAGACTGCCAGAGTGTACGCGAAGAGGGCTCGAAACACGATGAAGCCGATAAAGGCGAAGAGCATCGCTGCTCGGGTGTTGCCGCTGCCGCGGAACCCGCCCTGAACGACATAGAAGGCGCCCAAAAAGACGTACGACAACCCGACGATACGGAGGTATTCGGCGCCGATCGCCGTGACGGTCGCCTCGCCCGTCCCGGAGATGAAGACCCCGACGACGGGCGCAGCGAGGAGATAGATCCCGACCGTGAAGACGGCCAGACAGGCGGCGATGATGCCGACGGCCGCGATTACACCCCGCCGTGCGCGCTCTGACTGTCGGGCTCCGAGGTTCTGGCCGACGACGGTCTCGACGCCGCGGGCGAGCCCCAGCGCCGGAAGGATGACCATCGACGTGATCCGCGTCCCGATCCCGTATGCGGCGACGGCTTCGGCGCCGGCGATGGCAACGAGTGCGGTCAGGATGGTGGTACTCAGCGCACTCGTCGAGATCTCGACGCTTGCGGGGGCGCCGATCCGGACGAGATCCCGAACCGTGTCGAGTTCCGGGCGGAGATCAGACGGCGAGATCGTGATGCCGACCGAACCGGACAGGAGGAGCCAGACGCCGATAACCGCGCCGATCCCCCGCGAGAGGATCGTCGCGAGCGCCGCCCCCTGAACGCCGAAGCCGGCAAAGCCTGTTAGCCCGTACAGCGTCGCTTCGAACCCTTCCAGACCGACCCACGCCAAGAGCACGTTGTCCTGAAAGCCGAGAATGAAGAACGGATCGATGAACACGTTCAGAGCGACGCCGAACGCCATCAGATACAGCGGCGTCCGCGTGTCGCCCCAGCCCTGCAACAGTGACTGGAAGACGAAAAAACCGAATATGAAGGGGATTCCGGCGAACATCGTCCGGGTGTACTCGACGGCCAGTCGGTGCTCCTCGGAGCCGGAAGCGGCCCCGACGAGTTCCAGAAGCGCCGGTGCGAGCGCGAAGCCGGCGATCGAAAACAGCACGGAGACGCCGATCACGAGCGAGATCGTCTGGCCGGCGACGTGGCCGACTCGGTCGGCGTTGCCGGCGCCTTTGTGCTGGGCGACGAGCACCGTCCCGGCGACCGAAAAGCCGAGCGAGAGGCTGATGATCAAAAAGACGATCGCCCACGAGAAGGACAGCGCCGCGACCGCTGGCCCGCCGAGGCGACCGACCCAGAACGTATCGGCCAGATTATAGCCGACCTGCAACATGTTCGTGAGGATGATCGGGATCGACAGCACCACGAGCGGTTTGATCAGGGCTCCGTCGGTGACGTTGACCGCTCGGTCCGACGACGTCGGCGCGCTCATTCGGTGTTTGGGTCTCGGATCGGGGCGATCGATATTCCATCGCGGCGGACACGATAGTCTCTCTGTGCTGGGGAGGGCTCGTTCATACTGATTGAATGTTCATTTACCGGGATAACGGTTACCGTTCGACTGGCCTCCGGAGGGGCAGGGACGGGGCGAGGTGGATCGGGGTGGACAGATCGGATCGGATCAGGTTGGACGGACCGGATCAAATCGGCTCGGATCGGAGACCGAAAGCCCGAATCGACTTCGAGGTGACCTTGCGGGATTCAGCCGCGAGGGTGGGTCACCGAACCAGCGGCTGGTTGTACGCCGTCTCGTTGTCCATGACGTATCGCCACGTCGTCTCGCACTCACAGGAGACCTCTTCGAAGACGGCGGGATCCTGCCGGAGGTCGAAATCCTTGATCGCTCGCTGGACGAGGTCGTCACACTCCCCGCAGTTGTGAGGGCCCCGATCGGAGCCGTGACCGACCGGGTCGGAGACGACGAGGGCGTCGACGTCGACCGTCGACTCGAGAACGTCACAGATGGACCACAGCCACGGCGGCCGGTAACCGCCGTCGTGGTACAGCTCCTCGACCATCGTGTGTCGCTGGACGTTACAGGGGTTCATCGAGACGGTGTGACAGCCCTCGACGGCGGCACACCGCCGGACGGAGCGTTTCATGTCCGCGACGGCGTCGGGTTCGGCGAGGAAGGGCGGCTTCATGAGGAGGTAGGCCTTCACGCCCGCACCGGCTGCCCGCGCCTCCGTACAGGCCGCCTCGAACTCCGAGAAATCGAAGTACTTGTTGACGGCGTCGTGTCGGACCCGATCCGTCGCCGTCTCGAGACCGATCGCGACGTCGGTTTCGAGCCCGCGGTCGGTGAACTCGGCGAGTTTCTCGCGGTCGACGAAATCCGGTAGCGACTCGACGACGATCCGCTCTCTGTCGGCGAACTCGGCGGCGATGGCGTCGCGCGTTTCCGCCGGCACTTCCCGCTCGTCGAGGAAGGAACCGGAGGTGTAAATCTTGATGAGAGCGGCCGGCTCGTCGGCGTTTTCGGCCTCGTGTTCCAGACAGTGCTCGACCTGGGTCATGAGGTTCTCGTGGCCGACGCTGCCGCCGTCGACCGATTCCGCGACGTAGCCACACATCGTACAGCCGCCGGCGCGGGCCCATCGACAGCCGCCCGTGTTGAGGATGATCGTCAGCGATTGCCGGACGCCGTCGGGGGTGTTGTCCTCGTCGAGCCACACCCGAGTCGGCTCTGTCGGGTCGTAGCTCTCGTCGTTGCGAGCCCGGATCTCGCGCATCACCTCGTTGTGGGCGTCCATCCCTCGCCCCGTCTCGTAGACCTCCGGCGTCGGCTTGCTCATTGGTTTCTGTAGCCGATCGCTGCCTAAATCCGTGTCGGAACGCGGTCTCAGGCCGACGATCCCTCGCGGTCGACACCGAAGCGTGAGGCCAGAACCCGCCACAGGGCCGCCCCGATGGCCGCCCCGACCGCGTTGAGCAGAACGTCCGAAGCCGCCATCGTCCGATAGGGAAGCTGCCCCTGTATCAGTTCGATCACCGCTCCGTACAGCGTGGCGACGGCGACGGCGACGAGAAGCGTCCGGCGATCTGTCGCCAGAGCCCCGTATCCGATCGTCGCGGCGAGGGCCGCGTAGGCGAAGAGATGAAGATAGACGGTGACCCCGATCCCGAACAGCGTCCGGGGCGTCCCCTCGCTCGGTTCAACGACCGACGCCAGGAGGATCGCGAGGGCAACGCAGATCGCGAATCCGTATCGGATCGGACGCGACGCGATCGGTAGCCGAGGGGCCATGAACCGGCCTACGGCGGCTATCACTTCAGGTCCCCGGTCACCCGTTCGGACCGCCCGCTGGGTATGTAACCATTTTTAGTTACGCTCCGGTGAGAACTATTACGACGATGGAAACCAACTAGCTAGTGTTGTAAATTACTATGACAGATTTAGGCGGATTCCAGGATCACGTCGCTCGAGTTGACCTCTCGAGCGGGGACGTACAGTACGAGTCAGTCGACGACGAGGACGCGAAAAAATACATCGGGGCCCGCGGACTCGGCGTGAAATACGTCTTCGATCAGGGACCGGACGTCGATCCGGAGGGGCCGGAGAACCTGCTCGCGTTCATGAACGGCCCGCTCACCGGAAGTCAGGTCACGATGAGCGGCCGAATCGCCGTGTGCACCAAATCGCCGCTGACGGGGACGGTAACCGATTCCCACCACGGCGGCTGGTCGGGCGCCCGCCTCAAATGGGCCGGCTTCGACGGCCTGCTCTTCGAGGGGCAGGCCGACTCGCCGGTGTACGCCGTCGTCGAGGACGGCGAGGTGGAGCTCCGGGACGCCTCACATCTGTGGGGGCAAGGATTCCACGCGACCCGGGACGCACTCGAGGAGGAAGTCGAGGGCTCCTACGGCAAGAACCTCTCCGTGATGGGGATCGGCGAGGCCGGCGAGAACGGCGTCAAATACGCCTGCATCATGAACGAGGACGACCGGGCCTCGGGACGGGGCGGCACCGGCTGTGTCATGGGTTCGAAGAACCTCAAGGCGGTCGTCGTCAGGTCCTCGACGAAGATGCCGAAACCCGCCGACTCGGAGACGTTCAAGAAGGGACACAAGCAGGCGATGGAGCTCATCCAGGAGTCGGATGTCACCGCGCCAAACGAGGGCGGCCTGTCGATGTACGGGACGAACGTCCTGATGAACGCCACAGAGGAGATGTCGGGGCTGCCGTCGAACAACGGCAAATACACTTCGACCGGCGACGCCCGCGACGGCGGCTACCGCGATGAGGCGACGTTCGACGCCGAACAGGTCTCCGGGGAGAACGTCAGAGAGAACATCCTCGTCGACGAGCCGACCTGTCACTCCTGTCCGGTCGCCTGCAAGAAGGAAGTCGAGGTCGACGTGATGCACAAAGGCGAGGAGATGAACGTCCGGACGGAGTCCTACGAGTACGAGTCCGCGTGGGCTTTGGGACCGAACTCGGGACACACCGACCGCGACGAGATCGCGCTCATGCTCCAGCGGTGTAACGACCACGGCATGGACACCATCGAGGCCGGCAACATGATGGCGATGGCCATGGAGATGACCGAGGAGGGCAAACTCGACGAGGGGATCGAGTGGGGCGACTCCGAGGAGATCATCGAGATGCTCTCGAAGATCGCCAACCGCGAGGGCGAACTCGCCGACCTCCTGGCGGAGGGCCCACGTCGCGTCGCCGATCGGAAGGACGCCCACGACAACTCCCTAGCCGTCAAGGGCCAGACGATCGCGGCCTACGACCCCCGGTGTATGAAGGGGATGGGCATCGCCTTCGCCACCTCGAACCGCGGGGCGTGTCACCTCCGAGGGTACACGCCGGCCGCCGAGATTCTCGGCATCCCGGAGAAGGTCGACCCCGTCGAATGGGAGGGGAAAGGCGAACTCACGGCGACCTTCCAGGATATGCACGCGATCTCGGATAGCTTCGACATCTGCAAGTTCAACGCCTTCGCGGAGGGCGTCGAGGAGTACGTCCTCCAGTACAACGGGATGACGGGTCGCGACGTGACCGAGGAGGAACTGATGACCGCCGGCGAGCGGATCTACGCGCTCGAACGCTACTACAACAACCTCGTCGGCTTCGACGGCTCCGACGACGACCTGCCGGAGCGGTTCGTCGACGGGGCCGAGGGCGCGATGCCCGGACAGGGCGGCGTCGAGGGCAGCCTCGTCGAACTCGAGGAAATGAAAGCCGAGTACTACGACGTCCGCGGCTGGGTCGACGGCGTCGTCACCGACGAGAAACTCGACGAACTCGGGATCGATGTCGGACCCGGAACCGGCGTCTCCGCCGGCGACTCGG
>LKMJ01002578.1_pt1 | contig 16696 bp, 15 predicted proteins | sample 643391 | NCBI WGS metagenome assembly LKMJ01 (sample SAMN04112250, study PRJNA286221) | soda lake metagenome | biome: soda lake; feature: Kulunda Steppe; material: water; isolation source: sample PL-Br10 brine of Picturesque Lake | place: Russia: Kulunda steppe | collected 2010-07
GGGTGGTCACCGTACTGGTCGACGTACTCACCGGCAGTAAATGGAAAGTCTTCCTCCTCGTCGACTTTTTTCGCCAGCACTGCGTGGCCGTAGTTCCGTTTTCCTTCACTCCCCTGCTCGCCGTCGGGATCGTGTGGCCAGTCCATGGCTATGTGTTCGGCGAACGACGCAAAAGCGTTTCTCTCTCTCGACAACAGATACTCTTTCTAAATTGGAAATTTAACTGACTACTGTTTATCATAAAGTTCTTAAGACCGGTTTACTAGATTATTCAACACAATGCAGAATCCATTCCGAGCAATCGGGAGGCTCCTGAGAATTGACGGGGGGATCCTCGATTCGAAGCAGGCACAGATCGCCCTCATGCTGGGGCTTGTTGTGATTACCGCTGGCTGTATGGGGATCGGTGACGATGACGGTGCGTCCTCGCCGGACGCCGAGATCGAGTCCGTTCCGGCAGACGTAGACGGCGTGATGTTCTTCGATGGTGGGATCGCGACTGATCAGGCCACGACGGAGCTGATGGATGGCCTTCTCGCACTCGGTGATGACAACCTTGCACCGGATGACCCGGAGTCCTGGGACGAAGTTCTCGAAGAGGCAGAGGATGAAAGCGACCTCGATATCGGTGAGTTCCAGAGCGCAACAGTGTTTTTCCAGGTCGACGACGACGTTGACCTCGATGCAGAGGAGGAGTATGCAGGTGTGATTCTCGAGAGTAACTGGGAGTGGGATGACCTCGTCGATGCTGCCGAGGGCGAACCTGATGAGATTGAGTCCGACACCTACAACGGCGTCGATGTCTACTTCGATCCAGCGGAAGACGACGCCTGGATTGCTGATTTCGGTGACGGCACCTTCGCCGCTGGCAGTGAAGAGGCTGTCAAGGACGTGATCGACACGCGAGCCGGTGACGCTGATCCATTCAGTGGTGAACTCCGGGATGCCTACGATGGCGCCGGTGATGGGCTGATGAAAGCTGCGGTCGATATCTCTGATGAGGATTTTGGTGGGGGAGACGAACTGCCCGAACCTGATATCATCACGATGATCTACAACACTGATGGTAGCGAAATGAACTTTGGTATGGGAATGACCGTCGATAGTGAAGAGGAAGCCGAACAGTTAGCTGAAGAGTTGAACGCCGAACTCGAACAGAATCCGGAACTCGCCTTATTCTCTGGGGACATTGAAATCGGCAACGATGCTGATCAAATAACGTTCGATTACAGTACGACGCCTGACGAGATCGTGAATATGGTTGAAATTTTTCTTGGGCTTGGCCAGGCCGGCGGTGGCGGTGAGTTCAACTCGGTCCAATCGCCCGCACTGACTGGGTAAGGTACCCAGCTCATGTCGCTTCGATCACTGTTGACAAAAGAGCTCAACTGGAGCACACGCAACGTTCTGTTGCTCGTCTTCCTGCTGCTTCTGTTGCCGATCTTTTTTGCGGGTACGACCGCGCTGTTTCAGGATGTTCTCCCGCGATCGGTCCCGGTCGCTGTCGTTGCCGAGAGTGACGAGATAACGGACTCTGAAATCGAGATCATCGAGGGTGGTCTCGCGACGTTTACCGAGCCTAGGGAGGTCGAGAGCCGTTCGGAAGCAGACCGGATGCTCGAACGTGAGGAGGTGTACGCGATCCTCGACATGCCGGAGAATATTACTGCGGAGGGAGAATCGGCAGAGCTTACATTCACCGTTGATGGGAGTGTCGTTCCGTTTCTCTCGCCCTCGGAGGTGATTACCGGTCTGATCGAGTCCCAGCTAGACGATCTGCTCGCAGCAGATATCTCGGTCGACCGCGAGGTCGTTGGTGAGGAGCGCACTCTCTCCGAGTATCTCTATCCGGCATTTCTGATGGTGCTTGTAATCTTCTTCGCGCTCACTTACGTTCCCTACAACATCAAAAACGAGGCTGTTGTCCTCGACAGAATCCGCGTCGAGTCCTCGCTGGAATCGCTACTCGCTGCCAAGCTGCTGTTTTTTACCGCACTGATGACGGTCCCGATCATCGTTTTCCACGGCGCGTCGCTGTACTACGGTCACGATATTTCCTCACTCGCGCCGGGGGCGGTTTTTGCGCTGCTTGGCACGTTTCTGTTGCTTGCAATGATCAGTGCCACGATTATGATCCTCTCGCGGTTTCGCCCTGTGGGGCTGTTTATCAACGTGACGCTGATGCTCGGGTTCATCGCGCTCTCGGCGCTTGCCTTTCCGCTTGGCTTCTTTTCCTCGCTTCGGACGACCATCGCACAGCTGTTGCCAACGTACTACACGATGGTTCTCACCCGCAGTATGATGCTCAAAGGCTCCGATATTACCGCCTTTGTTGACTGGTACGCCGCTCTCGCGGTGTTGCTCGTGCTCGCTGCCGGCACACTCAAAGGGTCGATCGTCTACTACAGGAGGACAACCTGATGACCGGATACATTGAACTCGACGAAGTCACGCGAACGTACGGCGATGTCGTTGCACTCGACGAGATATCGCTCGCTGTTGGCGGCGGGCAGTACCACTGTCTGCTCGGCCCGAACGGCTCGGGCAAATCCACCCTGATGCGGCTGGTGCTCGGGCTGACACAGCCGACCAGCGGAACGACCTCGATTCCCGACCTGACCATCGGCTGTGGCTTCCAACAGCCAAACTTCTATCCGAGCCTCACCGTCCGGGAGAACATCAACACCTTCGCTGGACTCGTCGGCGCAGACGACTGGGAGTGGAACCGCCACGTCGTCGACGAGCTCCGTCTGACGAGGGCGCTCGACCGGTTGGCTGGCGATCTCTCCGGTGGATTTGCCCGCAAGCTCGATCTCGCGATTGCACTGATCAAAAAGCCGGATATCCTGTTACTTGACGAGCCACTGGGTGCACTTGATGACGTGTCGGCTGCTCGCTTTCTCACATTCCTCGAGGCGTACGTCGACAGCGGGAACACCGTCTTCGTCTCGACACATCGTGTGACCGAGTTCGAACCGTCGCTCGACCGGGTGACGGTCCTTCACGATGGACAGATTGTCTTCGACGAACTGTGTGCGGAAATTGACCGTGGCGAGGCTGACTCGCTGCAGGCGTACTACGTCGACGAACTGCTCGAACGTGAGGGAGTCTCGCCGGCAAACCGGCCACCAGTTGAGTAAGCAAAAGACAACCGACCACCGCGGTTACCGGTGTCTGGCACACGGGGACGGCCATCTCCTGCATGCCGTAGCGGGATTCGAGTCACCTGCCTATCGCGATTTCCCAAGCTGTGCGGCGATACGCTGTGCACCGATCGTCGCAGCGAGATCTGCCCGCTCCGGTGCAACAGCACTAATCTCCCGGCCGAGTTCCTCGCTTGCACGCTCCTCGAAGGCTTCGACGATGCCGGGGATGCAGGCCATTCCGCCGGTCAGCACGATTGGCTGGTCGAGTGCGAGCTGGTAGACGCGCATGTGTTTGTTCGCGAGTTGCGGGAGGAAGCGGTTCGCAAACTCCTCGACGACGTCGTCGAGATAGGAATCCAGCGCCTCCATCACCGACCGCTCGATGGTGAACTCGTGGGTACCGCCGCCGGGCTGCTGGATAATGTCCGTGAAGGGTTCGAACTCGTCGAAGTTGCCGTGGTCTTCCTTGTACTCCCGTGCGGTGTTGGTGTCGATGTTGACACGGCCCTGGGTTTCTTCTTCGACAAGATTTGCGATAGCGCGGTCGACCTCGTTGCCCGTCACCGCGCCGGTTGTAAACGGCACCAGTTGCTCGCCGCGGCGGTACGCCGATATCTCCAGATTCGTCGATCCCATATTGAGGGTCACGAATATCTCCTGGAGCGCTTCGAGCCCGTCACCCACCGCAGGGACGGAGCCACACAGCGACTCGGGGTAGCTCTCGACGAGTTGCCCGCCGATCGCGCTACTCTCGATGACCTGTTCCAGATTCGCCAGCCCCTCCGGATTGTCGATCGTCGGCGTCGCATAGACGACAGCACTCTGTTCGGGGATCTCGTGTGAGTCGATCACCGCCTCGAAGAACTGCTCGGTGAGATCGACGGCATCTCCTTCCGGGAGCCCCGAACGGAGCATGTACTCGACCTGATCGGGATACTCCATCGCTGCCTCCTCGCCGTAGAGATACCGCTCCTCTCCGGTCAGGGGGTCGTCGTAGCGAGCAAGACAGGTAAGCGTCCGGCTTGTGCGCAGTCCCGAGCCATGCTCGGAGGGATGTGCGATCACCGTTCGTGTACTCCCCAGGTTCACGCCCACTGGAAACGTGTTGCTGTCACCAGCGACATCTGTCGCCGGCACCTCTTCCATCTCGGCGTCCACTGTCGGACTCATGTGTCCCTCGTAAGCAAACACTTCTTATATACGTTTGTCAGACAATATCAGTCGTGAAAATAGAGCGACGAAACAGCAATCGAGAAGTCAGCAGAGAGTCGATATATCGCCGATGGCCGGGAGTATGAGCCCTAGTTCATCGAGGCGAGTTTCGCGATGTAGACGAGACTCAACAGGTGGTCGTCGACATCCAGATCGGTCGGGTCGTTCGCTGCTTGTTCGTCAAGTCCGAGCATGTAATCTTTCAGCTCGGACTCGCAGTTTTCGGTGATCCAGCCGACGGATTCGTAGTAGGCGATCGCCTCGCGGGCACCCTGATGACCGGCGTGCAACAGGAGAAATTCGAGCCACTCGAAGATGAGGCGCTCGCCCTGGTTGTCTTCCGGAAGCCGTTCGAGATACGGCTTTTCGGCGTCACCACCCGCTTCGAGAGGAAGCAGTTCCCGGTAGAGGCCAGCACGAAATGAGTCCGCGCTTGCGCCACCTGAACTCTCACCGCGCATCGAATCGAGACCGAGATCCGGCTCGTCGCCATCTCCCCCGTTGCTTTTCCCACCCCGCTCCCGGGCCATCTTCCGGAGCTCGTCGAGGTCGTAATCGCTCGGATTCATACTCATAACTAGCCCGATATTCCTGCTACTTACTCATAAATGTTCGCGTCAGTGAGACAGGCGTCTGACGGACAGAGCGCCCCGAAATCGCGGGCTCTCGGCCGCTTTTCTTCCTGATAATGGGAGACGTGTTTTTATTACGACGCGCCACATCCGTCCGAACACGTGCAGATGATAGGCGACGACAGTGCTGTGAAGCTCTGTGTGACAAACGCCAAGGGCGGGACTGGCAAGACGACGATCGCGATCAACATCGCGGGAGCGCTCAACGCCCGCGGCAGAGATGTGCTCTTCGTGGATATGGACCCGCAGGGCAATGCAACAGAGGGGCTGGGACTGCTAGATGCGTACGACGCGACGCCACCGTCGATCTTCGACGCCCTGACCAACAGCAGCCGTCGATCAGTCGTCAACGACCTGATCGTCGAACACGAGGAGATGGATGTGCTTCCGTCGAATCTGGATCTGCTGCATGCAGAACAGGAGCTGACGATCGCCCACCTGATGGCGAAACTCAAAGCCGACGGCCACAGTCCGGGCGTAGATGCACTCTCTTCGCTTGCGATCAACGTCTCGCCGGCTGATGTCTCCGATGGGCACGCGCTCGATTTTCTTTCGAAGACGTTCGATGCGATCGAGCGGGAGTACGACTACATTGTCGTCGACTCGCCGCCGTTCTACGGTCGACTGACCGAATCGAGTATCTTTGCGACCCGGAACGTCATCGTACCGGCACTGACCGAGGCAAGCTCCGAGCGAGCGATCGAGTTGTTGATCGATCAGACCGCAGCACTCGAAGATATGCTGGATATCACAGTCAACACGGTCGGTGCGGTCGCAAACCGTGTCGAGACGACCAATGAAGACCAGATGATGATCGAGTGGCTCAACGAGGTGTTCGCCGGCCATCCGGTCTGGGAGGTCCGCAAACGGGTCGCGCTCCAGCGGGCGTTTACTGCCGGGAAATCTATCTTTGCCTACGAGCAGTCGGTCGATATGGAGGAGGTTTTTCTCTCGATTGCGGACGAACTCGACACACACGCCGAGGTGAAAGCATGACTGATAACGATCGTATGGATCGCGCAAAGCGTATCCGCCAGATGCGGGAGGGTGGCAGAGACGACGGCGAGCAGACGCCGTCCGAGGAAACAGATACAGAGGACGCCACGGCAACGTCTTCGGCCGAAACCAGTACAGACGACAGCACGGAGACACCGTCCAGTGAAACCAGTGCGGACGACGCCACGGCAGCGTCTTCGGCCGAAACCAGTACGGAAGCCGAGCGAGCCGACGGTGGTGGCCCGGAGAAACAGACGATGGCTGATATCGCCGAGACGAAAGCAGACAGCGCCGAAAAGGAGGCAGATACTGCCGACGAGTCGGACAGTGCTGGGGTAGTAGATGCCGAGACGACTGCTGTGTCAGCCAGTGACGAGACCGGAGACTCGGTCAGTGGGGCAGCAGACGCTGCCGGCGATTCTGCTGGCGCGGCGGCGACCGCAGACCAGTCGGAATCGAGCGACGAGAGTGTCAATGCACCGCTTCCCGAGATGGACGAACTGGAGGCTGCACTCGAAAGCTCGGATGCGACGGCTGACCCAGCGTCTGCAGGTCCGTCACTCTCCGAGGGCGGTGCCGCTGGGGCTGCTGGAACTGCGGCTGCACAGACAGCCGAGGCCGAATCGACCGAGGAAGAAGAGACACGTGTGCTCGAATTCACGCTGGATGACGAACACTACTGTCTCGATATCGAGTATATCGAGGAGATCGTCAAACACGAGAACATCACCCGCGTGCCGAACACGCCAGCACACGTTGAGGGTGTGGTCGATCTCCGCGGGCAGATTACGACGATTCTCAACCCGAAAGTTACCATCGGCAAGGAAAACGACGAGGCTGGCGAGTTGATCGTCGTCTTCGACTCCGAGGCATTCGAAGACCAGGGGCATATCGGCTGGATCGTCGACGATGTCCGTCAGGTCTCACCGATCGTCGAAAGCGAGGTGAACGACCCGCCGATGGCGGAAGATTACATCAACGGCGTCATCGACCGCGAAGACGACGACGAGTTCGTCATCTGGACGAGCCCGGAGCTTGCCTTCGAAGACGACGACTAGGATCTCGTTTTTCTTGAGAGGTTGTCCTCGTCAACAGGGACAAAAACAAGAATGCGCTTGTAGTGAACCAGTCTATTAGTACCGCTACGAACAGCAAGAAAGCCCCGAGGCGCTCGACGGCTGTGGCTCGCTGCGGCCCTCACTCACTACGTTCGTTGCGGTCCTTACGTCACCTCGCTCGTCGAGCGCCTCGCCCCTTTCAGTCCCGCCGATATAGATTGTGAAACCGGGCGGGACTGCAAGGGGCGACCGGCTACGCGAACCCCGGCGAAGCAAGCACCTACCGGAGCGCAGCGAGTGTCACGCGAGCACTGCGAGCGTGACCTCGAAAGACGAGCGAAACGAGTCTTTCGGTGCGCGGGAGCGTAGCCGGTCGGGGCTTTCTTGCTGTTTGTGGTCTCAGAAGTTCAGTTGTTCACGATGCACCTGTTCAGGGAGCTTTCTTGCCGTTAGCAATGCTGGTCACTCCTCTTGGAGCTAAAACAATCATTCCCCTCAGAAACTACCAAGACTTCAGGATACTCCATTCCTCATCGTCGGCGAGCGCGGCAAACCATACCCGGATCACGGTTCTTTTATCGCTACGGAGTCCCAGCATAGACAATGGCAGACGCGTCCCGGGGTCGAACGAACGTGCCACGCAGCTTCGAGTTCGACCGCCGTCCGGAAACCGACCAGTCCTTCGAGAACGCCTTGCAGAAGGCACGGGACGGGACGCGTCTCACAATCGACGACGGGATCGAACTGCTGACGACCGGCACCGACCGCCCGGGGATCGATATCGAACGCAAAGAGCAGGTGCTTGAGGCAGCCGACCGCCGCCGAGCGGAGATGGTCGGCGAGGAGGTCACCTTTGTTGCCAACCTCAACAACAACGTCACGACCGCCTGCAACACCGGCTGTCTGTTCTGTAACTTCAAGGACCGTTCCGACCAGTTCCTCAAAGAAAACGACGAGGAACATGGCGGCTTCACGAAGACGCCAACCGAGTCACGAGAGATCGTTGAGCAGGCCCTCGATACCGGGATCTACGAGGTCACTTCCGTCAGCGGCCTCCACCCGGCGCTTGCACTCGACGACGAACACCGAACTCTCCTGGAGAACAGTGACCGTGGCGATCTCAACTACAAATCTCCCGAGCGCTACGAGGTTAATCCGGGGACCTACCGCGAACAGATCGCGGCGATGAGCGTCGACGACGTTCATATCCACTCGATGACGCCCGAGGAGGCGTATCACGCACAGCGTGGTGCGCCGTGGGGATACGAGGAGGTGTACCGCAGACTCGCCGACGCGGGACTCGACAGCGTTCCGGGCACCGCCGCCGAGATTCTCGTCGACGAGGTTCGCGACGTGATCTGTCCCGGCAAAATCAAAAGCGATGAGTGGCTCGACGCGATGGAAGCCGCCGCGCGTGTCGGGCTCGACACGACCGCGACGATCATGTACGGTCACGTCGAAAACGAGGCCCACCGGGTCGAGCATCTCGACAAGATCCGCCAGCTTCAGGAGCAAACTGGTGCGATCACCGAGTTCGTGCCGCTCTCTTTCGTGCATGCGAACACACCGCTTTACGAACGCGGGATGATCGACGGCGGCGCGACGACCGACGAGGATGAGCTGATGATCGCCGTCTCCCGCCTGTATCTGGACAACGTCGATCACATCCAGTCCTCCTGGGTAAAGTACGGCGACGAACAGGGGCTGAAGATGCTCGCTTGCGGTGCAGATGATTTCATGGGGACGATCCTCTCCGAGGAGATTACGAAACGCGCCGGCGGCTCCTTCGGCCAGCGCCGCTCGTTTGCCGAGTACGTCGAGATGATTACCGCGATCGGTCGCGTCCCCGTCGAGCGCTCGACTGATTACCGCAAGCGCCGGCGGATCGACCCGAACGAGCCCCCCTTTGGCCCAGTGCTCGGCCCGCGTGCGGACGGTTCGCCGCTGGTCGAAAACTAAGGGCAGTCGCCGCTCGTTGAGAATTAAGTGTTACCGATTCAAACAGTTGGGTATGGTCGACGCAACCATCTCATACCTCGACCGTGGACATATCCGAGCGGATCTGAATTTCGTGCTCGAAGGCCACACGATGGGGACGACAGCCGACTGGAACCCCGACACAGAGATCGTCGAGACGCCGATCTACAACCTGGTGATCGATCATCCCGAGGGGACGATCCTCTGGGATACGGGCTCACATCCCGCGGCGGGCAACGGGCACTGGCCGGCACAGCTCTACGCCGCGTTCGAGCATTACGACGCCGACGAACGCGACCTGCCGACCGCGCTGGATGAGGCTGGCTACGTGATCGACGACATCGATTACGTCTTCCAGAGTCACCTCCATCTCGACCACGCCGGCGGCCTGCACCACTTTGCTGGCACCGACGTCCCCGTCTTCGTCCACGAGGAGGAGCTCAAATACGCCTACTACAGCGCGACGACCGACGACGGCGGCACTGCGTACGTCCGCGGGGATTTTGATCACGATCTCAACTGGGAGATCATCCACCGTGATCGGGTCACCTACTTCGAGGATATCGAGTTCCTGCATCTGCCAGGACACACCCCCGGGCTGCTCGGGACGAAGATCGGTCTCGACGGGTTCGGGACGGCGTTGTTTACGAGCGATGTGGCCTACATCCGTGAGAACTACGACAACGAGCATCCCCTCGGCCCAGGACTGCTCTGGAGCCAGCGCCACTGGCGGGAGAGTCTCAGATGGCTCAAAGAACTGGAACGGAAACACGACGCGGCAGTCTACTGCGGACACGCACCCGAAGATGCAGACCGACTTGCCGATGGCCTTCCCTGATCACTGTGCATACAGCGCGTCATCCGGATCGTCTGTCCCAATCTCGTCGTCTGCGTCGGCTCGTTCCCCTTCATCGCTGACTTCGACCTGTCCTGTCATCCCCTCGTCTCTGTGTGGCGAGCAGTAGTACTCGTACGTTCCTGTCACTTCGAACGTGTGCTCGTGTTCGAACCCCTCATCCTGCAGCTCTTCGACACCCTCCCACTCCGCGTCGTCCGGCTGTTCGTCGACGACGACATTGTGCCCATCACTTGCCCAGACGAACTCGAGTGTGTCGCCAACTTCGAGATCAGTTTCGTCGGGCTGGTACTCGTGTTCGGCATCTGGACCAACACGAACCGGTCCCTGCTGGGCATCCTCCTCTCCGTTCGGTGGCTCGTCGTCGCGACCGTTGCAGCCTGCTGCTATCACCATCCCTGCGACGCCAGTCGTGTACAGCAATCGACGGCGGTTCATCGTCTCCTCACTCATAAATTCGACTAGTGTCTGGACAGAAAAAAAAAAGGCCAGTACTGGGCTATCGGTCGGTCGGGATCTGCTGTGTTCCGGTGAACAACTAGTGTATCGACGACTGGTTCTCGATAACTGCACGATAGCGCTTTCCTGCAGTGGTTCCGGCCGTGATTTCGGTCTCGATCCGATCGGAGAGCCATCGGTTCGATCGGTCGGGCGACGCTGCGGGAGTTCCATCGAACGCATCGCTCCGGAGTTGCTCGGGCAGATACCGCTCGTAGACGGGTAGCCGTTCTCGGAGGGGGACGCCAGCGTCGTCGGCAATCTCCTGTAACCGCTGTAGTGCGGGCCAGGCGTAGTCGGGATTAATATGATCGTCAGTCACAGGGGAGACACCGCCGAGATCGTCAATCCCGCAGTCGACGACCTCTCCGGCGGGGGCGAGATTCGGCGGCACCTGCAGTGAGACCTCCTCGGGTAATGCTTTGCGTGCCATTGCAACAGTTTGGCGAAGCGTCGACAGCTCGGGCTCGCCGCCTCGCCAGCGCTCGTTTTCGACCACTGGCTGGACGATCACCTCCTGAATGTGGCCGTACTGCTCGTGGAGCTTTCGGATGACGAGCAGACTCTCTGCACGGTCTTTCTGACTCTCGCCGATGCCGACGAGGATGCCCGTCGTGAACGGCACTCCAAGCTCGCCGGCAGTCCGAATCGTCTCGATTCGCTGTTCGGGTGTTTTGACCCGTTTCCCGCTGTGGGCGGCCACGTCGGCCGTTGTTTCGAGCATCACGCCCATGCTCGCGTTGCAGTCGGCAACAAGTTCCATCTGCTCGCGGGACTGATCGCCGGGGTTTGCATGGGGAAGCAGTCCTTCGTCGAGTGCGATCTCACAGGCCTCACGCAGGTAGCTGTGGATCGAGTCGTGGCCAAGCTCGTCGAGCTGGTCGTAGATCGCGGTGTAGCGGTTGTCCGGGTCGTCACCGAATGTAAACAGTGCCTCCGTACAGCCGGCGTCGGCCCCCTCTCTGACGATCTCCCGGATCTCCCGTGGCGAGAGCAGCGAGGCCTCACCTGGCGGATCGAAGTACGTACAGTACGTACAGGTGTACCGGCAGGCCGTCGTCAGCGGAATGAAGACGTTCCGGCAAAAGGAAAGCTCCGCTGCTGGCTCGACAGCTGCCGGTTCGACAGCACACAGCTGCTCGCGGGCAGCCCGGTCGACCGAGAGCGGGATATCGGCGCTCACAGCAGAGGCTCGGGGTGGCAGCGTCAAAGCATTCACGAAATGTGGGCCAGCCATGGGAGTTGGGCTGGCCGATGCGCCAAAAGCGGTGGAGCCTGGCACGGTCGCGGGTGCGCGGTGCGAGACACGTACCCATGCACGGGTCGGCCCGTGCGCTTGATACTACAGTCTCTCCCATTAAAAAGTTTGCTCGCAACAGTCAGATCTACTCACGCATCAGATCGACCGGCTCTCCGTGGCGCTGTAGCAGACACCGTCCGTCGGTTGTCTCGACAGCGAATCCCGCGTCCCGGAGCCAGCGCTCGCTCGCGCCCGTCCCGTGGATGAGCAGCTCCACCAGATCTGCTGGCTCGTCGATATCGATCGCCAGCCGGAACGAATCGACGGTCTCGACTGTCGCCCCACAGCGGGTCGCTTCCTGTTCGTGCTTCCGGTAGGAGCCACCGTGGTAATCGACCCGGAAGGATGGCTCCCGGACCACCATCGCGTTCGTGCCACCGCCTAATCCCGGTGCCAGAACGATATCTGCCGACGGTGCGGACAGTCGCTCGATGCTCTCGGGTGTCGCAACTGCGAGATCAGCCATGACGATCGCGACTGGTTCAGTCGCCTCATCGAGAACGGCGTTGACTGCCGCCGAGAGCGGTCGATCGTCGACACGAACGGGCGTCTCGCTTTCGACCGATTCTGTGGCGAGCAGCTCGGGGTCGTGTCCTGCGGCTCGGATCACTCCGAGTAGTTCATCACGCATTACCGCAGCAAACTCGCGGCGCTGGTCGTCGTCGAGTACCGGAGAAAGGCGCGTGTTCGGTTCGCGGGAGTCGAACGGAACAAGAACGCGCATTCCCTACTGCAGTTTGTTCGTGTTCTTCTTTCGCTGTGAGTAGGCGTAGTAGCCGCCGCCGAGGACGGCAAGCAAGACAACCGCAGCACCACCGAACAGGAGGAGCTGCTGTGTCTGTGCTTCGCTCTCGGCGTCGTCGATTATCGCCTCGGCTTCAGTGACTGCCTGCTCGAAGTCGCCATTGTTGTACAGCGAAATCGCGGTCTGCAGGTCGCTGTCATCACTACTGACGTGCGTGGCAGCTTCGTCTATTTTCTGGCGGGCTTCTTTGCTCTCTTCGGTGTAGCGATGGACCGATCGGTCTTCGAGGAACGCACCGTCACCAGTGGAGATGGAGACTGCATCGAAATTCTCTGCCTCTTTATCCTCGTAGTTGTACTCCTCGATTTCTGGCACCTCACCGGAAACCTCGACTTCGACGCTGCTTATTGCTTCATTGTCGAGTGTCAGCGCGGCAGATCCCGACGATGTCTCCTGTAGCGTCTCTGATGGTGTCTCCGCTCTGATCGTCACCGATGCATCGTCGAACTCCGTATCAGCCTCTATTGTCCACCCTGGACTCTGTTCCTCGAACGGTTCATCTGTGCTTACTGTGACGCTTTCCTGGTCGCCGACTTCCATCTCGTCAGCGACGTCGACGTCGTCGAACGACGCCCCAGCAGCTATTCCAGCCACGCCAAGCGCGATGGCGAGCAATGCTCCGACCACAAGTAGTTTAGAAGAGTGGGTCCAGTTCATCTGAATCATCTTCGACTAGGGTCTCTAAATTCTCTTCGCTCTCCTCCTGGATCTCGTCGATGTTCTCCTGTGCTTCGATTGCCACTTGCTGGAGTTCCTTGATCCGTGGGACGTTGTGCACGCCGGAGAGGAGGATCGATGCAGCCACGTTTGGTTCGTTGATCGGATAGTCTCCGCCACGAACCTCCATGCTTCCAGTTTGCTCCTCGAGCCATTTCCGCCCGCGTTCAATGCCTTTCCGGTTGAGGTGTTTCGGCGGTCCAGAGACGACGAGCAGCGCACGTTCTGCGCCCTCGATTTCACACGGTAGCGTGAGCCGGCCGAGCGCGGCTTTCCGAACTAGCGAGGTGATCCGGTTGGTCGTGTTCGCCGACTCGATCTCCTCTTCGTTGCCTTTCAGCCGGGAGAGGAGCCCGCCCGAGCCATCGCTCTCGACGGTTTCGGCGTCGTAGCCGACCGTCGAGACGCCGCCACCCGAGAGCGTGTTGATAATCTCCGAGGAGTCCACGACGCTCTCTGCGACGTTGTCACCCGCAGCGACCTCACCAGCTCCAAAGAGGACACCGAAGCGACGGACGATCTCGTCGTTGATCTGTTCGTAGCCGCCCTCGACGGATTCGCCGGTCTTTCGCCAGGCGTCGTTGTCGAACACCATCAGGTTGTCGACCTCCCGGACGAACGTCTGGAAGGATCGTGCAGCGTTCAGTGTGTAGATTCCACCCTCGTCGCTGCCGGGCAGCACCCCCAGTCCGTACACTGGCTCGGTGTAGATCCGCTTGAGATGCTTTGCGAGCACCGGTGAGCCACCGGAGCCGGTCCCGCCACCCAGTCCGGCGACGATCAGAAACGCGTCGATCTCGTGGACCGGTACGTTGTCGATGGCCCCCTGGACCTCGTCGATATCCTCCTCGGCAATCTCGGCACCAAGTTCGTTGTCGGCCCCCACGCCGTGGCCTTTCACTCGTGCCTGACCGATGAGTACTCGGTTATCTTCTGGAACGTGATCGAGCCCGATCAGATCAGCTTTTGCGGTGTTTACCGCGATCGCCGAACGGACGATCCCACTATCAGTCAGCTGATCGTACTCGATGAACTTGTCCACAATCTTCCCGCCCGCCTGTCCGAAGCCGATCATCGCTAATTTCATATCTGGCTTTAGCCGAACCTTAACCATGGAGAACATAAGTGTTTTCCTCCATGTGATTAATTTGAGAATTATATCGCTGGTTCAAGCGTCATCGTACCCTGAAATTTATATACGTCCGCACGAAGGGGGTCGTTCTGTCACCACAACGTACTGTTGGCTGGTCACGATACGCCGAGATATGTCGATAGAGCGGTCAGATCTTCTGATTTGAGGGCAAACGAGCCAATATCATTCGTTGAAGTCGTGTTATCGAACTGGAGTGAACGGTACTGATCACGGCCCATTGGCGCACCTGGAATCGCGTCCGCGATCGTGAGTCCCACTCCTGCAAGCGCCATCGGGATCGGCAGCACCCGGACGGACCCACCCCGCGCTTTGCGGACGAGTTTTGCGACGTCCGCGAGTGTCAGCGTCTCCGGGCCGCCGATCTCGTAGATCTCTCCGACGTGTTTCTCGTCCTCGATACTGTCCGCGAGCATCCCGACGAGATCCTCGACGTGGATCGGCTGGAATCTGGTCTTGCCACCACCCGGCAGCGGTGCGAGCACCGGCGGGGTCAGCTTGCGCGTAAATTCGAGAAACTCCCCACCGTCGCCGAAGACGACCGACGGGCGGAAGATCGTCCACTCGGGCGAGGCGTCTCGGACGAGCTCCTCCGCGCGACCCTTGGCGCGGATGTAGTGGGTCTCGCCCCCTGGATCGGCACCAAGCGCGCTCAGCTGGACGAATCGGTCGACATCGTGTGCCGCTGCTGCTCGCAGACAGTGTTCTGTTCCCTGCCGGTGGACTGTATCGTGCATTTCGTCGCCGCCGGAGGGTTTGAAAAGCGGCGAGAGCGCAACGAGATTGTAGACGACGTCTTTCCCCTCGAATGCCGGCTCGATTGAGTCGTATGCGGTCACGTCTCCCATCGCCGTTTCGACACCCTCGGGCAGCACTGACGGATCCGGATCACGGGCCATTGCTGTGACTGTGTGACCTCGTTCGTGCAGTTCTCGACAGAGATACTGTCCGATGAAGCCGGTTCCGCCGACGACCAGTACGTTCATACCAGCTATTCGGGCTGAAACTGAATAAAGCGACGGGTGTTGTTGATCGGTTCAACTGTCTCGCCTCTCCTCGCAGTTCTTTTCAGTTATTCAACTGGAGACTGCCGAAATCCGCAGAATTTGAACGGAGTTTGAACAATGTTTTTTAAACATCCGTGTGCATCACCTGCAATGGTCCTCCCAACGACAGTCAGTCGCGTCGCGTTGCTCGCTGCCAGCGCTGTGTTGCTGTTTCTCGCCGTTCGGATCTATCGGCGACAGGACAGGCCAGTCGGGCGGTCGTTCAGTGCCCTGCTGGCCTTGCTCGGTGGTACTGCATTCTGTCTTAGCATAACTGCGGCGACGGGTGCACCGAACAAGCTCATCTGGCTGTTCACGAATCTCTCGATCCCGCTTGCGTTGCTCGCCTTCAGCGTCAGCTACTACGGGATCGAGCTGTTCAGCTCCCGCAGCCGTACCGCGGCCATCTTCGCACCCGCTGTGTTTGCTTTCGTTGGGGGCTCGGTTCTCATTCTCGGAACGCCGACGAAAATCATGAGTTCCGAACCGCCCGTCGCCGCGGTTGCCGCGCTCCCTGCGGCTGTGTTCGATATCGCGACGACGTTCGATCGGATCGGCTACTACTACACTGTCGGGCTGGTCGTCGTTTCGGTCGGGCTGGTCGCGCGCAATGTCTTCCGGTACGATCATCTCGATACGCGGCTTGCTGCCCTCGTCGCGTTTATGGGTGCCTGGCCGTGGCTCGGTAACTTTCTTGTCCCCGAACTCGACGCGATCTACAGTCCTGCGATCAGCCTCACGTTGCTTGCATTTGGCTACAGTTCCAGTGCCGTGCTGGCTGCACTCGCGGTCGGGCCGTTCGGACTGTTCGATTCCTCACCCGCGGCTGGCAACGTCGGTCCCGGGCGTGTCCTCGATTCGATGGACGAGCCAGTGCTCATTACCGACGACCAGAATCAGCTGCTCCGGATCAACCGTGTCGCGTGTGAAACGTTCAATCTCGGTGAGACGACCGCTATTGGTCGGCCACTCTCGGCGGTGCTCGGTCACGATCTACCCGACGACACAGGGCCGGTTGCACTGGAGACTGTCGACGGCATCCGCCAGTTCCGGATTAGCCGCTCTGCGATCACCGACAGTCGTGATTTCGAGCGTGGGACGGTGTTCATCTTTCGTGATGTCACACAGAAACAGAGCCGCGAGCAACGCCTGGAGGTGCTCAACCGCGTGCTTCGGCACAACCTGCGTAACAACGCGACGAGCATCATCGGCCGTGCACAACTGATCAGTAACGGTCAGGCTGACGAACAGTCCGCCGAGCAGATCATCGAGACGACACAGAATCTGGTCGGCGTCGCCGAAA
>LKMJ01002579.1_pt1 | contig 16691 bp, 14 predicted proteins | sample 643391 | NCBI WGS metagenome assembly LKMJ01 (sample SAMN04112250, study PRJNA286221) | soda lake metagenome | biome: soda lake; feature: Kulunda Steppe; material: water; isolation source: sample PL-Br10 brine of Picturesque Lake | place: Russia: Kulunda steppe | collected 2010-07
TCTAGGGCCCTCCCCTCCAGACATGCGCCCTCTGCTTCACAGCGCGCCATTGAGCTGGCACCCTCTGCTTCACAGCGCGCCATTGAGCTGGCACCCTCTGCTGTTACCACCGACGACTGAAAGAGCGTGCACTCCCAAACACACCCCTCCTTATTGCAGGCACTGCTTTGAGCTGTACGGGTACGACATGCTCATTGACGACAACCTGAAGCCCTGGCTCGTGGAAGTGAATGCCTCTCCGTCACTGGCGGCCACTACCCCCTCTGACCGCCTGCTGAAGTTCAAGGTCAGTGTCCTGTCTAGCCTGGCATGTGCCGCGCAGCGCACCCAACTGGGAGGGCAGTGCACCCTGTCTGGCTGCCCATTCATGCCCACATCCTCTGGCTGCCCGGCCAGGCCCAGAACCTGGCTTTGTCCATGGGCATCTGCTGGCTGCCTGGCTATGCCTCTTTGCTGACCGTTGCTTCATGCCCACAAGCTGGCTGCCAATTGGTGCCCACAAGCTGTCTGTCATCAAGCCCACAAGCTGGCTGCCAATTCATGCCACAAGCTGGCTGTCTGTTCATGCCCTTCTGCTAGCTGCCTGGCCATGCTCATATGTTGGCCGCGTGGCCTTGCCTCTCTGCAGGCTGCCAATTCATGCCCACAAGCTGGCTATCTTCATGCCCGTCTGTTGGCTGTCTTCACGCCCGTCTGCTGGCTGTCTGTTCATGCCCACTTGTTGGCTGCCAGGCCAAGCTCATTTGTTGGCTGCCTGGCCAGGCCTCTCCGCTGGCTGTCCTTCCTTGCCTTCCAGCTGCCTTGTGTCCACAGGCCACCTGGCCAAGCCTGAGGCCGCTGCACTGCTACGTCCTCTGTCCCAATCCTGCCTGGTGTGGACTATGCGTGCGGACACAGGTGATCAGCGACACGCTCAACCTCGTAACCCCGTACGACTGGCTGGCGTCCACGCACATGGAATCGGTGACGAAAGATTTGCTCAATGGAAGCAAGCTCTTCAGGTGAAACACCCACAGCAGTGCTGCCCTGCATCGCGCCCACCTTTGGGTGGGGCGCCCCACCTTAGGCGATCCCCTCATGGCAAGCATGCGGCACGGCCCGCGTCATGCTGTGTCATCATGTGTGTGTGCATATGTGTGTGCAGTGTGTGTAAATAGGAAGGGCCGCGACGCTTTCAGAATGACGTAGCAGGCATAGGCATGTGCTTGCGTGTGGAAAAACCTTGCACGCACCAGCTGGGCGCTGCTGTGGTCATGGTGGGGAGCACACATCGGTTTGCAACTCCTTGGCGTCTGTACAGGAGGGGCCGTCCGCAGCGCATGGGCTCTTTTCGTCTGATTTGTGATGATCAGGTGAGTGGCTGTGGGTTACTCGCTTCCTGGTAGGCTTTGAGATTTTGGGGCATGGATCGCCAATCTGGTGGACAGATAAGCGCCACGCGCATGCAGCTCATGCCGCCCTTTTACCTTCTCTGCAGCAGGCTGTGCGCCCAGGCTACACTGCATGTAGTTCACATTGCAAACAACCGGGGGAGTCTGCGGGTGTCAAGCGCAGGGAGCCTCCCTATGAATCCGCTTGCTGCCAGCGCTTCCTGCGCCTCCTTACCAACCCTCCTCATGTGCTGCATCTGCCCATTCAGTCGGAGCTGGACGCCATTCGCTGCCAGCGCGCCAGCACCACCATTGACGGCAGCGTAGGCGGTGCCTGGTATGCTGGAGGCGCAAACACAAGCCGGATAGGGTCTGCTGGTGGGGCTGGAGGAGGTTCCATGGGCGGGAGGGGAGGCTCGTATAGTGCCGGGGCTCTTGGAAGCGGGAATCTTGGGCCCAAGCGAGCAGGAAGTGCGCAACGGCCCAGGACACCCATGTTGTAGACGATGAAAGGCGCTGGTGGTGTATCTGCTTCGTAAGTGACATAAGGACACCAAATGTATGACAGAGGTTGGGGACTGGGCTACTGTACACTCATGGACTGCAGTACAAGCATGACAGGGAACCAAGACCAATGGCAGGATGTGTGTGTGCGCGTGCGCATAGGAGAGGGAAAAAAAGAGAGAGAGAGAGAGCGAGAGAGTTTTTGCAGTTGCTAGAACTTGCTGTGGTTCCAGCTGCTAAGAGGGATTGCTTTGGAGCGAAATTGGAGCAAGAGTTATATTGTGCTGGTTGCTCTTGCAGACAGTCAAGCACTGTGATTTTTTACTTGACTGCCGTCCATGGTGTAATATCTAGGTATATCAATCAGGAGAGGTCTGCTAGCTTGTCTGCTCGCAACCCTCCTGATCCTCACTGACCCCCCTTTTCTTTTCTGGTGAAGGGGCTTTTCTTCCCAAGTGGCTCCTTTTCCTTAATTGATGTGAGGAGCTTTTTGCTGCTTGCGTAGTTTTCTTTCTTTTCTTTCTTTCTTTCTATCTAGGTATAAGGCCATTGGTATAACATTTAGGCGGCTTAAGTTAATAACTTAGGGTTAACTGCCAGCCCTGCCGTTAGGCTGATTGATTTTTGGCTGGTTATTGCCAGCCAAAAAAGATCCATAATGTCTGTTATGATGTCACGCCAAATTAGTGCAGTGCCAGATGTGTGCTGCATTGTGACCAGGAGGTTGGTTTAGTCAGTTGGTGAAGTATTTGATCCTGTTGACAGTTCAGTTAGAGCTGTGATGGCCATGCCTGGTTTGACATGGAAAAGTTACAGTTACAATGGGTTTAGACCTTCAGCCAGATGGGTTGACATGGAAAAAGAATATGCACCTCATTTAGCACAAGAGCACTTGTCAAAATGTCCATTTCCACTGTGACAAAAGGAGGACCCCGCTGTGAGAGTGTATGCATGCACGCAGACAAAACCTGCTCACCTTCATTAAAACATGCTAAGGTCAAGGTACAAATATCTAGGTGGCAGGAGAGGTGTAACCCCTTTATTGTACTGTGTGCATTACCTGGTCTGGGGGAGAGGCAAATCAAGAATGCTAAGACAAAAGTTTATTGTTGCTTTCATGGCCTCCACACTTTCCTTAGCGGCTCAAGCCTGCTATCTTTGTAGCCCTGGTTGACCAGTGCGACATTACTACCTGAAGGTCTATGACTCGCATATATGGACTGAAAAGAACTGATACTCTGTTTACGAGGAAAATCTACCCTGGCAAAGATACAGGTGCGATAGGACGATTGGACGCTAGATGAAACTGTTAGATTTAAACTTCTTCAAATTAAAAATTGTTCATTTTATCCCTCTCAGCCTCTCAGTCAACAAGAAGCAGATTGTTGTTGACAAATAAAATAATATCAGCAGTCTTCGGATGGAAGGGAGTGATGTGAGAGGATAACTGTGAGCAATATGTATCGCAGGCAGCCCAGAGAGAGGGAGGCCAGCATGAGCAGAGTCACTTCTATGTTCATCCCAGTATTCATTTTCGCCGTCATGTTGCTTGTTGTCTACCAAGGTATATGCACAACTGCGCTTGCATGACTGACAGACAGTTGCGCAAGCTCATCGACCTTGGTTGTGCTTGCAGTAAACAAGCACTCACAGCTGCATGCTCGTATGCTGGAGGAGCATGACTTTCAGGCTGACGAACATTTTGTTACGGGTGGAAGGTAAAGGCAGAGTGGGGCACAGGCAACTCCTAATGATTGGCTCAACCAATATATTGTGCAGGTTACAAGTGATCAGGTGCATTCAAGAAATAAATGCATACCCTTAGCATTGGTAGGCGTGCTAGATATGCAAATTCCCAACAACCACAGTTGGAGCCCCTCCAGTGTGCATGGCATTTCAAGCAATTGTTGATGGGCACTTCACTTTGATTAAGCTTAAACTGTTGTGTGCCTTTAAGGAACAGATCCTTCTGATTGTACAGCAGGGCAACAGCACAATGCCGAGCTCTGCAGCTCCCTCCTATCGTCCACCTCAAGCTGCTCCCGTGTTGACATGTTCACCATCCCTTTCAAGCATCATCAAGAACATTCCTTGACCACAGGCGAGCACAGATGAGCAGTAAAGGAAGCTATGCCAACAAGTTGGCTGCTGGTGATAGAGCGGCTGGGTCTCCTTTGAGTTCGGATGGAGCTGAGCCGACGTGCCGGACTGAAGAGCATGCCGAGTACCATGGGGCAGTTGTCGAGGTGGGTTATGGTAGTCCAGTGAGTTTGTAATTGATATGGATGAAGCTGAGCAACTGCTGGACTGAAGAGCATGCCGATTACCATGGGTGCTGATGTTGAGGTGGGTCACGGAAGCGCGGGGAGCAGGACGACCTGGGCACAGATCAGGTGCTCAGGGAATGTAGCCTCCCTGAGAGGGGCAGTGTTTCTGGCAAGCTCGGACCAATTATAGTAAAAAGCAAGCCAGGTAATGCTTATCAAAGGAGAAAGCAAGCCACGTGATCTTACTCAAAGGAGAAAGCAAGCCAGGTGGTCTTACTCAAAGGAGAAAGCAAGCCATGTAATCTTATTCAAAGGAGAAAGCAAGCCAGGTGATCCCAATCACAGGGAAAAGTTAGTTGATCCCATGGCACACCCCACGTACGCCAATTCTCAGCCGCCTTGTGCATGGCGTGATGGATGCATGGCACGATGTAAGGAAGACGCATGCATGGCAAGCAAGCAAAGGGAGCCCATGCGGCACGTGCCTTGTTGTGGTTTTCGCAGTGGGGGGATGGGCACTACAAGGACACAGCAGAGGAGTGCAGCGCCGCGTGCCGCGCGAGGTTTGCAGGCCCCAAGGCATGCAATGTGTGGGCGTGGTGTGGCAGGCCGGAGGGCTGCGATGGGCGCAGGCACAAGGAGTGCTGGTGAGTGGGGGGCCGAGGTGGTGGGTGGCATGGGCACGGACTAGGAAGCCGGGTTCAAGTCAAGAAGCTGTCAGAAGCCCCTCGTCCCAGGCGCTCTGGTCCACGCCTGAGGCGGCCTTGCCGTGTTTGTGTCTGCAGACAGCAAATGTCGGTCCAGAGGCTTTCCCTGTCCCTTTAGAGGTTGCTTCTACTAGTGGCAGGCCACTGGCAGCAGCACACTCCGGACGCAGTGCAGATCACGTGGCCCTGTGAGCAACCTGCTCATTGCCCACGCCTCTCACAAGCTCACGGCGTATCTTACAATGCTGGTTGTATTTTACGTGTTTATGCGATGGCTGCATCCAGGGCCAAGGGGATTGGTGGTGGAATCGCGCTGATGCAATGGCCCCTTTGAGTAAAAAGAAAGGCTGGGGTTTAACACCAGAACTGCTACACTTCAGGAGACAGTTGGTGGTACCTCGCATGCTGCTGCACTGCTTGCGCCATGGATCCAACAGGTGTGCCTCACCTCACTTGCTTATGCAAGGGGTAACATTTAGGAACGGAGGTGTGATAGCTGCACCTGGCATGCTGACACAGCGCCTGCACGTTTGAAACCAGCGGCTGGTCTGCATGTATTGTACAGGCTTAAGCAGGGGCAACTAGCGACAGTCTTAGAAGAAAACGTGGGGAAAGGCTGGACAGGTGAGTGCTGCGTGCAAGTGTGTGTCCTTGTGAACTTTCCACAGGAAGGCAGGCCACGTCCAAATAGACAGAGCAGGGTCAATCTTAGGCAAGTGTCTGTTGCAGCCTGTGTTGGGGAGTAATTGAGCCTGGTCTGTGTTTTGGGTGCAAGATTGCCCCTCAGCTGTGCTTGCTTTGGCAACCTTACCTTGCCAGCCATTTGCGCATGCCCATGGTTGAGTGCCTTGTCCCTGTTGATGGAGTACCAATGTTAAAGTGATGCCAACGTGTAGGGCACGCATTATAGCTCACTCCATGCCCGTTGCCTTGAAGCGAGCTGGAGGCCGATTGCCGCACAAAGTTTCTGCTGATCCTGTTCCTTACCTTGTTTGTCCAGGGGTGCAGGTTAGGGTTAGTCTGTTTTCCTCGAATGACCTGTCCTCTACTGATCATTATCCTTGTGGCCCAAACAGCTTGCTGCTTATAAAAGCAAGGAGGCTGCCTGGACCTTCTTCCATACCAAACATCCACTGGCACGTGGCGTGTGTTGAAAGTGGCACCGCCAAGGGGTAAGGGGTACAAGTAGGCTGTCAGGGAGTGTGCCCTGAAAAGCTTTGAGCAGCAGCATGTGAGGTCCAGCTGCCACCAACTCTCTCCTGAGGCCTCTGGGGCACTGTCATCAAGGCACGCCCTGGAATCTTGGCCTGCGTAGCACTGTGCCTCTCCCATGGCCGAGCACTGCCTGCATATGCCGCGCAGGCATACCTTGGACCTCGGGGCTGTGCACCACCCCTGCTCAGATGGCGGAGTACAAGGCCGCTCGCCAAGCCAAGCTGGACCAGGAGAGCACGCGCCTTGCTGCGTTGCGCGCCAATGAAAGCCTGCCTCTGGTAATGCGCCCGCGCCAGGCGCCCTGCGGACGGGGGACGGCTGCGGCGAGCATGCCTGACGCACGGTGCCGTGTGAGGCGCACGGTGTCGCATGTGGTGCACACATTTGAGCCCAGACGCATGAAAAGGCAGCGTTGAGACAATTGCCTGGATGGCTGCATGGTGCAGAAGTCTTATCCAAGTGGCCGCGTTAAGGAGACCCTTGTTTGTGCAACAGGTGCTCTTTCATCCAGCTGGGCGTGCATGCTGACCTGTGTGCTTGTCCTGGAACCCTGATTATACTAAGAAGGAGCACTACCAAGGCTGCTGCGTTGCTTTCAAGCATGCACATTGGAATGTGGTTCACACAGCCGTGTAGCAGCACCATGCCAGTTGCCGACTACGCTTTTTCGTGCACCTGCCAAGAACCCAAGGCTGACGGCAGGGGTTTATGCATGCGTGCATGTGTGTGTGTGTGCGTGCATGTGTGTGTGTACGCTTCCAGAGCACTGCCAAGTCACAGCACAGGCACTCTTACGCGGACGCGTGTCCTTGGCCCATTAGCTACCTCCTTGCATTGCATGCCTGCAGGTGTGGATGGACGTGTCGCTCAAGGGCGAGCCCCTCGGCCGGGTGGAGATTGTGCTGTTCAGTGACGTGTCTCCATTGGCGGCAGAGAACCTGCGACGCCTGTGCACAGGTGGGGCCGCTGCTCTGCCAGTTTGGTGGGGGCAGTGCCCAGGCAGGGCAGTCCAGGGGCGCGCCCTGCCCTGCAAAAAGACAGGGCCCTGTTTGGACACTGGGACGCTTCTGCAGCATGTGTGTACTGGCAGCGGTGCTGCCCTGCACAGCCCCAAGCTGCGGTGTTGGGACGCATGCTAACCCTGGATTTGCGGTGCTCGGATGGTTGGGGAAGGTGCATGCCTCCTGGAGCAGCAGGTGCGTGCAGCTAGGTCCAAACATTTCAAAATCTCCTTCAGCTAGGGTTGGGTCATTCACCTCTTACATGCGCGAATTATTCGGTCGCTTTTTCGTTCAGTCTTGGGGCCAGGAGGGCCCTCTTCCTGGCAATTACACCCAGTTAAGGTCCCTCTACCTATGTTCATGCACAGTCTATATGCACAGTCTTCTCAATCTGACTGCAAAAAATGTTGCAGCAAGATGGAGAATGGCAGTTGGAGCTCTCTTGCTGGAACATGCATGATCATATGATGCATCGCAAAGGTTGGGAGGCAGTTAAGATTGCCTGGACATGTCAGTGAAATGTTAATAGAATTTGCAACTATGGAACTTAAGAAAGACCTCAACTTTCCAGGGAAATTGGGGGTCGATGGGCAGGGGGGGAGATAATAAGGGGGGGAAATTGGTCAAAATGGGTGTGAGGAACATACAGTTCGCAAATGCCATTCTCCTTCAAAATGCGCAATTTCAATAAAAACTGAAAGCGATAAAATTACGTACAAATGGAATGACCCAACCCTACCTGCAACAGCCGGTGAAGTGAACCGCAATACTGGCTGTCCACATTTGATTGGTGCATGGATCCCCACCTCTTGGCATGATCGAGCGCGAACTCGTGCACAAGGGCATCATACATATTTTGGTGCTTTAATTGCCGTGCATCCAGACCAATGTGAACACATTTTTGACAGGAGCACTCATGGTTTGGTTGTGAGCAACAACCAAAGAGCACTCACCATCCCAGACTTCTGATGCTCTAATGCATCTTCTACTTCCCACAATCCCATGCCAAGCTTTATTTCAGTTGTCTCCTGTCAAGGCCTGCTCTTCCTTTCCCTAAATACAGCAGGCAAGCAAAGACTTAGCGCCACACAAAGTGCTTGTGTGCTTTCAGGGGAGGCCGACCCAGCCGTGACCCTGCGCGGGGCATACTTTTACCGCATCATCGACCGCTTCATCGACCAGACAGGCGTCAACGGCCGCGTTGCCTTGGGCGGCACTTTCAGGGACGACATGGGGGGGCTGAGCTTGAAGCATGACAGAAAGGTGGGGGCTTTGATGGGTTTAGGTGGTCTTTGCCCTCTTGCGTGTGCTCTAGTGGATACAACAGCCAGGATCCCTGGTCGGGCCCTGGCCTGAGTCGACAGGATTTCTGATCTGAGTTGACAAGATTTCTTATCTGAGTTGACAGGATCTCTTTCTGAGTTGACAAGATCGCTAATCAGGCCCTGGTCTGAGCTGACAGGATCCCTGGTCTGAGTTGACAGGGTCCCTGGTCGGGCCCTGGCCTGACTTAATGCCTGTGCCTTTGTGCTCTTGGGATGTGCAGCATGGGATACGCTGGCCTGAGTGGACGCCTCTGACTGTGTGCTCCTAGGATGCGCAGCTTGGGCCTTGAAAGGATATTGTGAGCAGGTTAGGGTGGTCTCCCGCAGTCCTGCTGGCGCGTGCCAGCGCCAAGGCCACCGCCTTCTCGCGCTTTTAACACAAGCACCCACTCTGGTCAGCTTGTCCATGAACTTTGTATGCTATGGCTCCTGGTTTCCCATCAGCACTCTTGTGTGGCTAGCCATGCGCGTCAGGAGCAATGCTTGGCCTAACCTGGGCCTCGCCGGGGTGCTGCGGTGATGTCAGTAAAGGGCCACAAGTAATGTCAGTAAAGGCCTGTAATGGTGCTGCGGGTAAGTCAAGGCAGGTCAGTAAAGGCCGGTAAAGGTGCTGCGGTGATGTGAGTAACGGGCCACAAGTAATGTCAGTGAAGGCCTGTAATGGTGCTGCGGGTAAGTCAAGGCAGGTCAGTAAAGGCCGGTAAAGGTGCTGCGGTGATGTGAGTAACGGGCCATAAGTACGTCATGAAGCCAATGAATGGGCGGCGTCCACATGCGAAGCCTTGCACAGCCCTTGGCAGGCCTTGGTGTGTGCTGGCTCCAAACCTCTCGCCTCACTGTCACTGCTTGAGGACATTCCTGAGGCATCTGGAAACCCACAACCACGCTGACGACATAAGGGCTTGGTATGGGCATGGTATAGGCGTGGGCGTGGTGAGGGTTCCATGTAGCATGGACATACTGCAAATGGTGTGAAGCATGGGCATGCGGTATGGGCTAGCAGCGTCTTCTTCCTCTACATCTCAAGTCGCTCCTTCTTGTTTAGGTCAAGTCGCTTGGTCTTGTGATACATAGAGGTTTCCCAGCAACCGTATGAGCCTGTCTGCCACTGCGCACGTATCAATGCGTGCCACCTGCTGTAGATGGGATCATTCAAGATAATGCGCAAGAGGGTGATCAAAAAGTACACATAGCCTTCTGCACCTCTGACCTCCTATCTTTGTGAACAGTGAGATGCAGCCTTGTTGCCAGGTGTTCTTCCCTGGGAATGCCTTCCCGTGCTTATGAGCATGATATGCCTCTCCGGCAACGCAGGGGCTACTGTCCATGGCCAATCGAGGGCCAGACACAAATGGGAACCACTTTTCCATCATTATGAGTCCTGCCCCCCACCTAAATCACCACTACACGGTGTTTGGCGAGGTCGTCTCGAACCTGGAGGTGAGAGCTTTGGGCATGACTCCATACTCTTTGCAATGGAAGGTGGTGCCTTGGTGAATATGCTTGAAGGAAGCTCATCACTCTACCAGCTTTGCATGGAAGCCTTGTCTGAGCATGGGCAAGCTCCTTACCAGGCTTAAAAAGTAATTCATCTTCACTTCCTGTGATGTAGGCTCTCATCAAGGTCAACAAGCTCGCCAATGGGAAGCCTAACAATGAGTGGCTGAACACACAAGATGCGCAGATAACAAATGTGGGCCAAATTAGGCAAGGCGTGCCTGTCCCACAAGAAGTGATCATGGATGGGTTGCGGGATTAGGAAGAGGCTTGCAACTCCCCTGATACACCCAAATCAAACTCATTTTGCACCTCCCTGACTGTCATTTGGTCATGAAACAAGTCTCTCTTGCCTTCTTCTGGCAAGACCATCACCCAGGTACTCAGTGTAGCACCACTTCTGGATGAGAACATACAATACTGCAATGCCAGATTAGTGTCAACGCAGAATCGTTGTCCCTGTCCGTTTGTGGGTGATTGGGTGGCTGTTATTGGGGGCTGTGACTGGACATCTCCTAGTTTATTGTAAGCTTCCTTCTCCTGGGCTCCGAAGCACTCCCTGAGGCGCTGGCCGCCTGGCCAGGGGCCTGGCGTTCCCATGCGACACAAGCCTGATTAGGTCTGAGTAAGGATGAGAGAAGAGAGTCAGCAGCGTCTACGGGTATTTGGACGGGTGGCAGCAGCATCATATGCCCCGGCGCAGAACCAGCTAGTGTGCGCAGCGTAAAATTGAGGTACTTTGCAGCATGGTTCAAGGCTACAGTGGATGGGCGAGACAGACTCTCCTCGCCGTGACACATCATTTAAGTGCTGAATCCTAAGGACAATCAGAGAAACATATTCTTTCTGTCTACTTTGTCACAAGCCAAATATCCGTAAATATCCAATAGCTATTTGCCCTGAAGCTGCCAACTTTATACAGTGCAAAACATAAAACATCAGTCCTAGCCCTTATACCTTCGCCCTATGTGGCCCTTTTCCCTTGATGTACGCAGATGAACGGAGTGTTTTAACTGCCTGCGAAGCTTCCTTTTTTTCTTTCCTGTTCTCTTCAAGGGAAGAAGTTCTCTTCTTCTTTCCTGTTCTCTTTAAGAGAAGAAGTTCTCTTCTTCTTTCAAGTGTGGGTTTAAGTGTCTCCCACAGGCACCTGTACAGGTACCCTCAATTTTCTCGCCAAACAAGTAGCACATAATTTTGGTCTCACCGAAGAGTTCCTGACCACAAGGGAAGGAACAAACCTACATATCAGTCGACAATTGAGTTACTGTACGTGCCTGCGGTAACTCATTAACATCCACTCAAGCAAACTCCACCTTATGAAACGCGGAGAGAGCATGTGTCTAGAAAGAATAGAAATCATAATTAAGCCCTCTCACTCCACTAGCCACCGTCCCATACCCACTCTAGCCTGATACCCCGCATCACTAAACTTCTCTTGAGCCTTGGCATTAACGCTTAAACGGACTGCACGACCTTACCAACCGCATTGCCAATTTAGCCTTCCAGTGGAACTCATATTATCTCAATTGCAGAGCTCCAGTCCAACCATCATAAGATATCGGCTAGACGCAATTTAGCACTTAATTGACTGGCAGCTTTGGTCAACCTCCCTCCTGCATCGGATCGCACTGCTAGTGCAGCTATGATCCATGATCTCAGATATAAAAAGACAATAAATCCAACACCCTTTCTGCCTACCGCAAAATCAACGGTGCACACATCAGCAAAAAAGACACTTCAATTGCCCGCCCGATCCCACCTTCACCACTGACACAGGCCCACCTGACCCACCAACAAGCATCTTTTAATTGCCCCCAACACGAGCAATTGACCGCCCCCATTCACCCTCCACAACCCACTATACGCACTCGCTCAATGGACGCTGCTTAAACAATCCACCAACCCAATCAACTGCAATATGCACAAGCCCAACTGGCTCCACACTGGATCAGGACATTTTCCACCAACGTAGAGCAACGCACAGGCAAGCACCTCCTTTACTAACTACTAGTAACCAACACATAGCAAGTCCGACCAGATGATATGTAGACACTGGACAATCTATCCGCTGATACTGATTCGCCTCAGGCTAGGCTAGCAAAAGATTATACTCCAATTATAGACCAAAAACCGCAACGCCCGCCCACACAAACAGCCCACTTACTCAGCCTTTATAAAGGCCTTTAATTAACCCACTCCAGTGCGCCACCCAGTCAACACACCCAGAGTCAAAACAACCAGAGACAAAAGAGGGAGACTCTTACACACAGAGATGGACCTTCCCTACCTTTCATCGACTTGATAGGGTTGAACCACCTTACCCCGACATGGCGCAAAGCTTTGAAATTACATTAGACAGCAAAAAACAACACCCAACTATGCCATCAATAAGTTACCACCATGACCTAGGCATCACATGTATTGATTCCGAGACGTGTCGTGGAGAATTATTTCAGACAAGAAAAGGGACAGGCAAGACAACCTCTACAGCCTCTACAGCAAAATAGTGCTTCACTCATTATGCGCCCATGATTTACGAAAGGTGGGCACTCCCCATCTTCAATTCAAGGCTGGCTTATTGAGCCAACCTTTGACAACATGTACATCTGTGACTTTTGCAACCGAACTTGCCATCGGATACTCCTTAAGAACATTGGCTGCTACTAGTAAGTAATTTATATTATATATGTATATTATATGTATTATATGTATATAATAAATAATATCCCCAAAAGACAGAGAGAGGAAGTTGACAACACTGGTATCTGGACCTGCCGAGCGTGTGCTGAACAAACAAAGTAACAAAAAAAAGAGAGGCTATGAAGCCTCTGAGAACGAGCTAATCAAATTATTGTGGGAGCCCATCCGGGAAACAGGAGATGCAAAAAAATGGCCCACATTACAGAAACACACGAGGCACGAAATGATGAACCTGACCTCACTACGCCCTACCTAAAAATACTTAGAGCAATAAAGAGCGACAAGGCTTTGCGATAGAAGTCAAAGATAGCGCCTGAAGTTTAAGAAAATGTAAACTTGACTCTCTACTTAGAAATAGAGTTAACTTTGAGGTTAATCCCACAGATCCACATGCAGATATCATAGCTACAGGCCGCTATGAAGTCTGCGTCATGGACGTTGACCTGGCCAAACCCAAACCTTAAAACACCCGTTCCCTACACTGTGACCCTCCTAACCTGACAGTCCCGTTGTCCCGGACAACAATACCTACTAAATCTCTGATACTACCTATATATATTATAATATATGTACCTCAAAGGTGGCATGGATCTATGACGTGACAGGAAAATGCAAAGGCATGCTCACTAGAGAGTGCTTCTACATCCTCTACAAAGCATTGACACCAAATTTGCTGAATTCCATGAAACCAATATGCCTCCCCCTAGAGCTTTGCCTCTGAACTTCTAGGCCTCCTTTCCCACTCTACCTTACACGACAAAAAGACACCCATGAATACAAAGGTTCAACACTCCTATATGTGTGCTCTCCCCCTCCGCTTTCACTCTGCCCTCCAGAAATGGGCACTAGCTACACAAGAAAATGGCCTCCACTCTGGACTACAACCCCAAACACCTCAAATACTGGAGCAAGGACCCTAGCAAAAGAGTCTTTGGAGGCATTCTCAATGCTCTTTCATCCAAAATTTCTTCTCTGTCTGCCATCCTGTGTGTGATATTGAACTCATGTATTGTGCCCTAAGACATGCTACTTACTCTGCCAAAGATAACACCACTGAAATAGCTACCTTCATGTTTCTTCCATGTCGGAGAGGATGGATGAGCAGCCATACTCCAGACTCCTCAATGCCTAACCCCCTGCCATATTGCGCTTAAGGGACTACTTTCTCTTCCATCCTTCACTATGCTACCCCCTACTCTTGGATCAGCAAAGAAGATTTGCTGAGAGAAGATTTGCTCTCTTGCCATAACTGGAGTATGCAAATAGATGCTGTTTGGAACACAGCAGCACGCTTTTGTCTGATTAATCACAAACACACCTGGATCAGGGACATGGCTGGTGATATTAGTGAAGCAAATTGGAAGCACATGTACATCAGTACTGACACACTTCCCCGCCACCAAAAAATTGAGACTGATTGTAAGAAGTTTGACAAGCTTCCCCTTGATTACTGACACATACATACTCTCGACCACAATCAAGAATCACTCTCCCCTAAACAATCCAGGCCACATTTAGCCAAAATAGTGCCTGACTGGAAGGATTGGGCATACATAGACACCAGATTCATCAAGGAAAACAAGTGACAGGGGCAGGAACAAACCACCCTGCTATCTCTACTCTCAGCTTTTTTGAACCAAATGGTACGGACATTACAAACGCAATCGGCAGAGCTAAACTGGCTGCCATTACAGCCGTCATTCTTCATGGCCACTCACTTACTGCCACCTACAGCCTTTTGTCTCTTCACCAATCAGGAAGTACTCGCTGTACCCTGAGTTTCAACTCCACCAGTTACAGGGGGATATTTTGAAGATGCTTACACTAACTGTCTGCAACTCATCAAATCCTGTGCACCTATTCAAGGTAAATTCCCACGCCGATATTGCTGGTAATGAGTGTGCAAATGCTGTAGCCAGGCATCTGGCAGCGCAAATTGATGCAAAGTATGCAGACCCAGGGATATCGTATGCTGGCATTGATGGCAACCCTTTTTAAGACTTAATCTGGCTTGCTTTTGAAGGGGATATACCCCCTAATGCAACAATCTCAAGACTCTCAAACCTACCTGCACCAAAGCTCATTCCTGCTCAAACCTCTATGACACTCTGAAGGCACATATGCGCTCAAAACATAAGCTTGGTTATGCAAACCCTCCAACAGTAATTTGCTCAAATTATCAGGGTTAACTTCCCATAGACCACAGAATATTAGCAACACTTCCAGGACAATGGTCAATCCATCCTATGAGATGAAGGAAAATTTTCACTCACAAAATCAAAAGCGTGCTGTCATTTTCTTTGACTTCAAGTCCTCAACCAATCTCCAATGCCCCCTCTGTCATCATTCAGACAGTGCCTTACACATCCTATCAGGTTGTTTACACCAGACCATTTCCAGTATGCTTACTGAGCGCCACAACATTGCTTGAAGGCTTATCATGTAAGCTATAGAAGCAGGCTCCTTAGGGGGATGTTTTTTCAAATTAAATTGATCAACCAATAGAGCCATCCTTGAATGGCTTTTCCTTTGTCACTTCCCAACCAAGCAAAGACTCGCTGCAAGCCGTCCAGATACTCTACTAGTGACAGAAATGTCTGGTAACTAAGAAACATATCAGATGCCCATCCTAGATATGCATTAAGAGGTAGGGCAGGATGCAGAGGGGATGGGGGACTCTCAGCAACAGCACCACCCTACCAGCCTTTGTCCAGAGCACGAAACTCCAGTCAGCTCACACCCAATCAGCGGCACATCCATCTTGTGGAGGTCAAGTACTGTGAAGATACCAGGCCTAGGAGCCAGCTCGAAGCCGCTCACCATCAGCACAGCCTGCTCAGTCAACCGTCACCTTCGCCAAGCTGCGGCCACTGTTTGCCTCTACATTAGCCTTCTGGGAGTGGGTGGCACCATTTACAGCCCTTAACTTGAAGTTTGGGGCTTACAAAGAATCCCGGTCTAAATCCTCAGAAAGCTGCCAAGCTTGCTGTGAAGCACTAGCTTAAAGAAAAACCAGAAGTGCTTTTGAAAACTTAGTTGAAGACTTCTGCAAAAAAATCAAAATAAAGACCAGCAGTGGGGTACTGCTAGTCACCCACCTGACCCCCACTTCTTTTGTTTTTACTTTGCTGGCAGGTCATCAGTGCTAAAGCCCTAGATGACCCCTTTTCCTTTATTGATGTAGGGAGTGTTTTCATTGCCAACATAGTCCTTCTTTTCTTGTCTTTTGCCTCACAAATAACCTTTAAACCATTTTGATCATTACTGTGATTCGACTTTATCAACTGTCGAGAAAATTGCGCAGTTCCCACAAAAAGGTGGCAGGGTATTAAGTGCAGTTTGCTGAACACATGTGTTTTATGCTCTGCTGAACACATATGTTTTCATGCTCTTTATGCTTTGTACAGAGCATTAGGATCCTAACTCCGGAGTTTGAGTTTATATAAAAGCACAATCTCCTGAGCTTCTACTTCATCAGTCTTCAATCCTCCATGAGAACAAAAGTACTTGAGCAGCAAATGCTTAAGTCTAGTTTATGTGAACCAAGCTCGTGCACTCAGGCAGCCCATGCAGTGATTGCCTTAAAATAGGCCCAGTTGCCCATTTGAAAGTATCATAATCAACATAATTCAATCAAGTAAACAACAAGTAAGTATATTCATTAACTGCATTTACTCATGCAAACCATTGCATTTCATGATACCGGAGTGTTTACAACATCCATTTAGAAAGAAATTCCGGGTTACAAATCAGCCATTAACCGGTTTCATTGTTTCCCGGTTAAGATTCGCTGAACCCGGTTACCTGGACCCCAATTACTGGGTTTCGTTCTTAACCAAAGGGTGGGGGGGTCGGTTAATTGCCTGGATTTAAGCTTCTTTTTGCTGGTCAACTCCATACGCTTTCCCGGCCTCCAGATTATCGTTAGGAGTCTCCCAAGGTGTCCTTGACCCTGTGCCGCCCATGCGCCCATACGTGTGTGCACACGCACGGACGCAGGCACGCAATCAGGCATGCGCACACGTTCAAAAGCACACAGGCAGCATAAGCACACGCGCAGGCAGGCAGGTACACACGCGTGGATGCACACACACGCACTCACACA
>LKMJ01002580.1_pt1 | contig 16679 bp, 17 predicted proteins | sample 643391 | NCBI WGS metagenome assembly LKMJ01 (sample SAMN04112250, study PRJNA286221) | soda lake metagenome | biome: soda lake; feature: Kulunda Steppe; material: water; isolation source: sample PL-Br10 brine of Picturesque Lake | place: Russia: Kulunda steppe | collected 2010-07
GGAACGCACCCGGACGAACGGGCTCGTCAGGGATTCGTTTTTTTACCCGACAGGTCATTCCACGTGTATGGGAAACCGGTTGCGACAGCTTTCTGCTCCGAGCCAGACGGCGATGGACTGGCTGGTCCTCGCGACCGCTTACGTCCTGTTGATTCTGTTTCTGGTCGGCGTTTTCGACATCCTGATCGGCCTGTACGAGTTGTTCGTGACGGGCCAGTTCACCGAACCGGTCGCGCTGGTCCGGTTGCTCGATACCGTGTTGCTGTTGTTGATCATCGTCGAGGTCCACCGAACGCTGCTGGCGTACGTCCGTGACGGACCGGTCGTCCGCACGGTCATCGGTGCGGCAATCATCGCCGTGGCCCGGGAGATCATCAGCTTCCGGCTCGACGACTTCGCGACTACCGACGACGCGCTCGTCGCCGCGACGGCCTTTGCCCTCCTGCTGATCGTGCTCGTAATCGCGTACTACGTCGTGTACGCCCGGATCGAGTAGCGCCATCCGACAGTCTAAAGCGCACGGCACGGGACGTGTTTCGTATGAAGTTCCACGACGCGGCGAACTTCCTCTACGATCTGCGTCGGTTCGGTCCACGCCCAGGGATCGAGTCGACCGCGGATCTGCTCGCCGCACTGGACGACCCACACGACGATCTCGACTGCGTGCAGGTCGCTGGCTCGAACGGCAAGGGCAGCACGGCCCGAATGACGGAGTCGATCCTCCGGGAGGCCGGTCTCACCGTCGGACTCTTTACGTCGCCACATCTGGAGGACCTGCGCGAACGCATTCGCGTCGACGGGCGCAAGATCCCGAAAGCGGCCGTCTGCGAGTTCGTCGAGCACGTCGAGGGGCACGTCCGCGATCGAGGGGCGGAAGGGATCTCTCCAACGTTCTTCGAGGCGACGACCGCGATGGCGCTCTGGCAGTTCGCCCGAGAGGACGTCGATGTCGTCGTCCTGGAGGTCGGTATCGGCGGCAAGAAAGACGCCACGAGCGTCGTCGATCCGGTCGCCAGCGCGGTCACGTCGGTCACGCTCGAACACACCGGGGTCCTCGGCGATACGATCGAGGAGATCGCACAGGACAAAGCACACGTCGCACCCGCCGATACGCGACTGGTGACGGGCGTCGACGCTGACGCCCTCGATGCTGTTCGGTCGGTCGCCGGTGAAACCGTGACGGTTGGCGAGGACGGCGATATCGTACCGACCTACGGAGGGCGGACGAACCACACCGAAGCAGCAATCGGGATCGAGGGGCCGGACTGGTCGGTTGATACGCGGATCCCGACACTGGGTGCCCACCAGGCAGAGAACGCGGCCATCGCGGCGACGCTGGCTCGACAGGTCGCCGAACTCAGAGGGGAGACACTCCCAGAGTCCACGATCGAGACTGGGCTCCGGCGCTCGCACTGGCCCGGCCGGTTCGAGGTCGTCGATCAGGAGCCCCTGACTGTGCTCGACGGCGCGCACAATCCCGGTGCCTGCGAGCGGATCGCAGAGGTTCTGGCGGAGTTCGAGTACGACGACCTCCACCTCGTGTTCGGTGCGATGCACGACAAGGACCACCGCGCTATGGCCGACACGCTCCCCACTGCCGATCGCGTCGTGGCGTGTCAGCCCGATCTGGACCGTGCCGAGGACGAGGCCGTACTTGCGCGTGTGTTCGAGGCCAGCGGGGCCGAGGAGGTCGTCACGAACAACTCCGTCGAGGGCGCGCTCTCGCGAGCGCTGCGCGAGGCCGACGCCGACGACTGCGTGCTCGTTACTGGCTCGCTCTTTACAGTCGCCGAGGCCCGGACGCGATGGACGCGCTTGCAGGTGCCAAAACGAGTCGAGGAGATAAACGATGCCCGCGCGGTCCTCTCGGACGCCCACGTCACCGATCCGGGCGTCTGGCGGATGCGCGGCAAAGGAGTCCACCGCGTGCTCAAAACCCGCGTACAGAAGCGACAGGCCCAGTATCTCAAGGAGGAACTGCTCAGCCTCGGCGGCGAGTGTGCCCTTTCCGGGCTGAACGATCAGGACGACGTTATCATCGACGTCGTGATGATGGCGACGATGGCCCAGTTCAACCGGCTCGTGGACAAACTCGACGGACAGCCCTACGGCCTCTCGGTCGTCGGCGAGGAGATCCGCGAGACCCTGGGGATCCGTACGGCCGAGCCCGACTCCGGCTACCCGTGGGACGACGGGACCGCCGTGATGGGCATCCTCAACATCACGCCGGATAGCTTTCACGATGGGGGCGAGTACAACGCCGTCGCCGAGGCCCGCGAGCGCGCCGAGCGGATGGTCGCAAACGGCGCGGCGATCCTCGACGTGGGCGGCGAGAGCACACGTCCCGGTGCCGAGCCGGTGAGCGTCGACGAGGAGATAGATCGCGTCGTCCCGGTGATAGAGGCAATCGCCGACCTGGATGCGATGATCTCCGTGGACACCCGCAAAGCCGAGGTTGCCCGGGCCGCCGTCGAGGCGGGTGCGGACATTATCAACGACGTGTCCGGCCTCGAAGATCCAGAGATGCGCTTTGTCGCCGCCGAGCACGACGCTGCCCTCGTCGTCATGCACAGCGTTGACGCGCCGGTCGATCCCGACACCGAAATCGAGTACGACGACGTCGTCGAGGACGTGATCGACCAGCTCGCAGAACGCGTCCTGCTCGCCGAGAAAGCAGGGCTCGACCGCGAGCAGATCGTTGTCGATCCCGGACTGGGCTTCGGAAAAAGTTCGGCGGAAAGCTTCGAGCTACTGGACCGGTGTGACGAACTCGCCGCGCTTGGTTGTCCGATCATGGTCGGCCATTCGCACAAGTCGATGTTCGCGCTGTCCGGCCAAGACGCCGACGAGCGCCTGCCGTCGACGATCGCCGGAACGACGCTTGCGACCGAGCGCGGTGTAGATATCGTTCGCGTGCACGACGTCGCCGAGAACGCGGCGGCGGTGACCGTGGCCGAGACGGCGGCCGGTACCATGTCGTCCGGAACGGACGACTGACAGCGGTCATTGTTGAATATTCAGCGTACGCTCCGACACCCGATGTCACAGCGTGTACATTCGGACCGTGAAAAACTCCTGAACTGCGTTCTTCAGGGCTGGCTTGGGCTTGCCGGATGCGTCCACCGTCCCCGTTGCAGCGGGGTCGACGTCCGCCTCTAGCCGGTCGATCGCTTCGGCGTCGCCGAGCAAGAACAGTCTATCTGCGGACCGTTCCTGGATCTTTTCTCGACATTTGTTCAGATGCCGACGCACCTGCTCTTCCCGGAGCCGCTCGAAGCGGGCCTGCGAGTAGCCGCCCTTCGAGTGATCGCCTTTCACGTCCGTCCGGAAGCCGCTGGCCGATAGCTGCTCGTCGCCCGTGTACTCGCCGAGTGCGAACAGATCGGCCCGCACGAGCGCCACCGCGTATCGGCCGGTCGGTCGGAACCATTCGCGGTCGATCTCGACGCGCTCACCCCACCGCTCGAACGGCTCGGGGGCAACAGGGGGACGCAACGCGACGCTCAGCAGCCCCTCGTCGTCGGTGATCGCCAGACAGGGGCTGGCGCGCTCGACGAGCGCCGTTCGCTCACCGAAGGCATCCCGCGTCGTCGCTGAGGCATGGCGGTCCACCATCGCTGTAAAGACTCCTTCCTCGTCCGTCTCGAAGCTCTCCAGACGATCGAGTACTCCAGCCAGACGCCCCCCTTGCACGTCGTCGACCGAACGAAACGAGATCTCGCTGTCCTCGTCCCGGAGTCGTTCGACCGTATCTTCGAGCTGTGTTACCTTGTCCTCCAGCCGGTTGACCCGTTCTTGCGCGTCCTGCCGGTCACTGACTGCGTCGGCACGCCGCTCCTCCGCGGCGTCGAGTTGCTCTCGCAGCCCGTCGCGTTCCTCTTCGAGCTCGGCTAGCTCGGCTTCTAGCTCGTGAATACGCTCTTTGAGGCCAGCGCGTCCGAGTAGCGTATCGATCATAGAAGGGAAACTGCGCGGCGCACACTTTTACGTTCCGACCACGCCCGTAGAGCGGCGACTACACGATCGATTCGGCGGGCTCTGTGGCCTCTTCGAGATACGCCTCGCCCCACTCTGTCATCGCATCGATCACCGGCTCGAGCGATTCGCCGTGCTCGGTGAGCGCGTACTCGACCCGGAACGGCGTCTCGCTGATAACCCGTCGTTCGAGGAGGTGTTTTTCCTCCATGTCTTCGAGGCTCTCCGAAAGGACTTTCGAGGAGATGCTTCCCAGGTTTCGTTGCAGGGCATTGAAGCCGAGCGGCCCGTTCTCCAGTAACGTGTGGACGATGACGGGGTGCCACTTCTTGCCGATGATCGCGGCCGTCGACTCCATCGGACACCAGTTGTCCCCCTCACACCACGTGGGAAGGGCGGAACTCGGTTGACCCATATACCCTGTTTCGAGCGTCTCCCCTAAAACATAGCGAGTCTCTCGTCGGACTACTGCACTTTTGTTCCCGGCCTGGCGTTTTCATGAGTCGTCAGCAGATCAGCCTGCTCGCCTGCTGCAAGCACCATTCCGTTGCTCTCGACGCCGAATAACTCGGCCTGCTCCAGGTTTGCCATCACGATCACCGTCGTCCCTGGCAGCTCGTCTACCTCGTGAAGCTGTTTCAGACCCGCAACGATCTGGCGCGTCTCGACGCCGATGTCTACTTCGAGGCGGAGCAACTCGTCTGCGCCGTCGATACCCTCGGCGCTCTCGATCCGGCCGACTCGCATGTCGAGGTCCTGGAATTCCTCGAAGCTGATCCGGTCGTCGAGGACTGGCTTTACATCGGTGACATCGTCCTCGCTCGCGTCGTCGTTGTCTTCCTCGTCGTCCGCCACCTCGTCCGTTGCTGCTTCGATACGCTCGTCGAGTTTCTCGTTGAGTTCGGCGACGCGGTCGTCCTCGATCTTGCCGAACAGTTCGTCGGGTTCGTCGAATTCTCGGGGCGGGGAAGCGAGCGCGTCCTCGAGTTCCGCGTCGGCGACCGTCCCCGCTTCTCCCAGCTGTTCCCAGATTTGCTGGGCCTTGCCGGGGGCGATCGGCTCGAACAGCACGGCGGTCGCCTTCGCGATCTGGACGCAGTCGCGGATGACCTGTGCAGCCTCTTCTGGATCGTCGTCGACGAGGTTCCAGGGCTCGTTGCGCTGGATGTACTCGTTGCCGAACTTCGTCAGTTCGAGCGTCGCGGTGGCGACCGCCCGTAGCGAATAGTCGTTGACGCCAGCCCGGAACGCCTCGATGGCGTCTTTGATGCGCTCTTCGACCTCGGCGGAGACGTCCGCGTCGGGTGTTCCCTCGTAGTTCCGGTACGCAAACAGGAGACTCCGGTAGAGGAAGTTCCCGACGTTGCCCACAAGCTCGCCGTTGACCTTCTCCCGGAAGGCGTCCCACGAGAAGTCGACGTCCTGCTGGAGGCCGCCGGTCGTCGTCAGATAGTACCGCAGGAGGTCGGGATGGAACCCCTCGTCGAGGTATTCTTTGGCCCAGATTGCACGGTTCCGGCTCGTCGACAGGCCCTTTCCGTTGATCGTGATGAAGCCGGTTGCGGCGATCCCGCGCGGTGCGTTGTAGCCCGCTCCTTCGAGCATCGCCGGCCAGAAGATCGCGTGGTGCTGGATGATGTCCCGGCCGATCACGTGGACGATATCGCCATTTTCCCTCCAGACCTGTTCCCAATCGTACTCGTCGCTGCCGACGCGTTCGCTGTACTGCTTGGTGGAGGCGATATACTCGATCGGTGCATCCACCCAGACGTACAGTACCAGGTCGTCACCGTCGTCTTTATCGGCCCCCCCGTTTTCGGGATAGTCGATCCCCCAGTCCATGTCTCGGGTGATACACCAGTCCTGCAGGCCGTCCTCGATCCACTGGCGCGGCTGGTTGCGTGCGTTCGACGTCCCTTCCAGGGTGTCGAGAAAGTCAGTGAGGTAGTCGGCAAATTCGGAAACCTCGAAGAACTTGTGGGTGCGCTCGCGGTACTCCGCGGGGTTGTCGGTGATCGAACTTCGAGGGTCCTCGACCTCACCCGGTTCGAGGTGGCGCTGACAGCCCTCGTCGCACTCGTCGCCGCGAGCCTTTTCGCCGCAGTAGGGGCAGGTCCCGACGACGTATCGATCCGGGAGATACTGGTCGGCGTCGGGATCGTACGCGACCTGAATCTCTTTCTCGTAGATGTAACCGTTCTCGTCGAGGGTTTGGACGATCTCCTGAGTCAACTCGGTGTTCGTCTCGTCGTGGGTGTGGCCGTAGTTGTCGAAATCGACGTTGAACTTCGGAAACGTCTCCTCGTACTGTTCGTGCCACTCCAGCGCGAACGTCTTGGGATCGACACCTTCCTTCTCGGCGTTGACCGCGACCGGCGTGCCGTGCATGTCCGATCCGCAGACGTACGCCGACTGCTGGCCCAGCGTCTGTAGACTTCGGTTGAACGCGTCAGCGCCGATATACCCGCGCAGGTGACCGATATGCAGGTCGCCGTTGGCGTACGGCAGCCCGCAGGTCACCACTGCAGGACTGTCCGTCGGAAACTCGTCGTTGCTCATACACCCTCCTCGTACCTTGCCGGAGTAAAACCCGCTGGTTTCCGACTGACCCGTTCCAGTATCGCGATACCGTTATACGTCTTCCCGGCCTGAAACCCCTGAGAAGTAGCGACGAGGGCCATCGACGCACCCTGCGTTTCAGGCGCGCTGCTCTCCCGACAACCATGACGACCGACGATGCGGCCACCCACCGAAACGGCGCTGCGACCAGCGAGTTCGAGACGCGACTGACTGACCTGCTGTTGACATCCTTTGCAGACGGTGCAGATGTTGCCGGCCACTGGCGGATCGAGACGCCAACCGGCAGCGTCCCGGACTGGAGTATCGAAATCATATGCGAGGAGTAGCCGACCACTCCACGCTACCTGCTAGCAAGTATTGTCTCCCCACGGGTACGCAAGGGGTACATACCATTATTTCAACTCAGACGAAACCGCAGTCGTACTCACGAGTGTACGTCCAGAGCCATGAATACAGATACCAGAGACGACAGGCAGAAACCCGCCCGGAGTGAGCTATCCGCGGACGTCATTTTCGACCTGCTGAGTGTCACACGGCGTCGACACGCCCTCTACTACATCTCCGAGCAGGTCGGGACGGTCAGCCTCCCCGATCTCTCCGACGCGCTGACCGTGTGGGAGCCAGTCGAGGAGGAGCGCCACCACCAGCGAATCGCAACAGGACTCTATCACAGACACCTGCCGAAACTCGCCGATGCAGGAGTTCTCCAGTACGATGCCGATACTGATACGATCGAACTCCTCCCGGCGGCTGAGCAACTACAGCCGTATCTTGACCTTGCCGCACAGGATGATGCGCGGTCAGCATAGCATCGCCGGTCGAAGTTTGCTCAAACTACAGTCGTTGTAGTATTGCACTACACTATTCGACGTTAGGTGACTCACCGGTCAGCTTCCGCGGAGCGTCGTCTCACGGATACGCTATTGATTTGATATCTCAGTATATAGTTTATGCCGTCCCCAATCAGCTCCATACAATAAAATTATTATCAGACCGCGGACTGCTCCCCGCCGACGTCAGGGTCGACGCTCAGCAGTGCTTCGGCGTGGTCGCCCCACGCCCGACCGACGACGTGGTAGGCGACGACCAGCGCGTAAAACACCACGAAGGCGCTGCCGATCGTACCAAGTACGGGAACGGCACTCAGCAGGCTAGCGATCGCTCCCCCAGCGAGGACGACCAGCAATCCGATCAGCCACGCCGAGGCGTATGCCTCGCTCCGGAGGGCTGGACGCAGCGTCTTCCAGTCGAATCCCGAACCGATCGTCCCCTCCTCGGCGACGTTCGCCAGTGCGGCCGGAAGCGCGTATATGACGGCGATAGTGAGCCCGATCCATAGCAGGCCGCCGATCAGCACGCCGAGTGCGCCGAGTGCACCGAAATCAGCACCGATCGTGATGACGCCGCCGACCGCTATGACAACCCCAATCAGGGGTATCAGGCCGTACACGACCGAGACCACTGTCCCACGGAGCCCGTCGACGAACAGCTCCCACCACTCGTCCAGTACGGGTGGGTCTGGCTCGTCGGCCGCTGAACTCCGAAGCACCCGCAGGAGATATCCGACGAGCAGTATCGTCGGAACGACGAGCACCGACAGCAGTACCAGTAGCCCGCCGAGGATAATCGTTCGCGCCGTCTCGTCACCGGTCCGTGGATAGTTGAGTATCTCGATGTTCATGATGTGAGACCCCGGTATCGAGGAGTCCTACCTGTAAAAACGGCTTCGGATATCAAAGCCGTAGCTGTCGGAAAGTCTTGTTTCAGCCACTGTTAGTCGGGTTTACACGACGGATACGGAATTTCGACTCGACGAACTGTGTGCTCAGGAGTTCGTTCGAGGTCGTGCTCGCAGGGCATCGAGATCCGTCATGAACGCCGACAACTGTTCGCGAGTGACGTGGGGCATACAGACGATCCGCAGTTCTCCCGCGCTCGTCCGGGAGATCCGCCATCCTTGCTCGCGAAGTCCGGCAAAGAGCCCGTCCGGCAGGTCGACAGCCAACAGCGGGAGCGTCGGTGATACGGCGTCGAACCCGCGCTCCGTGAAGGCGTCGGCCAGCCACTCGGCGTTTCGCATCGACTGATCGTACTGCTCTCGATACCCCTCGGGCCAGAGCGCGTCCATTGCGGCGACAGCGCTGGCGACACCCGCCCCGCTTCGGGTGCCCGTCAACGTTGCCTGGTCGGTCGATTCGAGATAGGGGGTGTCGATCGCCAGCGCATCGAGGATGTCCGACGACGATGTGAGAAATCCGCCAGCGGGTACCGAAGCCTGTCCCATCTTGTGCGGATCGATCGTCATCGTATCGATCGGGACCTGATCGAAGCGCCACTCGTAGTCGGTAAACGGCAGAACGAAGCCGCCCCAGGCCGCGTCGACGTGAAAGAGGGCGTCGACGTCCCGTGCAATCCGGCTCAGTTCGCCGAGCGGATCGACCCGTCCGTACTCGGTCGTTCCGGCGACACCAACGATCAGAACGGTATCCTCGTCCGCGAGCGCACTGACTGCGTCGAGATCGACCCGGTACTCGTCGGTCGTTGGCGCAGTACGAAGCTCGACGTTGAGTACGCCAGCAGCCTTCTGAAAACTGAAGTGACCGCTGTCGGGGACAACGACGTTCGGTTCCGGCGTCGCCGCGAGGTTTCTGGCCGCACGTACGGCCTGAATGTTGGCTTCTGTCCCGCCGCTGGCGACGTAGCCGCGTGGGTTGACGAGCCCGGTGATCTCGGCCAGTTGCGAGATCGCCTCGGCTTCCAGATCCGCGACTGCTTGATACGTGTCGGGATCGCCAGGGTTCGTGGCGAGAAACTGCTCGGCCGCTTCACGGGCTGCCGGGTGTGGTGTCGTACACATCGACGACAGGACCCGACCGAAATCCTGCGGCTCTGCTCGCATTGACGGTACTCACGGTCGTCACCCGTTTAGTGATTGCGCTTCAGAAAGGGGATTATCCGTCGGCGGTCGCCTACGGCGACAGACGCTGCCTGCCTCGCGGGAACGCCGATAGACTCACTACGATCGTCTATCGAGCTCCCGCTCGCCGAGTAACGGCGAGTCCTACGGACTCAACCGTTGTCGATCTCGCGGGAACAACACGGCTTCCCGGATGTTATCGAGATCGAGCATCGTCATGACGACGCGCTCGACGCCGTAGGCCCATCCGGCGTGGGGCGGCATGCCATACCGGAACATCTTGGTGTAGTACTCGAACTGGCTGGGATCGAGACCCTGCTGCTCGAACCCTTCCTCAAGCGCCTCGAAACGGTGTTCACGCTGGCCGCCCGAAACCAGCTCCATGCGCGGGTGCATCAGGTCGAAGCCCTTCGAGAGCTCGGGGTCGTCGTCGTAGTCCTGGATGTAGAAGGGCTTGATCTCGCTGGGCCAGTCGGTGATGAAGTAGTGACCGCCGATCTCGTCGCCCAGTGCCTTCTCGGCCTCGGTCGAGAGGTCGTCGCCCCAGACGAGCTGTTCGTCGAGTTCGCCCGTTGCGTTGATCCGCTCGATCGCTTCCTCGTAGGTGAGTCGCGGGAAGTCCTCTTCGGGCGCGGCGAAGTCGTCGTAGCCCAGTAGATCGAGCTGCTCCTGACAGTTCTCCTCGACGGCCTGATAGGCAGCGTGCAGTGTGCCCTCACAGACGTCCATCGCTTCATTGTGGTCGATGAAGGCGGACTCGAAGTCGATCATCGTCGCCTCGTTGAGGTGTCGTGGCGTGTTGTGCTCCTCGGCGCGGAAGATCGGGCCGATCTCGAAGACCCGTTCGAGGCCAGAGCCGACCATCAGCTGCTTGAACAGCTGCGGCGACTGGTTCATGAACGCCTCTTGCCCGAAGTAGGTGACCGGGAACAGCTCAGTGCCGCCCTCGGTGCCCGTAGCCACGATCTTCGGCGTGTTGATCTCGGTCCCACCGACCGAGCGGAAGTACTCGCGGACGGCCCGCAGGATCTCGGCACGGATCTCGAAGATTGCCTTGACTTCCGGCTTGCGGACGTCGAGCGTCCGGTTGTCGAGTCGCGTCGAGAGGTCGGCGTCGACCTTCCCCGAGGGATCGAGCGGCAGTTCGGGGTCGGCCTCGGCGATAACCTCGACCTCCTCCGGAACGATCTCGACGTCGGTCGGCGCGCGCGGCTCTTCTTCGACCGCGCCGGTCACCTGTACGACGCTCTCGCGGGCGATGTTGAGGCCGGTCTCGACGAGGTCGTCGTCCATCTCGTCTTTCTCGAATTTGACCTGAATCTTCCCGCTTGTGTCTCGCACGATGAGGAAAGCGATGCCACCGAGGTCGCGGAGCTCGTGTGCCCACCCGGCGACGGTGACGGTGTCGCCTGGTTCGGCGTCCGCTGTATACGTTCGGTCTTCCATACCCTCGATTTTTGCCGCCGAGCCTTAAACTGCGTCGGTTCTCGTCGGTACGCTTGCCTCGTGCCATCCTACCGTGTCGCCCCGGAAACAAACTGGTTGGGTCGGGCCGTTTAACCGGTGTACCAACCGTTATGTGTGCTCGCCGTGCAGCCGGGCACATGTCCAGACGATTCGAGGGAAAACGGGCGGCCGTCACCGGCGGCGGCGCACACACCGACAGAGCGATCGGTATCGGTGAAGCGACAGCACAATTGCTCGCCGACGAAGGCGCCGACGTTGCGGTGATCGATGTCGACTCGCAGATGGCCGACCGCACGGTCGCGACGCTCGATGGGGACGAACACCTCGCGATCGAATGTGATGTCACCGACGACGCTGCGGTCGAGTCGGCGTTCCGCCGTATTGGAGACGAATGGGGCGGCCTCGACGTCCTCGTCAACAACGTCGGAACGCGGATCGACGCAGGGCCGTTACCCGAGGCCGAGGAGGCGGCGATAGACCAGATCGTCGATATCAACCTCCAGGGAATCGCACGGTGTTGTAAACACGCCATCCCGAAACTTGATGAGGGGAGCGCGATCGTCAACGTCGCGTCGGCCAACGCCACCATCGGACGCGAGGAGTGGTCACTCTACGACGCGACCAAGGCCGGGGTCGTGGCACTAACCCGCGATATAGCCTGCGACCACGCCGACCACGGTATCCGTGCCAACGCCGTCTCGCCGGGCTGGACGATCACCGACTACCACCTCGGTGACCTGGAGGACGACGAGGCCTACGAGCGCATCGCCGACGCGACGACCCGACGAGAGGATGGCCCGGCGATCCTCAAGCGCCACGCTCACCCGAGCGAACTCGCCGAAGGAATCGCCTTTCTGGCATCTGATCAGGCTTCTTTTGTCACCGGAACGACGCTCGACGTCGACGGCGGGATGACCGCCGTCGGGCGGCATCTCTGATCGATTTCGACGCGGGGAACGCTCAGGAAGCTATTTTCGACGGCTGCATGGACAGCGATGCGACCGAGGCTGTGCACCGCAGTAAATCAATTAGTGCTATATGTATTTTGAACTCGTCGCCGAACCTGCTTCTGGCGGCGCGGGATTTTCCCTGTGGAAAGACAATGGTCAGCCATGACATGCATTCGGGTCGCAACCAGCCGAGACATGGATCGGATCCGCTCGCTTCACGTCGAGGCGATCCGTGAGCTCGGGCCGGACGGATATACCGACCGACAGGTCGAGGCGTGGGCGACGAAGGACGGTGGAGTCGATGCCTACCCGGTCACCGAGAGTAGCCATCATCTGGTCGTTGCTGAACGGGACGGCGAAGTAGTGGGATACGGGCACGTTATTCCCGAGGGCGAGGAGATCCGTGCGGTGTACGTCGATCCCGATCACGCACGACGTGGCGTCGGCTCAACGATCCTCGCCCATCTGGAGGGGTACGCGCTGGGTCAGGGCGTCGACCGTCTCGAACTGTGGTCCTCGCTCAACGCGGTTGCGTTCTACGAACGGCAGGGCTACCGGACGACCCGGGATGAGACGATCCAGAAGGAGTACAAGGGAGAATCGGTGCCGTTGCCGGTGCGAGTCATGGAGAAGACGTTCGGGCCGTGGCGGTGAGCGTGGGTCGGGACCGTCTACTGGTCCGTGACCCGATCGATCGCCCACTCGTGGAGATAACCAAACGCGGGGAACAGCCCCTCAGCCTTCTCGGTCGGCTCGTAGACGACTCTCGGAGGGACTTCGTCGTGAGATTCCCGGACGAGCAGCCCGGCCTCAGTTAGTTCGGAAAGCCGCGTCGAGAGCGTGTTCGGCGGGACATCCAGTGTCGACTGGAGATCCGAAAAGCGCAGGGGCTCCTCGGCAACGGCGAACTCGCTGAGCACCGCCATCGCGTGGGTTTTTCCGAGCACGTCGAGCAGCTCGGCGACGGTCTCCTCGACCGCTGCCCGGTCGTCCTCGGAGAGCGACTCGCGTCGCGCCCTGATATCCTCGCTCGTCGTTCGTCCCCGCGGTTCGTGATCGGCTGGTGGACCGTTGTTCCCGCTCATAGCCGTCGTAACGATATCCGATCACTAATACTTTTGTTTTCGAACTATTGTAACAACCGTTAATAGAGCCCCAGTACTTTGACACTTCAAAGTTACAAGCTTATTACTTCGAACAGTGTAGTGCTGTGCATGACAATACGTGGTAGCGTTCGAACTGTGATCGGTCGAGCCGTTCCTGCGCTCAGTTTCGCGGTCGCGGGCAACCTCGCGGTGCTCGTACTCGCGTACCTGACTGTCGGCTGGTTCGGCCCGCTCAGCATCGTACCGGTCGTACTCGTCTCGACGATCGCCGGAATCGGAGCGGCGATAACCTACAGCCTGCTAGACTGGCGACTTGCCGATCCGGACCGCCCCTTCCTTGCTATCGCCGCGGTGGTTCTGCTCGTCTCCTTTGTCTCTCTCGATTTCGCTGCGACGCTGGAGGGCGCAACGATCCCACGGCTGGTCGTGCTGGGGATCACGCATGTCGTCGCGGCAGCGGGCTGTGTCGCTGCGCTGGTCGATATCGATCGATAACTCAGGCGTCCTGTGCGCCACGGACCGTTTCCGCGACTGCCTCTGCCCCTTCGTCGTGGACCAGATCACCGACGACGACGACGTCTGTGTGCTGGCCGAGTTCGTATGCGGAGTCGTAGTCGTGGACGCCGCCGCCGTAAAAGAGGGTGGCCTCGTCGAGGGCGTCGTGTGCCGCGCCGACGATTTCTGGATCACCGAGTGTGCCGGAGTACTCGACGTAGATGATCTCCTGGCCGAACAGGCGCTCGGCGACGGTGGCGTAGGCGGCGGCGTCCTCGGCACTCAGATCGCAGTCAGCCTCGGTGTACGTTGCGACCGCGGAGTCGGGGTTCATCACGATGTATGCCTCCGTCGTGATGCGATCCCAGGGGAGCTCGTCCTCGATGCGTGTCCACTCCTTGTGCGCGCCCGCGAGCCAAAATGGGTTCTCGGTGTTGAAGACGGTCGGGATGAGATAGCCGTCGAGCGCCTCGTCGTTGACGGCCACTTCGGGTGCGCTCGGTTCGAGATACAGCGGAACGTCGTGAGCGGCACAGGCCTCGATGACGCGTTCCATCTTGTCGGTCGTCATCCCGGTCGTCCCGCCGATCTCGATGGCGTCGGTTCCGGTTGCCAGCACGTCCTCGTACGTTTCCCCCTCCGGTAACGTCTTGTCGGGGTCGATCTTCACGATGTGGTCCCACTCGGCCCAGGGAGCAGTCATATCCGAAGTAATCCCCCGAAGCGGCTAAAACCCCTTCGGAACGGCACTCCGAATCCCTTTTGAGGCGAGACTTGCTATCTCGCGTCGATGGAGGTACTGATCGTCGGCGCGGGCGCGATGGGGCGGTGGTTCGGCGAGAGCGTCGACGCCACGCCGGTCTTTACGGATATCGACGGGGACGCTGCAGCGAGTGCAGCGGACGCCGTCGGCGGCCGGGTCGCCGCGCCGGACGAGACGTACGAGGTCGTCTGTATCGCCGTGCCGATGTCAGCTGCCGAAACGGCGATCGCCGAATACGCCGACCGTGCGACCGAAGCGATCGTTGACGTGACGGGCGCGATGGCTGGCCCCGTCGCCGCGATGGAAACCCACGCCCCCGATCTCGAACGCGTCAGTTTCCACCCACTGTTCGCGCCGGAGAACGCGCCGGGCAACGTCGCCATCGTTGCCGACAGTCCGGGACCGGTCACCGACACGCTCCGTGGGGGCCTCGCGATGGTGGGCAACGAGTTGTTCGAGACGACGCCGGAAGAACACGATGCGGCGATGAACGACGTGCAATCCGGGGCACACGCGGCGGTGCTCGCATACGCGCTGGCGACCGAGGACGTCCCCGAGCGGTTCCAGACGCCGATCTCGGGTGGGCTAGAAGCGCTGGTCGAGCAGATGACCGGGAACAACCCGGCCGTGTACAGCGAGATCCAGTCGGCCTTCGACGGTGCCGAGGACGTCGCCGCGGCGGCGGCACGGATCGCGAACGCGGACGACGAGGAGTTCGAGCGACTCTATCGGGAGGCCGGGAGGACCGAAGATGAGTAACGACGAACGAACGGCGATCCGGGATACAGCGAAGTATCTCAGGGAGGTCCGACCGATCGATCCCGAGGAGATCTACGAGTACGTCGAGAGCCAGCCACATCCCGCGGTCGTGCGCCAGACCCTCCGCGAGGAGGCGTTCGATCTCGGACTCGTCGAGACTGACGAGGGGACGTTCGTACCAGTCGACGAGGAACCGGTCGCGACCGGCGTGGAGCGGGTCGATCGGTTCCCCGACGAGTACGGGGCCGTACTGGAGGAACTGCTCGTCGCGGAGTACGGGATAGACTGGCCGGATGGCGAGTCCGGCAACGCCCTTCGAGAGCGGATTCGGAAGCTCAAGGACGCCTACTACCGCCAGCACCCCGTCGAGTACGACTACGAGGCGGCGCTGGGCTACGCGATCTACCACCTGCCGGACTACTACGCGGTCGTCCAGTACGCCCTTACCGATCTGATTGAGCGACGGTTACTTCCGCGCAAACTGCGGGTACTCGACGTCGGGGCGGGCGTCGGCGGTCCCGCGCTGGGGCTCTGTGATCTGCTGCCCGACGACGCGCTCGTCGAGTATCACGCCGTCGAGCCGAGTGACGCAGCGGACGTGCTGTCGGCGATACTCGATGAAGCCGACCGGAACGTCCACACGGAGATCCACCGGGAGCGTGCGGAGGAGTTCGACCCATCAGGTGAGTTCGACCTGATCCTCTTCGGGAACGTCCTCAGCGAACTGGACGATCCGAGAGCGGTTGCCCGGCGGTATCTCGACGCCCTCGCGCCCGATGGCTCGCTCGTCGCGCTCGCGCCGGCGGACCGGAACACGAGCACCGAACTGCGAGCGGTCGAACGCGCCCTCGCTGACGATCCGACGGGACCCGGCGGGACGGTCTACTCGCCGACGGTCAGACTCTGGCCCGGCGAGTCGCCGACCGACCGCGGCTGGTCGTTCGACGTCAAACCCGATCTCGCAGTCCCTACCTTCCAGCGGCGACTGGAAGATGCCGCCTCAGGACCGGACCACCACCAGGGAGAGTTCGTCAACGTCGACGTGCAGTTCTCTCACTCGATCCTCCGAACTGACGGGAAACGCCGTCTCGACGTGACGCCCAATCCTGATCGATGGGCGAAGATGGCCGACATGGAAGCCCACGTCTCGAACCGGATCGATCTGGTTGCGCTGAAACTCAGTCACTCGCTCTCGGATGGCGGAAATCCACTGTTCAAGATCAGTGACGGCAGCGAGTCAGTCGAACACTACGCCGTCCTGACGCGTGAGACCTCGCTCAACAGTGATCTGGTCGACGCCGAGTACGGCGATCTTCTGGCGTTCGAGTCTGTGCTGGCACTCTGGAACGACGATGAGGGCGCGTACAATCTCGTCGTGGACGACGAGACGGTTGTCGACGCGATGGTTGCGTGATACTCATCAACAAGAATGTTTTGATTTCTGTCGCTATTCGAGGCGTATAACGGCTCGCCACCGAGTATGGCGTCCATATTCCAAAGAGCTTATATAGGAGTGATCGCAAGTCCTACGAAAGGAATCACCCGGGATTTTTCCAGGGTTACCTGCCCGGTTAGCAGCCGCCTTCGCACCATGACAGAACAAAACACCCGAACGCGAACCCGATCGAGAGCAGTAGAGCAAGAACAGGAAACCGAAGACGAGGGAC
>LKMJ01002581.1_pt1 | contig 16677 bp, 21 predicted proteins | sample 643391 | NCBI WGS metagenome assembly LKMJ01 (sample SAMN04112250, study PRJNA286221) | soda lake metagenome | biome: soda lake; feature: Kulunda Steppe; material: water; isolation source: sample PL-Br10 brine of Picturesque Lake | place: Russia: Kulunda steppe | collected 2010-07
CGGCTCGCCTGGTATCTGAACAAACTTTTATCCTCGATGGCGAGCGAACACCCTCTATGATGACAACGAACGAAATGGCGGTGAACGCCCCGACGACCCGACGCAGCGGTGAGAAGAGGTGTCGGTCTCGATGAGTCATTCAGCCTACGTCGCGTTCGAGTCCGGGCAGAACCAATTCGATGTCCACTACAGTCACAACGGTGCCCAGGATCTCCAACTCACGCCACTGTTACGGGAACACGCCGATGACATCGAACAAGCAAAGCGCGAAGGCTTCGGCACAATCTCGGAGGTACCGCAGGTGTCGAAGTGGGGATCATCAGAGGGATCCGATGGCGTCGAGATCGAAACGCGTGCATCCGACGAAGCCATCGAGCCAGAGCCACTGGCCACTGATGTCCCGCTCGAAGCACTCGGCATCCAGGTCGACTTCGCCAATATGGAAGCGTTCTACGTGGTTCGAAGCGGACGAGTCGAGACGTACGTTCCGGTGTGGACGTATCCCGATGTGGTGCGAGCCTGGCGTGACACCGCCAGTGTAGAGGTCTACCGCTCCGGGAAGATGCCCCCGAACCCGACCGACATCTTCGAGGAGCTGAAGCAGATTGAACCGTTGCACGTGATCGACGACGAGGCGCTCACCGGCGAATTCCTTGACACGACCGTCGTCCGTCGCGTGGTGCGGGACGAACACCACAATGTCTTTGCACTCCTCCACAAGGGCGTAGAGGAGCTAGGCCTTGACGGAAGTGAACCACGGTACTCCATCAGCGACTTGGGTGACAATGATGTCATCGATCCTGATGACGTTGGAGTGATGTTGCTTCAAACGCATTCGTACAACCTGGCAATCACTCTCGTCGGAGATGCGGATGCTCTTCCCACCAGGGCGGGACGAGGGGTGTTCGTCGACGCGGAGATTGCCGGGAACAGCCGCCGTGAAATCGAACTCAAGGGTGGAGAGATACGGTTCCGCGCTGGTACTCGTTTGAACACGATGAAGCGCGAACCGACCGACGAAGACATCAGAGAGGCGGAAGTGGATGTCCTCAAGGAGTTGTACACCGAGTACGACGACGCCATTGCCGAGTTCTCCCCGCCACCGTACGGGCAGATTATCGAGGCGTTCAACCGGGTTGATGAACTCACTGACGGAGTTCAGTCGAAACTTCAACAGCTTTTGAAGCCAAGCTGACGGCTCACGCAACCGACCCTCGGAACTCTTCTTTCGCCATTTCGATGAGGTTCGAGAGCGGGATGTCTCCGTATTCCCTGATAGCGGCGTCGGCGGCCGTGGTGATGGAGTCGTGTTCCGCACGCACGGATCCGCGCTCACGCTGTCCTGCCGGCGTCAATGAGTAGTGTCGCTTGAGGTTTCCGCCGAACGTGGGACGGCAACCGATATCAACCAACCCTTCCTGTTGGAGCCGTTCCACGGCGGCGTCAAGACCGTCGACCACGGGGCCTTGATGCGACGCTTCGACATCCAGGTCAAGTCCATCGACGTGACGGGCGGAGAAGAACGCCAGCAAGTGGAGCCGCGCGCGATTACGGAGCGGGCCACCGGCGTCGATTACGGCGAACGCGAGCGCGGTTGTCGAGTGCATAGATGTGGGTACGGAACGTCTTGGTATGGTTCTTGGGACATCACAGGGGTGCGTTCACTCCTCACCGCCTTCGTCGGCGTTCGATCCATCATCGTCCGTGCCTTCACCTGCACTCTCGTCGGAAGCCGAAACAGTACGCGGTTCAGCGGTGGACGACCCACTGGCGGAGTCGGTGACCATCAGCGAGTAGGCGATGAGGGCGAACCCAGCGAGGATGAACGCGCTTTCGATCAGCACGCCTACGGCGGCGAGCGACGTGTCTAGCAGTTCGAAGCTGAGGCCGCCCAGAAGCGCGCCGAGCGTGACGATTGCGAAACCTGCGGCCAGATACCCCAGCGATGTGGCTTGGGTTCGACGGTAGGCTTTGAACGCGTAGAACGTGATCACCCCGCCGACGACGAGGATGAGCGTCTTTACGATGGCGATGAGAAGGGTGACCTCAAGGGTACTCGTTTCGTGCAGCATTCGACGGTCTACCCGTGATTGTAGTGGAGAGCCAATCAGTACTACGACCGCAGCGGTCGCTCCCGTACACGAACGCGTCGAAAAACGCGGATTGTCAGCGAGCCGTCGACCTTACAGGTCGCGCGGCTGGACGGTCTTGCGGTCGTTGTCCTCGGCGCGCTGGGCGGCGTCCTCGAGCAGCTCGGACACTTCGTCGTCGAGTGCTTCGTAGAAGTCCGAAGCGACGTTTTTGTCATCGAGTGCTTCCTTCACGGCTGCTTTGACGATCAGATCAGACATGCAAACGAACAGTCAGTGTAGTGGTTAAAAACTCTTTCCATTTCCTTCGGCAAAATCGCCCGCTTTGCACGATTCACCGGCGTCTGACGCCCTGGGCGGGCACGTATTCTCGGCACTTATGTGTGTGGGTGTCACGCCAATCGGCGGTGTCTATTCACACCCGCAACCCCCTCCGAATTCACGGTTAAACCGGCCGCGTGCCAAGACCGTCTTGACACTGAATGGAAGCGGATGCCGACGGCCTTCGGTACGTCGATCTCTTCTGCGGGTGCGGTGGGATGAGCCTCGGCTTCGAGCGAGCAGGATTCGACTGTGTAGGCGCGATTGACAAGGCCGAGCAGGCCACACAGACCTACGCGACAAACCTGGATGTGACTCCGGTGGTCGATGACATCACGAAGTACGATGCAGACGAGTTGATGGACACTTTCGGGGTTGAGCGCCGGGAGTTGGACGTAGTGATTGCCTGTGCGCCGTGCCAGGGGTTCAGTCAGCATCGTAACAAGGACGACATCGAACACGATGAGCGGAATACCTTGGTGTCGTTCAGCGTGCGTCTCGCCGTCGAGATGGAGACCGAATTCATTGTGATGGAGAACGTCCCGGAGCTGATCCGCGGGTCGAAAAGGCGATACTGGGGTCGGACGTTCGAGGTGCTGAAGCAGGCGGGGTATCTCGTCCGTTCAGACGTGTTGAACGCCGCTGACTACGGTGTGCCTCAACGACGGAAGCGCGCCATCATCATCGCACGTCGAGGGGGTAGGCGGGCCGAACTGCCAACTGCGACCGTCGACGAACACCGGACGGTTCGGGACGCCATTAGCGATCTGCCCGCGGTTAATGCAGGTGAGGTGGACTCGGAGGATCCGATGCACCGTGCTCCTGATCATACCGACCGGATCATCGAGATGCTTGACCTGACACCGGTGGACGGTGGATCGTGGCCGGACATTCCCGAGGAACACCGTGAGGAGTACTGGTCTGCCTCGATGAAAAAGCGCGCCAGGAAGGGTGACACCAGTTCGTACTGCGATACGTACGGGCGGATGCACTGGGACAAACCCGCGCCGACGATTACGCGCAAATCCAGTAGTCCTTCGTGTGGGCGGTACGTCCACCCTGAACAAAACCGGAACATCACTGTAAGGGAGGCTGCACGGTTGCAGACGTTCCCAGACGAGTGGCAGTTCCAGGGGGCGTTCACGGATTGGTACGCGCAAAACGGGAACGCAGTGCCGCCGCGTCTCGCGGAAGCGATTGCTGAGAAGGTGTTGGAGTTGCACCCCATCGAGGAGAAGGGCACCCGTCAGACGACGTTCGGCGGCACGTTTTGAGCGGTTGGAGGGGTAGAGTCCGATCGTCCTTTTAATTCGCGGGACATATCCCCCGACAATGAAACGCAACCGTCGGACGTTCCTCGCGGGGGCTGCGGCCGCCGGGGCCACTGGCCTCTCCGGGTGTCTCGACATGCTCTTCCGAAGTGGAGATGAGTCGGACGATGAGGACGACGAGTCGGACGTTGTTGAGGAGGATCCCAGGGTGGATCCGCCGATTCACGAGATTCGCCCTGCGGAAAGAGACATTGGCGTCGATGATGGTGGGACGGATTGGAACGAAATGTACCTGGCTGCGGGCCTTCCCGAGGAGCCGTCACTGTACTTTGACGCTTTCGATGACGTACCGTTGCAAGATCCTGCACTGTCACCGGGCGAGGCGAGTCGAGAGTACCACGTCGCGTTCGCGTTGGACGAAGACGAACTCCACGACCTCGTTGATGTGCCGGCGGCACGACACAGTGTCCGCAACGTCCTCGAGAACGTTCGGTTCGACCAGCAGTTCGTGGTGGCGGTCGAATCGGGCTATGGGTCTAGCTCAATCCACCACCACTGGGCTCGGGTGGAGGACGGAGATGATGGGCCACACCTCCACGGAGCGTATCGCGTCCCGGAGACACAGACGACTGATGAGGCAAGCCGAACGTCGGTTCTGGTGGTTGAGCGGCCGTCGGATATGTCGTTTGATCTTGCACGGGTGTCGCTGACTGTCGCTGAGGATGCTCGCGTCCATTTCAATTCGACTGAAGGGGTCGTTGAGGCCGACGTTTGACCACAGCCCGAGTAACCACAAGTTTTAAGTTGGTATGTGGGGTTGTGTACGGTAGGATGACCACCGGCGAGACCGACCTTCACGACCTCGACACGCTCGAACTCGGCAGAGAAGCCGCCGACACTCCCGACGATGAGAACATCGCTGCGGAGCTGATGGCCCGTGCGCTTGACCGCAATCCGCTCGTCAAAGGCGTCGAACGCGCCGACGGGAACCGGATCACGTTCGTCCAACCCGGTAACGGCCCTGCGCTCCGCAACTTCGGAAACGACTACGACTATGATGTCAGACACATCTCGTCCATCGAGGAGGCTGACCCGGAGAAGCTACCCGATTACGACGAGGATGTTGACATCGCCGTGATGGTTCGCGTGCGCGGCATCCGCCCCGACTACCTTGGATACGCCCGCCCGGACTACACCCCAGGCCCCGCTGGAGCCACCTACAAGGGCGACGGCGATGAGCCGCGGCCCGTCACCGAGACCTGACCGTAGCAACTTCTCCAAGAGCGTGTGCGCTCCGCAGCGTCCAGACAACACGCTCAACACGACCCACGGGGTAAACGCACCCGATGAGCGTGGAAGTCGAAGCGGAACGCGAACACGACGTGAAAGAGGCCGCTTCGGAACCCTTTGACACTGATTTCGTCGAAAGGATCGACAACCACCGACGGAACAAGCAAGACGAAATTGCGTACGTCCACCGACTACGCGACGGAAACACATCAGACGATTCGAAGGCGATTGAGGTTGAGTTTGAACTGTTGCACGGCGATGAAACGTTCACGGAGACGTTCGCAATCGACACGGACACGAAGCACACCGTGACAGTTGACGACCTCATGCAGAAGGTTGGGTTGGATCCGGCCTCGGACAGCGTCGCTGACCTCGCCAACCGCGAAGTGCCGACGGAGTATACTGCGGGCGAGTGGTCAGTCACACTCGATACCGATCGAACGACATCATCATCCATCGATTCGCGCGGTCGTTCAGCGACTGCCGCGACGGCGATGGTATGGCTCGCAGGATTTCCCTTAATCTTCTCACTATTTGCCGGGCCGATAGGAGTTGTCGCGGGTGTTGCGGGACTCCTCTTTGGGTACTCGTCGATCGTCCCGCTACTGTTTATGCCGGTCGTCACTGCGCTCTTGACGCTGGCGTATTTCGGGGCCGGGAAGCTTATGGAGGGCCAATCTGTGGAACCGCTTCCCGGTGTGTTCCAGAGGCTTGACCGTACTCTCAGCGACGACGAAATCTCTCCAAGTGTGTTCCTCTTTCACGTCTTCACCGGCGGACTGTTCGCCGAGGATTGAGACCGTCAGTAGCGACGTCCTTCCTCTTCTTCCATCAGCACGTCGGGGTCAATTCGCTCACGCGGGTCGTCGACGGGTTCGAACCCGTGCAGTTCGAGGTGGTCGTGCCAGAACTCAGCACGCTCCTCGGTACTGAAGTAGCGGTCACGGTAGAGATAGTCGATGACTTCCTGCTCATCGGCGAACCACGTCACGTCCATCCCTTGGAAGGTGCCGTAGGTGCGCTCGTCGGGTTCCTTCGAGAGATCGAACGCACCGCCGTGAGCATACCGTTCGCGGACGAGACAGTACATCGGTTCTGGCGGCTTCACACGTGGGTTCGGACGGACGCCGCCTTCCTCTTCGGGTTCGGTGCGTGGGTTGATCGTTTCCAGGAGGACATACCGAGTTTCGTAGTCCGCCGGCGGTTCAGCGGCGAGGTGTTCGTCGAAGACGAGGTTCATCGGTTCCTGGAACGTCATATATCGGAGTCGTCGGGCGTCGGCGGTGTTACCCGCGGCGTTGTTGGTGAGTTTCGAGAGACCACCGCGACTCATCCCGAGCAGATCCGCGACATCTTTGACGGTGCGTCCGCCGGTACGGAGCAGTTCGTCGGCCGCTTTCGCTTTCGCGTTCCCTGGCGAGAGACCGCCGTGGTAGATGAGGGTTGCCATACGCTTGCCGAAGGCGGCGAGGTCGTCGGCTTCGATCTCGTCTCCCTGTTCCAGGGCGTTTCGGTTGAGTTCGTCGACGGCTTCCTTTACGTCGAGGAGTTTGGCCTCTTCGAGAAGGTGCTGTTTGCGCTTTTCTGCGTCTTCGGGAATGCAAACGGGGTAGCTCGAGTGCGGTTCGAAGTCTTCGAGGGTGAGGCCGTGGTCGGGTTCGTCGGATGCCATTTTCGTTTCCATATACGGAAACGGACACCATAAATGTTTCCAAATGGGGAAACGTTGATGGTGTAGTTTCTATTATTGGCAACTTTCGTTTAACGGAAACATTTATGTCGGGTAATGTGCAACATCAACGCGTATGAGCGACACCAATCCGTTCAGTGGCCTACCCGAGGAAGTCTCCGAACGCGCCCACGAACTCCACGACGCTGGCCTCGCCCCGAAACGAGCCATCGGTCTCGCCGTCTCCGAACTCGAATACGGCGCCGACTGGAGTGCCGAAGACGTGGCTGATGTCCAAGATGTCGAAGAGACCACTCTCCGATCCAACAAGTCGAAAGCGAAAAGCGACATCGAAGACGCGGCCCGCCTTCTCGTCCTCCATTGCGGTGGCCCCGCCACCATCCTCGCCGAATACGAACCGGGCCGCCCCCACCACCCCTTCGAACGGGTCTACCTTACCGCGGGCTACCAAGGCGTCGAAAACTACGATGACGCAAAGCGCGGTGAGCGGCGCGTGAACGTAGTCACCGTCTACGGCGGCGCCAGTGGCGGCCATCCGAGTGCGGGCCTCAACATCAACACCACTGCGCACGGTTCGCTGGAGGCTCTCGCCGATGAGAAGTACCGCGACAAGGAGTTCGGATCTCTCGAAGACGCCCAGAAATGGTACTCGCTGCTCACTGACGCAGGTATCCCCGAGGACGATCTCGAAACGCCTGGTAAGAAGCTCCCCGCGTCTCACCCTGACAGTGCTGACCACTTCAACTATCAGATGCAGTCGCTCGAAGGGCCGGAAGACCGCCGACCGCCGCGCCGCTAACGCCTTCCGACGCTAGTGCTGGAAGCGTCGATGATTCTGTCGACGGATAATCGTCCCTGGTTCCAGGCGTGCGTCTCCAACGCTAATCGTCCCGAACGCAAACGGATAGACGAGTTCGTCCTCGAGAGCATCTCGCGCCTCCTTGCGCTTGTGTTGGGCTGCCCTGACATCGCAGAACAACCAGCAGACAGCCCATCCGTGTTTCAGATAGTGTCTCGTCTTTTCTGCGAACGCTGCCCCTTGCGAGAAGGCGACGATCTCGAAGACAATGCCCTTGTGACCACCAACCGCAGCGGTGGTGAGTTTCGCGTCCGGGCATTTCCCATCGACTCGACACTCCGTGGGATCAACCGTCTTGGACTTCGCCCCGTTGTCCTTGAAGCCGCTATCGAACAACCAGACGCCCTCGAACGGCCAGTTGTCGTACAGTACTTCTTTTGCGTTGACGTGATGGTGGGACTCTCTTGGATGCCCACGCCAATTCGGATCGCTTTCTTCGAACATCGGCGTTTGAAGGGTCGGTGCGCGATACTATCGTAAATTTGAAAGTACAGAAACGGTGTTGCTAGCCCTCAATACAGTAGTTTAGACACAGAACCGCACACCATATTATCTGATATTAGACATATATCGTGGCTGAAATCGGGATCTGACACAGCGGCCAATTTCCGATTGCCCTGCGGGCGGAGACCCGATGGATGCCAGTTAACCACCACCTTCGCCCACCCACCGTCTCGTACCGTGAGGTAGGCGCAGGTCGAAAGGAAGTCGCCGCGGGTTTCAGGTCAGTTCGCCGCGGAATCGGCGAGTGAATAATCGACGTGGACGTGAGGTTCCTCCGCGGATTCGCCGAGTCCACCACGGTTGACCAGGTTGACGTTGACCATTTCACCGACGAAGCGGAAGCGAAGAACGCCAGTTTCGATCGCTCCCTCCGCGGTCTTACCGGACACCATTGTGGAAATAGCGTTCGATTCCGCGGGTTGGATGTCTCCGGTTGTCGTGATTTCGAAACTGGTCGGCATTCCCGTCCCCACTATCGTGACGATGTTCTCTGACGGTTGTTCGGAGGAGGGCGAGCGGTTCTGCGTTGGTTTGTCGCGGGGCATACCTGACCGACTCTGGCATTGGAGCATAAGTTTTCTCGTCTCCGAAACGGTAATCGTACGCGAAAATCAGTCTGTGGCGTGTTTTGGCGGGTTTGGATGTTCTTGAACTCATCACTCTCATCGCTTGGGAGACGAGTTGACGAGTTCAGGTTTCGTTCCCGTTGAACAGGCGCGCAGCGCAAGTTTATGCACGATCAGAGGTAACAGTAATTGTTATGGGGACGAACACATTGACCGATGGGTGGACGTGGAACCCCGATTCTCCACCGAATGGGCAGGTTCGGTGGACGAACGACACGATCACGTTTGAGGGATTGGAGGTCGTTCCAAACGACGATTGCACACCCAAAAATATGGAGGTGAAACTCCACGCTCGAACGATTGGGTTGATTGCGGCGTCGGCGGAAGAACTCGCGGGCTATCTTGACGAGAATCACCGTGGTGAGATTGAACTGCCACAGTACTACTCCAGTTTCGATGAGTTCGGTGACGCTGAAGGGAAGGCGGCACACTACGGCCCGGAGTACGATGAGGACGGGAGGCGTTACCGTTCTGGCGTGGCCGCAGATCCGGTTGAGGCGGCACTTCGGTCGCTCAACGGAGGTGGGCAGTATTCGACAACCGAGTACGTCCTTCACGATTGTCTGCCGACGGCGTGTGTGCTGACCTGTTCCTCTGGGGCGATTCTGATCGGCCCGTTCAGAGACCCAATTGCCGAGTGAAGGTAGGATTTCCCAACGGAAGTTCCGTTTGGGATCTACTTAGTTGCAGAATGAATGCCTGGCGATGGAGACGCGAGTCCTTCCACTTGTACAGGCGGTCAAGGCGACTGCCCCGGGGTCAAGCCCCGTGGCATTTGCCTCGACAGTCTGTAAACCGTCCGCAGAACCATCGAGTCCAACACATTATTCCGGTGTCCACTGAAAGCGAAGTGTATGGATAGACGCCGGTTCTTGAAAGCAGCCGCAGCTGCCGCAGCGGTACCCGCAGTAGCGGGGTGTACGGAGGAAGAAGGTGATGTTGATTTAACGCCAACTGACGACGACTCCGGCACCGAGTCCAATAATGGAGAATCTGATGATTCCGGAAACAACGAAGGCCCGTCGGGCGATCACATCGACCGTGAAGGGGTTCCGGAGTATGCCCGGTGGATGCCGGCAGATTCAGTCGGGACGTTCGAGGACGGGAGGTTGATTTCGTACCTCAACTATCGATGGGTCGGTGAGTTGGAAGAGTTGGAACGCGACCCCTTCCTTGACATCGGCCCGGAGTTCGGCCCCGAACAAGGCATCGAAGAAGTCGACCCACTGTTCGGAACGCCAGTTGAAGGGTTCACGTTCCTGCTCACGACAATCGAGTTCGGCCTGTCAGCCTACGCGTTCGCTGAGGCGCTCGTCGATCCAACCTCCGAGTTCGATACCGACCATATCCTTCTGATGAACGACCTCTTCGTTTTCGAAGGTGAATACGACCCTGAGGCCATCGTCGCTGACGCTCCTGGGTTCGAGAAGTCAGGCGAGAGTAACGGGTTCGACATCTACGAATCCGAAGTTGAGTCAGACAACGGTGATGGAGACGACGATGGCAGTGATAAGGAACCAGGCGATGAGGACGACGATAGAGAACTGGTCGGGGGCGAAGGGTTAGCGTTTGCCGTTTCAGAAGATGCTGTCGTCCTAATGACCTCCTCCGAAGGGCTTGAAGACGGCCGCAAACACGTTGAAACGGTGATCGATGCGGCCGAAGGTGAAGCGGACTCGTGGATGGATGTCGATGAAAACGCGCGTGAAGCGTTCGAACGCTCTGGCCACGGGCAATACGTGTTCGCTGGGTGGGAGACCGGAAGTCTCGGCGAGGACGATATTGACGGTGAAGGAGCGGGGATGTTCGATCCGAGTCTTGACGACCGGTTCGAGGAGGATGTTGACTCGTTCGTCAACGGCCTCGACCATGACCTTGATAATCTCCGCATCACGGGACGGCGAACGACTATCTTCGCCGAGGATGCGCCGAGCGAAGACGAAGTCGACCAGGAGATTGGCTACTCGACGCACCAACGCGACAGCGAACGGAACGAGGCGACGTACCACGTCACCGGTTCCTGGTTTGAGGAAGAATGATGCGACGGAGATGCTGATTCTGTGCCGCACCCCTTCGAAGAGTCCGTTTAAATCTGCTCCTCAGACAAACACAGGTATCGAATGTGGAGAGTGTTCACCGTCGATCTGGACGACACGCTGATGGAGACCGCGAAGCACTACGACGCCGCTATCGACGAGTTCGTCGATTACGTGTCGAATACGTTCGACACCGATCGCGATGAGGTTGCGGAGCGACACGGCGAAATTGATTACGCGCTCCTCACGCAGTACGGCTACGATATAGAACGGTTCCCGGAATCGTTCGAACTCACACTCGAGGAGTTCGCCCCGAACGCCGACGACCACCACTTCGATCACGTTGCAGAGATTGGACGGGATGTGTTCAAAACTGAAAATGAATATAGTGAGCAGGGGTTCATGGACGGTGCAGAGGAGATGTTAGACGCCCTCCGAGTTCGCGCTGACCACCTGTGCTTGGTCACTGCGGGGGATCCGCGTGCGCAACAACCGAAAGTGGATGGTCTTGGATTGGAAGAGTGGTTCGATGATGTCTGCATCGTCTCCCACGACACCGGAAAGGCGCCGGTGATTGCCGAGTGCGTTGAGGACGCAGGCGGCGACCCGGAGAACGCCTACCACATAGGGAACTCCGCGTCAAGCGACATCGAAGCGGCCATTGAGGCCGGCGTGAATGGCGTCCACGTCAACGGTTCCGTTGACTGGCTCGCAGACAAGTACGAAACCGATCTCAACGAGCAAGCCTCTGAGGCGGGCGTGTCGGTCTATGTGTACAACGATCCGATTGACGTGGCCGAGTGCATCGACCACCTGTTCGACGGCTCTGAGACCGGCGTAACGCGGTGCTGTGCCTGACGCTTTCTTGCTCTCCAGCGGGGCTACGTGACGCGCTTGGTTTGGTACGTGCCGATATTGATGCGATCTGTGATCGACAACATCACGTGTTTGAGGTGGAGACGCTTTCGCCCACCGCTCCGCCGGGGGTGATCCTTAACGGAGAACACGTGTCCAATACACCGACCCAGGAATTCGGCGTCCTCGCCCGGTTGGTAGTCCAGATCATCTTCCGTTACCTCGACTTCGTCCGGGACGCGCCAGTCGTCTTCGAACGAGTGCGTTCCGACGATGTCGCGGTGGGTTAGCGAGAGCGTACGCAGGTCTGCCGCCGAGATGGACAGTTCTTCGCCCGAATCGAAGCGGAACTTGAGACTGCTCTGTCGCCGTCCAGCGAAACCAATGATTTCGATATCGGCGAATTCGTCGACGGCGTCGATGAGGCCTTCGACGCCCTCCAGAATTTGGCCGTTCATCTCGTTCTCGATAGTGATGCCGCGGACAGTAGCGTTCGACAACACGCTTTCAGGCGGTTCGTCGATGTCGGTCGGCGTCATCAGGAAGGCGTGGTCAGCGGTTTCTACGAGGAACGGACATTCACCACACCCCGTGACGGTGATGTCGTTTCGACAGTAGCGACCGCCGCCGGTGGCGATCCGAATCGCCTGTTCGAGCCGGGCAGGAGTGATGCCAATGCCCCATCTCGAACAGGTGATGCTAGAGTAGCCGTAGTATGTGACGGCATTGTCGGCGAACTGGGTGTACGACGTCGGAATCGGGAGTTCGGCCTGGCCGTAGCGGTCGCGGTACTCGTCAGCACCGTCGGTTATGAAGCCTACCTCGGTGGATTTGACGGAGTAGGTCGACCGGTTGCTGACCTTCGCGGGGAGTTGTAGCCGGTTGGTGTCGGGGTGGACGATCTTGGCGACGCCACCGACGGTTCGGGGGTCAAGATGCCAGTCGTAGTCGCGGTCGGGGGCGTTGATGAGTTCGGTGGCGGAGTCGACTTCCATCTTTGCCAGAGGAGTTCACCATACACTGCGTTAATACTTTTGGTTATTGGGTGGGTGGGCAGTGGTTGGACACCGAGGTCAAAAAGCGTTATACAAATTGGCAGGCTTGCATCAACTGTTGGACGCCGACGCGACTGACCCCGCTTTCGACCGCCTCGTTCAGCGACGAGTACCCGGTCACGAACACCCACGCCCTCCACAACACACCGCAACGGGAGCGGGATGCAGACAGACGCGGTCGCCGCCGGCCGCACGAACAACTCATTTCACACCTTACTTATGACCGACAACGATCACGACCAGGAAGAAGAATCGGCTCTGAAGATAGCGCGACACCAACTCGAACGCGCGGCTGCTCATCTTGACCTCGATGACAGTACCGTCACGCGGCTCGAACACCCAACGCACGTCCACGAGGTGACCGTCCCACTGAAGCGCGACGACGGCAGCGTCACCATTCACACCGGCTACCGCGCTCAACACCACAGCGTTCGCGGCCCGTTCAAAGGCGGTCTCCGGTACCACCCCGAAGTGAACCGCGAGGAGTGCATTGGCCTGGCGATGTGGATGACCTGGAAGTGTGCCGTGATGGATTTGCCCTTCGGTGGCGCGAAAGGTGGGGTCGTCGTCAACCCGAAGGAACTCAGCGACGCGGAGAAGGAACGCCTCACTCGCCGGTTCACCCAGGAAATCCGCGAGTCGATCGCGCCGAAGAAGGACATCCCAGCCCCTGATATGGGGACGGATCCGCAAACGATGGCGTGGATTATGGACGCCTACTCCAAACAGCACAATGAGACCATCCCTGGTATCGTCACGGGGAAACCACCACATGCGGGCGGCAGCGAAGGTCGTTCAGAAGCACCCGGTCGCAGCGTCGCCATCATCACCCGCGAGACGCTCGATTACTACGACCGCGACCTCGAGGATGCGTCGGTCGCCATCCAAGGATTCGGAGCGGTCGGCGCTCACGCCGCCCGACTCCTCGACGACTGGGGCGCGAACGTTGTCGCCGTGAGCGATGTCACTGGAGCGGCGTACGACCCCGATGGACTCGACACGCATTCTATCCCGTCACACGCTGAGGAACCGGAGGCAGTCGCCACGTACGCTGACAACGTCATCGACAATGACGAATTACTCGAACTTGACGTGGACGTACTCGCGCCGTGCGCGATTGGAAACGTCCTTACGGAGGACAACGCCGACGACGTACAGGCTGACATTATCGTTGAGGGTGCGAACGGCCCGACGACTAACGGTGCAGACGCCATCTTCAACGAGCGTGACCTCCCTGTCATCCCTGACATCCTCGCTAACGCGGGCGGCGTCACCGTCTCGTACTTCGAGTGGCTCCAGGACATCAACCGCCGCGACTGGTCGCTCGAACGCGTCAACGAGGAGTTAGAGAACGAGATGACCACTGCATGGGACGATGTTCGCACAGAGTACGACGACCGCAATGGCGACGTGACCTGGCGCGACGCCGCCTACATCGTCGCTCTGCGCCGCGTCGGCAACTGTTACGAGACTCGTGGGCTCTGGCCCTGATTTCAAATTCGGGCCACCAGTTCCCACGTCTAGCGGTGTGAATCGGTGCTGTTTCAACCCAGAAGTATTTCTGCTGGTTCGTTGTGGGAAGAACTATGGCTGTATTGGCTCGGTTCACTGTGGCGTCAACTCATTTCCCGTTCGGAGCGATTTCGGAGCGATTGGATACTACCGTGGAACTGGATCGGATCATCCCCACCGATGACAGAATCCTTCCGTACTTTTGGATTCAAGGAGTCGAAGTCGAGGAAGTGATGGATACCCTCGAAAAGATGCTTGGCGTCGAATCCTTCGAACACGTTGATAAAGTGGAGGACTGGCTTCTGTTCCGCGTCGCTTGGGCAGGGAAGGGGAACAGAATCATCGGTGCCATCGTCGAGTCCGAGGTCACTCTCTTGAGTGGAACAGGTAACGGAAAACAGTGGATGTTGGAAGTGCGTGCAGACGACCACAGCGTATTAACGGACTTCCAACGACGCGTTCAGATCCTTGACATCCCTTTCACCCTCGAATATATGGGAAATCTGGATGGAGCCGAGGCGCCGTTGAGTACCGGTCTCACGGACGCACAAGAGGAGGCTGTCGATCTTGCTTTAAACCGAGGTTACTACCGCGAACCGCGCGAGACCACTCTGGATGAACTGGGGGCGGAACTGGGAATCAGCCGGCAGTCAGTGTCGTCTCGACTACGGCGCGCCCACGGAACACTCGTCGAACGCTCACACCAAGACAAATCCCCATCTAAAGACACCCGTTGACATCCTCTCCGGTCTGAAGGCCGTGACATGGCACCTTCGTCGAGCATATAAACATAATGAATAAGTAGAAACCAGTCTCAAGCCCCTTCGAAGCGAGTTATCGGTATGGAATCGGAAGACAACGTGGCGAAGGAAGGATTGACACTCAACATCCGAGACGGAGATTCCGTTTCTGTAACCGTACTGAAAGCGGTTTACGAAGAGGAAACCGGTACCGCCGCGATGATTGACGATCTTATCGATCTTCCCCCACTATACGAAACCGTCAACCCCGAAGCTCTAGACTCTCTCTTTGCCCCTACCAACTCAACCGACCGGGAGGGATCCGTCTCGTTCCGGTACGCCGGTCACACCATCGAAGTTCGGGGTTGTGAATTGGTCACAGTCTGGTGATTCACATCGAAGACTAACATAAGACCGCTTGTCAACTGCCTCGGGGGTCGATTCCCTAACATTCTGTGAAGAGGGTAAGTGCCGTGGCGCCGTCAGACCCTCATCCCTTTGGTGAGCGAAAGCCTATCGACAGTCGAATGGACGACGAGGAGTACGACCCACTTAGAGCCGACCCGCCGCGGATTAAGTCTCTCGATATGCTCCCCGGCATCGCTCGCCTCCGAATCGGCAACCGTGTCTACATCCACGCTTCCGAAGAGTTGCCCGACGGGCGCGTCATCGGTTACCTCGGCATCTCGAAACCGAAGAACACGTCCCAAGGACTTGGCACTCACGAGATGTCGTTCATCAACTACGCACCCGTTGGAGCCGTCTACGCGGAACCTGACGGTGACGAATGGATCGTTCGCCTTCCCGACCTGGACGCAGTCAACGAGGCCGCTAAAGCCAGGATGGAGCGCGAGAACGCACACCGCACCCATCATTCGCCTGCCGTGCAGAACCTTCTCGACGATCGCGTCGAGATGCATCGCAAGGAAGTCAAGGATATGGGGTTCAACAGCGATGTCGAATCGTTAGACGATCTGGAACTGACCGTGGAGGAGGCGTTCTTCCTTGGACGGGCCGTTGGAATGCATCGGATGGCACAAATCGGCAGTCAAACGGTTGAGCGACGTTTGGAAGCTGCCTATCGTGGTGAGCGTCGGTGGCACCCCTCCGCGGACGACCCCGTTGAGGAAGCGCGTGAGCGGCGGGAAGACGAAGAGAACTAGAACGGAGGCGTCGGATCCGCTTCAGTTGCGAACTCGTCTTCGTCGAGGTCTGAGAAATTCGCGCCTTCATCTTCCGCAACGACGGCGGCAACAGGAGCGTTCCTGGCGTCCCAGCCAACGCTGGCGGCCGTCGTCCGATTCTCTGCTTTCACCGGGGTTGGTTCTAGTTCGTCGTCAACGTACCAGACAGTCCACTTTCTCTTCGTACCGCTGGTAGTGTCGTTGGTGTCGTCCATCCACAGGAAGGTAGTTGCGTGCCCGTTAACAGTCCCTCGATCACACGCTTCGGTGGTCAAGAGAGCTTTTCGGCGAGTTCCTCGAGGTTTTCGATGTCGAACGCTGGAGTGACGGGTGGTCTTTGTTCGGCGGAGTGAGGACGGCGCACGAACGCTGCGTCGATGCCGGCTAGTTCAGCTGCAACTACGTCCTTCGGACGGTCGCCAACGTAGAGGGCAGAATTCACGCCGAGTTCTTCGACGGCTCGTTCGATGAAGTGGGGGTTCGGTTTCTGCAGGGCGATTGCTTCAACCGTTTCCGGTCGTCCGAGGACGACCTCGAAGCGGTCACGGTAACCGAAGTGGTCAACGATGAACTCAACCGTTTCTTGTTGGTTGTTGCTGGCGAGTCCGAGGCGGGCGTCGATGTGTTTGAGCGCAACGGGTACA
>LKMJ01002582.1_pt1 | contig 16674 bp, 11 predicted proteins | sample 643391 | NCBI WGS metagenome assembly LKMJ01 (sample SAMN04112250, study PRJNA286221) | soda lake metagenome | biome: soda lake; feature: Kulunda Steppe; material: water; isolation source: sample PL-Br10 brine of Picturesque Lake | place: Russia: Kulunda steppe | collected 2010-07
CTGCTGCGCACTGGAGCGCCTGTAGCTGCCGGCCCTGGTGTGACTCCTCCCATGCACTGCTGCCTCTATTGACTTTGTCCCTATTCTGACTCCTGCCGTGCACCATCACTGCTATTATTGACGCATCTTGTGCTGGGCAACGCCGCATCTGTAGCTGCTCTCCCTGTTAAAGCTCATGTGATTGCCCTCCACCCTTCAGATCTGGACAGCTCTTAAGCTGAAGTGCTCGTTTTCTTCTCCCTGTTCCCCACCCTTTGTCTGCCGTGTATAACTTACAGTGCGTTTACAATGGTTTGTGATTAATTCTGAATGAATCACTCGAATTTATCGCGTTGGTATTGATGCTCCCTTCCTTAATCATCTTGCCTTTACGATGGGGTAATTAATCCCAGCTGAATCCGCGTGCGCAATGGAAGCAAGTGCTGCTGAGTGCAGCTCAGAAAGAAGAAATGCAAGTCTCGATTGCTTGCATTGCTCTGCATGATAATTCCACTAATTCCACGGTGGCCGTCGATCGTTTCCATTGACGTCAAATGTTTCCATAGTTGTCATGGAAAGGCTGGGAAGGTTCATTGGAAAAGGGAAGGGTGCTGGAGCATCTTTTGGCCAGCCAAAATTTTGGGTGGCAGTCAACGGGTATGGAGGGATGTTGTCGCCGCAGCACAGTGCATGCAGTGCAATCAAGAAGTTGCATTGCTTCTTTCTGAGCTGCACTCAGCTTCATTTGCTTCCAGTGCGCACACGCTGATTCAGCTGCGATTAATCCTCATCGTAAGCGCGGGGTGAAGCAAGGGAGCATAAATTCAAACGATTAATTCGAGTAATTTCTTCAGAATTAATCGCAAGAAGCATTGTAAACGCACTGTTAAAATATGCATCCCGAGAATCGAATTTCTACCTTCAAGACCCCTCTGTGAAACAATAAAATTGCCGTTCAACCTGGAGGAGCTTAGTCAGCATCTCGGGTGCTGGTCGGATTGAACTTCCCTGGACCAGACATCACACGTATGGCAGCGCTTGACAGGAATTAGCACTAATTATAAGGTGAAATGTTGCAGGTAACAGGCCAGCTAGGCTGAAGCCTCCCTCATCTCACCCTGCCTTCATCTGCTAAGGCTACCAACTTCCTTATTTCACCTTACCAATCTCTATTTAGGCTACCTTCTTCCTGTTCTCACCTTATCTTTCTCTGCTTAGGCTTCACCCTTATCTCACCTTACCTTTCCTTGCTTAGGCTACAAACTTTTGTAGCGCTTCCTTAGGACTGGCTGACTAACAGGACAGAAAGATAGCGTAAATTGAATGATTAAAGTCACATAAAGTTAATTCACAAGCAGCATAGATTTTGTCCTCTTGCGAGTATAGAGGTGGCATTTCAGTATTCCCTCAGGTATGCATGGACCACATCTATCCTGACTGTGGACCACACTATTTACAGAGAAACATTCCATGTAAAAATCCGCACAGCACCATCTTGGTCTCCTGTCATCATAACTGTGCTTGTCTGGCTGATGGATACGGATGCCAATGTCCGGGCAATTGCGACCTGCTCAAAGCAAACAGGAAGATAGAGATTACTTCGAAGAATACGCAACTAGAGTGTCATTTGCAGGAAGTATCCTAGGGTAAAGGTTGCCTGTTCAATCTCAAAGCATGTGTCTCCTTGGTTACCAGCTTGAATTTTGCAGCCACCACCGCGCATTAGCTTAAGGCAATACCAAGACTACATTCATTGTTCAATTGGCCCTTCTGCATAGATGCCACAGAGCTGCTTCATCATCACTCAAGTGCCTCTTGCAAAATAGCAAAAAGAAAGTAAAAAGGTCATGTGAGGGGACGTGCTATTTCTAGGTGCATACAATGGTAGGAATTCGATCCATCACAGGTGTTAGGGAATCCTTTTGGCTGCAGTGTGGATCACTAGATTTTGATTTCGTTCTGAATGTGCACGAGCATTTCAAGGAAGAGAGCTGCACAGCAATCTGGCAGGAAGCCAAGACAGCAGGATGGTACAGGTAGACAGCACATGAGACCTTCTTATCAAGACTTTGCCAATGGCCCTGCTTTTCAGGAGCTAATAAACATAAAGCTCAGGTGTAGCAGTTTCAAATATAGGCTCGGCCAGAACCCTGTTTGGATCAGACCAGCAAGTCCGAAGGGCATCAAAGCAGCTTGCAACGCCCGTTAAAAATCAGGCACCATCCCCTGCTATGTAGTGCCGTTGCACCAGCTTTGCAACTAGGCCACCATTTACAACTCTGAGCACAGGTACTGAGGAGTAATTCTAAGAGGAACATTTTGGCACAGGGACGGTATTTGATGCACCCTGCTGCACATAGCACACCCATATGTTCACAAGCCTGAGAAGTAGATCCCACCCCATACCCTCAGGTTCTTCCCAGTTGCTTCCCTCACATTTTACTTTCTGAATCCATTATGAAGGTTGGTCAACAGGGATTCCTGTCTGATTCAGGTCAATTACAGGCCATTTCAACGAGCATGCAGCGAGGGTCAACTGTCATATAGTTATTTAGTTTGAGGGCGTAAATGACGCAATTTATCGCATTTTTGCTGTGGATAAAATGAGTGCTTCTTGCGTTGTGGACAAATTGCCGTTAAGAATACAATAACTCCATGAGGGGGGCTGGCAGCCGCTCAGGGACACTCTCCTGCCCTTTTCTCTGTGTTTCTACACTAATCACAAAGAATTCTTATCATTTATTGCAGTTCAGAATCCTTCCTGCAGTGCTGTACTCTAATCCTCTTCACTTAAATCCCCCCTACTGCTGGACCCCTCCTCCTCCTCCTCCTCCTCCTCCTCCTCAAGCACCACCTAGGGCTGGGCCTTCTCCTGCTGCTCTAGGGACTGTGCTTGGCCAAGCGCAGGTTGCTGTACAACCACAACAAGTCAGTGACATGCTTGGTAGTCAGGCGTTTGCGGTAATTGCTGCATCAATACTTGCATATCTGCTGTCACTGCATCAATGATAGCACATCAGTTTCACTCTGACAAAGCAGTTGCTTGCGCTGCACCTTGCACAGCCCTTCATCCTGGTCCTATTTGTCCACTCAGGCGCTGAAATAGCAACCTGGTCCTATTCAGGGCCTTAAGATGGTGGCATTTCATTATGTATGGCAATATAGATCAGTCAGAGGGTAGTTGGAGGGGTAGTTGCGCTTTCCCAGACCCCCTTGGCCCAGCTTCTGTCTTGCCAATTCAATTCAACTTCTAAATGTAAACAAGCAATTTAAACAAGAATTGATTGTTGTGGGCCTCCTAGACCAGTGCTGTGTACATGCCTGATTTGGTTTGAATTTTATGCATTACAGAAGAATTCCTGAGAATGTAGGCTCTCTTTTTGCATTGTGTCAAATCTTGTTCATTCCTAGCAGGCAGACCAACGTCAACGGGGTAAATGTTTGGTTATAAGAGTGTGAAATCAACGTCAATGTCCTGTGGATGCCTCAAGAACCTAATCCTAATGATGTCTTCCAAGCTTCATAACAGGTGCAGGATGCACGCATTGTTCGGAAATTGGAAACGTCAAATCAAGAATAATTAATAGTTTAAAAGTTAAATTCATGGTTGAAAGTTCATATGCAACATAGGTTCCATGCGGAAGCTTTGATCGGAAGCTTTGCGATTGCATTCCGGATCCGTGAATTTAAAATCATAAGGATGCTAGACATTAAAATGCTATACATATTATAAATTTATATATCATATAAAATGCTATACGTAAGTGACACATTATAAACAGAGTTGCAAGAGGCCGGTGAGCGCATTATCCTGGGTGGATTACCCTTACGCTGTCCCGCAGGGCCCAGGTCCCAGAAGTCTTCCGTAGGGCTTAGAAATATATTATAAGGTTCCGTGAAATTCTTGCAGCGTCAGGCGCAACAGAGTGACATGAGATATGTGAATGGGTGGCGTATGCCTACGGCTGCTGCGTTGCTTCGCCGGTTTGGAAATATTCCAGCTGACATTTATCAGTCGCCGGAGTGTTGATCGCCTCAAATCATCGTCAAGTGTCAAACAGGTATCCCAAACATTAATGGAATTGGAACACTGAAACATTACATCGAGATGAGGCTTTTATTTCTGTTCTGCTTTGCCAATTGAGACAAATAGATACTTGTACTTATTTTCAAGCTCAACAATGCCCCACAGCGTGCTGTTAAGGCCCAACTGGCTGGGCAGCGACCATGCTAAGCAAGCTGGCCTTATCTGCTGCCAGCCAGGGCAGGGAGCAAGCATAGAGATGGCCTAACGGGAACGCACTAAACCTTCCTACCATGACATCCCTCCATTGCAAGAGGAACCCTGGCATGTGAAATAGCCCCTGCTGACCTTCCATTCAAGGTCCAAGTATCCTCACAGCGCGTCCTGTTGCTCAGCAAAAACATGGGGCACCTAATGCATTAAGCCATCACAAGGGGATTCAGTCAGGCTGCACCTCCAATTCAAGGGATTCCAAATATTGCAGGTATTATGTTTCAATCGTTTTGTCTTATTCAGTGTAGAACTGCTGCTGAGAAGCCTGCAAACATGCGTTTTGTGTTAGGGCAATCCAACCAGGCTTCTCCCAAGTGACCTTGTCTCATCCTGGATGAGGATGGTCAGCCATAGTTCCCCATGGCTCAATATATCTACTTGCTTTGGAGAAAAAAATAGTATACCACTTGTCTTTCACTTGGGATGGGGCGCCAAGGAATAAGCAACAACCCTAAAAGTATAACATGCTTCTGCTGGGGAGATAACTTGCATCAAGAAGAGCCACATGTGCTTGATGCCAGGGAGTCGTGAGAATATGAGGAACATGGACCCGACAGTAGACAATTCCATTTTTATAAATGTCTGGCTGGAAGCAGTGGGTGCCTCTCCTCTGACTTACTTACTTGTCCTTTGCATCTGCCCAGGTCATCCCTTAAGTGGTCCATCCTTGCCATGAATTGAAGCTGCCTTTTGAAAACTTGGATGTGCACTTGGATGAATAGCCTTTTAAGCCATTGTTTCACCATTGCCAGCCTGTTTCAAGCGCTGATGAACTCAATTCTTCTTACAAATTACCACTCACAGGCAGTAAGACACCACGTGCTTGGAAGGAGGGCAGATCAAAAAGGCGGACACACTTCTCTCCATTGTATGAAACCTACAATAAGTAGGCAACACACAAAAGAATTAAATCGTCAAACGCCAAGCCTGTACGCACATCAAATCCATAATGCGCTACAAATGGGAGCAGTACATCCTTAAATTGTCTAAGCCTGGTCATGGTCTCTGGCTTTGCGCCATACTTTAGATGAATGACATCAGTTCAAGTGGATTTCCAATGCAGCATCAGACATTATTTTGAACAAACTTAAACCACACAATTTTGTCTTGATTATGCATGAGCATTAGCTGCACCCACCATAAGTACTGGTGTGCCAGCAGGATCTGTGGTCCCAGCCATTGCCAAGATTCCAGGCTTTGCCTGAGTCTGCAGGCAGGCGTTTTTTTGCTGTCACAAACATCCTTTGTGTTGGGCTTTCCAACCTGGAATGGATAATATCTAATGTGCAGGGAAACCATTCCTTACATTGAATAAGGCCAAGTATGCTAATGAGGAACATGATGAAGCCTTGAAAAAAGTGCTGGCCCTGATGGGATTCATTCTGTCCTCTCATTCTGGAGGGGCATCTACAACCAAACAGTGTGGGTGGGACATTAAAAATCAGGTCAACATTTCTGCAGCAGCAGCAGCAGCAGCAGCAGCAGCAGCAGCCAACTGACCCTGCATCGGCAGCAGCAGAGGTCCAGCTTGGTGCAAGCGGGAGAAGCAGTAGCAGGCATATTTTAAAAATACTCTTGTAAGGTCCTGCTGCTATTAAAAAGAGAAGATCAATTAGAGGTAAGATTGAAGGAAGGACTATTTGAAGTAATCTCGGTTAACTAAGGCTTCGGTCACACTGGGCCAATTCACCCTCCTATTCAACTGCGCAATTCAGGGTTTATTGAATTCACCAATGTGACTCTTCCCGATTCGATTTCTCCAAATTTGCTTAATTCAGGGGGGGCTGATTAGGGAAGTGGGGTCCAAATCAGCCCCCCCCAAATTCTAAACATGTGCTGGGAGGGTCCAGAGGCCTCTGCAGAAGGTACAGATCATAGGAATTTACCAGGGGGATCTTTGTAGCAGCAATATCCTGGGGAATTTGTAACTTCCAATAAACACAATTGTATGAGTACACTATCATTGAAGGGGTCAACAGGTGGGTCAAACAAGTTACCCACGGGGGCAGACCAGCTCGCGCAGCCTAAGCTGGTGTAAGCCATTTGTGTGCCAGGGTAGTAGAGAATTTTTCAAGTGATACCTCGAGGGATGAGACCACTCCCGAGTGGTCCCCGAACAAGGACGTGAGCAGGTGTAGGGAAGGTTCTGGAGAAGATGAGGATGAGGAAGAGGAAGAGGAGGATGTTGACTCTCCCTCACAGCAGGATTACACACACATCCAGCAGCACAGCCCACAGCCCAGCCCAAAGCGCAGCACCTAGAGCATCCAGCTAGGGCTTAGCCTGGGAACCACAAACATGGCAGGCCCTCTAATCCTGAATGAGCAGCCAGAGCATAAACAGCAGCAACAGCAGCAGCAGCAGCACAGGCGCCTCTTCCCCCAAGCGCCATAGACAGGATTGCAAGGATTACAAGGATAAGGCCAGAAGTGCGACTGCTAGCATGTAAAAGTTTGGACCATTCTCAGTATTCATGGTGTCATCCTTACAGGGGCCATGCTAATCTACCCTAGCGCCTCACATGGCTGCTTTTGGGGGTTCTTTTTCCCTAACTTTCATTAAGCCCCTATGTAGCGGTCAGAAGCAAAAAAGGGGAGTTTTTCTAGGCTACTCTTTGGGAATCTCAACAGATCAAGGATTGCCATGGGAGTTTCACAAAACGACTCACCCTTCAATAAAATGCCACTGACACAGTCTTTTTGCTTGAAAGCTGCATATCATGCATTTAATATCTCTCAAAATGGGAAAGCATACAGGGAAATCTCATCAAAAGGGGCAGAGTGAGTCCAGAAAGCCAAGGTGCCCCAGCCCAGACCAAGGTACCAGGAAGATGTGCAAGCCTGCAGCCATGCTCCCCTGCCTGCCTAAGGATCCAACTCAGCCATTTCTCCCAATGCTCCAATGATACCGTGATACCGTACTGCTGCAATCTTGAGATTAATTTAATCCAGCACCTTCTCGCAACCTGCCAGGAGTAACATAACTAATTTTTGTCAAGTGCTCGCAAGGAATGGTAGCTTGGCCACTGCCCTGTCCGGGCTCCCCCATGGAAGCGCACGCTTCAAACGGTCAAAGGACACTTTTCGATGTCGGTTGCACAAAACGGAAGCGCTCAGAGGTGGACGGACACCACAGGGAGCTGCGTATCTGCCAAGACCCCACCCTGGCCCACAAAGTTGCTGAGCGTGAGAGGGTGCTAGCCTAGCTTTTGCTGCCAAACCCCCTCCATCTTCATCTAGGCCTGTGGGCAGGCCAAGGCTGAAGAGGCCAGCTTTAGCAATCTCAAAAGGAAGCCCATAGTGTGGGTTCAACTGCTCCCCTTGCGGCTACCCAGCCATCAATTGAGCGTGATAAAGAGCTAGAAATGCCAAGCAGAGGATATTGCAGCTGAAACAGCAGCTCAGCAAGCAGGAGCAGCTGTGCGAGCTGGAGAAGCAAGCCTTGAAGGCATTGCAGCCAGTAAGGAATTTGTGGACCCAGCAACGGTTGCACCCCTAGCGGGAGGCAGGGTCAGGGGCACGGGTTCCAGGGGTGGCAGGGGCAGAGGCTCTGGGAAAAATGCTGCTGATGCAGGAGCACAAAGCATAGAGGGGCAAGGGCAGGGGCAGGGGCAGGGGAAGGGGAAGGAAGAGGGTTGTTCTAACAAGCAGATGAATGCAGACACAAAAAGCTGAGATTCGCAAAATATAGCCTTCAATCTGGACCCTCGCAATCCAGTAATACTTGCAAATAAATTATTGTAATTGTCCTCAAAAGATTAAGGACTTGCCAGATCAAGCGAGCAAAGTGGTAGCTTAATCATTAAGGCCACAGTGCAGGGCATCTCCCTATCCCCAAGCAGGACCTGGTCATGGACATGAGCATGGGTAATAGCAGCAAACAGCTTTACATTGAGGACTTTGAAACCCTGCACTTTGTAGCAAATGAATGATTAAGGTGTTATGCCATGCAACAAGGTACACAAAGAGAAGCCTAGTCAAAGACACTGCGCATGACATCAGGAGACACCTTGCTAGACAGGCAGACGGTAGTTGGTCTGCATGTGAACCTGTGTATGTGTGAGTGCATAGATGAGTTGCTGGGTGGCGTGTGCATATTGCATCCTATACAGGAGTGTCGGTGAGTTGTACACGCACAAGCAAGCATGCACGTGCACCTTTCCCAAGGGCAGTGCATACCCACAGCCTCAAGGAGCTCTACCACGTAGCGCACGTATGGCAGGCTGTACACCATTCTGTGGAGTTGCTAGCAGCGCTGTGCAGGTCAGTGATACAGATGAAAACCCTTATTTCACTTGTTGAGATCATAGATTTATAGAAATTCGCTGGCTAGAATGTGGGTATGAATGTCATTCACATCAAGGAGGTCAAGAGGCCAGGAGAGATTAAGTTCCTTAAATAGTTTGCACAGATGTAGGCGGTGTCAAGGACGTCAGTGTGACAAAAAATGAAAAATTACTTTTGACCGATGTAAATTTTTGGGAATTCAATTTTGAGAAAAGGGCATAAGTTTTGCTTGACCGCACTTTGCTGGTAATTCGATTCAATTTCCAAATAAACAATTTTGGTGTGTGACCGCGGCTTAGGCTAGGGTCACACTGGGCCAATTCACCCCCTGAATATTCAACATTTCAAAAACTGTCCAGGTATCTGTTTTCATGCAACAAGGTTGCAGGGCAGTCAAGGAAGCTTGCTGTTCTTTCTTTGTGTCAAAATTCCATATCCTCGTTTTGCTACAGAATTTTGACTGCAGAAATGCAGGGAAAATACGGAAGCTGAATTGGCAAGCGGTGACACTGGCAATTCATTGCCAATTCAGGGTGGTCAATACAACAAGCTGTAAAATTCAAAACTCGTTTTGAAGTTCTTGAAATTATAGTGCCTGCACAGCATTGGGTTGCAATGATCCCAGACAATGATGTTGTTGATTTACACTGAGGTAGCTTGCAGTCCTCTGGGTAGCAATCCTGAAGTGTGGATCATCCCCAGCTTGATCATCTGCATGGGTCTTAAGGTAGACATAAAGCGAACTCCTGTATCTTCTCCAGCAGCTCTGCATGCCTTCCTTGCAGGTCAGGCTGCTGAGTCTCAGGCACTCTGTCTATGGCACTCGGCAATTAAATAGAAATTTCTAGATTGAAGCTCAGCTTGCAGGCCTGACAGGATTAAGCTAACTACGTTCAAATGATACAACAATGAACCGGATCCTATGGGAGAGGTGCCTCTGCTGCTGCTGCTGCTGCGGCTGCGGCTGCTCTGGCTGCGCATGCTCTCTCAGCATTGGAGGGTTTGCCACGTTTGCGCTTTCTAAGCTGGGGCTGCATGCTTTGGGTGCTGCGCTTCTTTGGGCTTGCCTGTGGGGTGTGCTGAGTGTGTGCGTGGTCCTGATGCGAGGGGGAGGGAGTCAAGGCATGCATGAAATCCTCGTCCTCATCATCTTCATAACCTCCCCTTTGCGTGCACCTGTCCTTGTTTGGGGACAAGAGTGGATTCATTCATGGAACCCTCCTCCCCTCAGGCCTGAAGGCCTAGGCACACCACTGGCTGACTACAGCTGAGGCTGCACGGGCCGGTCTGCCCTTGCGGAGCACATGTTTGACCCCGCCTGTTGAACAATGTAATAGTATCGGGCTACGTCTGAAAAGAAATCAAAGTTTACATCGGGTATTCATATGATCCGCACCTTCCGCGGGGGCCTCCGGACCCTCCCAGCGCAGGTTTGGAATTTTGAGGGGGGGGCTGATTTGGACCCCCCCCCAAATCAGCCCCCCCTGAACTGAGCAATTTCGGGGAGGTTGAATTGAGAGCGGTCGTACTTGCAAATTCAATTAACCCTGAATTGCGGGGTTTAATTGGAGGGTGAATTGGCCCAGTGTGACCGGGGCCTTGTGGCTACACTCTTTTCTAAGGCATTCTCATTGTTTGCAGCAGCTCATAAACGTACCAATTGCAAATAAGGCAACAAATGTCCTAGGTCAGAGGCATGAATGCTGGAAGCAAATGAAGCTGTATTTCATGCATGCAGCTTAGGCCCAAGAAGCCCCAACAGGTGGCCATTTTGCACCAAAAATGCTTCATTGTGGATCCCTATGCAACCCTAGGTAGGTTTAGGAGAACCAGGGTCTGGGAGGGTCTAGTTTTCACCCCCCGAGGCTGATCTTGCCTGAGGTAAACAAACCAATGAGCACAACTCCTCAACCCCAGCACCTTTTCATCCCATTATTTTCCACTGTGTGTCAGGCTGCCAGGGAAGGGACCTGGCATATATAGCCCCTAAAATATGGCAAATGATAGCACTTGATTGATGTGTATTGCTTTATTGCTATTAATGTGTCATTATGGCGCTTTTCCTGGGACTTACGTGTATCATATCACAATGCTTTAGTCTATGGGTACATGGGGTGCCACTCTTCTGTGCTAATTAGGGCAGAGAAGGTAAGGAACAGGGCTCGTTCGGAGAAAACCTTAAGAATCCATGAATTATCAAGTACAGCAAACGAATCGGGGAAAAATTCAGAATCGTGAATGATGAGATGACATGACAGTACACGGACATTTTCCCTGGCTCATCTGTTTCATCCCAAGATATGTCGTGTATCTGATGTGTTTGATTGAATAAGTAGTCTCAGGCCCCTATCCAAAACAAATACTCAAAATCTGGAAATTTGAAGGCCATGAACAATTGACTACAATCTTTCTGTCGTGCGTTGTTGATGAAATTATTCAGTCTTCTGTACCTTCTACAGAAAATGTGATGCGTGTTAACACGAAAGGCTCAACACAAAGGGTAGGATGTGTAATCTTGCTCACCTTGGCTCTCCGGGGACCCTCTTCTGGCTTGGCTTTGTCAAACACGAAGTCTGGCTCAGGCTTCAATACCATTCCAGGACCTGGACTACTTAGCACTTCCCATGCCTTGATGACGCCATCTATCCCAGCAGACAGCATGTGACCCTGCAAGCGGTTAAACAATTTGAAGCATCAATGAGCAGAAGTGAATTCAGAGACAGACGCCCTTGCCGCCAGGGCCAATCAATCACAGTCGTTGCATCTTTATTTTGCAGTTTGCAAGCAGCAGAGCCAAGGACCCATGAGCATAGGAAAATGGGGGGCTGCAAGCAAACACAAAATTCTCGTCTTCCAGTTTGGACCATTCAAACACAAATCATATTGGTCCGTTCATACTCTGCTAAGTGTGAGCCTTGGGTATTAACTCTAGTGCCACCTTGTCCATCCCAAGTTCTGACTTACTTGCCATAAGCATAATTTATGCAAGCATAATGCTGCATAAAGCAGGGTAATTATAAGCGAAAGCTTCGCTCAGAGTGGAGCTTGGCAGCAAAAACAGGGATGGGATACACGACTTTGGGACTTCCCATTTGCGTGTACACATGTGAATTCGCAAATTATTGCGTACGTACGTTGTATTCAAGTGGCAAAAATGGAAGGTGGGTCTGGGGGGGGGGACCAGGGAGGCCCTCACCACCCCCCAGCAACCCCCCCAACAACCTCTACAGCCCCTTTTGGCCACAAAGTACTAACATGGGTATAAACAAGTGCTGGCTTTCAGAGAAGGAGGAAGAGCGGGGGGAAGGGGTTCGGCAATTGGGGGGAATGGAGTGAAGGGGAAGATGCAGATGCTACATTTCTGGCCAAAAAATGATTGATATTGAGCGTTAAATTTGAAAGGTGAAGGTGGCCGAAAATGAGTGGTACAGGCCCCAAAACATGCTGGGAGAGCCCAGCGGCGCACCCCACAATGTATTTCATGACAAATTCTGAACGGCCAATTTACCACAAGCTATATTCGTCACGAGTGCATTTGTTTGCAAGTTTGCGTATGACCCATCCCTGGCAAATAATACTGTGCAAGCTAGGGACTGCCTGCAATCCTGATGTTCCAAGCAATTATGGCACAAGTTGTACGCAAGCCAGAAGTTCAGCTTACGTGGTTTGGCTGTCTTGAGAGCCTTGCTGCCCAACATTGCACAAAGCGCACCTCGTACACCAACAACTGCATGATTGGGGCTTCATGGGCATTCGCAATTCTCTGAGTCACTTTCCCGCTTGCTAAATCCCACACCTGCATGAATCAGCGAATGCATGTAGCCTACATGATGTAGGAGTGTCCATTTATAGCATTTGCCCTACAATTTCTTCCTGCCTCTAAAACCCATCATTGAGGCAGCGCATTCAAGGCTCTTGGCAGCACATTCGTCATCTGTTCTGGCGATAAGGTTAATCTTAAAGTTCTTGTCTTAGTGCAAGCACATGAAAGGCAGCTGTTTGTTGGCAGGGGACACGCATTCAGGACAAAATACAGGACAATGTATTCCTTACCAGCATGTTTCCTTCAAAATCTGCTGAGAACATGTAAGGCCCAAGCACGGTGATGTTGACAATGCCACTGCCATGGCCACCATCTGCACTGGTTATTATAGCCTGCAGATAAAGTAAAGGGATTTCAGCACCAACAAACAGGAATTTCCAGAAGAGCATTCATCAGCTGGGCTGCATTAACCATAAGGGGGCACAGCAGCTAGCAAAGTCTTTTGAAGTTGACTTAGGTGTGCTGGCTTGGCAAGTATTGAAGCAACAATTGAACAAGAGAGAGATGGTGAAAGGTATGCAGGGAAATGGCATGCAGGCGCAACCACAGAGATCACCAGGAGCCGACTGGAATTCTTCTAAGAAGGTTGGAGGTCGACAACCACATCAACTAGATAAATGTTCTTCCATTCTGAGGTTAAGATTTTTATCACCTGGAAGTGACTGAAATTTGACACTGACAATTGCGCACCTGGGACATGAATATGCCAGCTTGAGCATTGTAGTTCCACACCCGGAGAGAATGGTCATTGCCACCACTGACCAGGGCCGTGCCAGCTATGGCAAGACAGTTGATGCCCCCCTACAGAAAGTCATACAGAGCAGAAGCGTTTAATCACCATGAGCCATACACATCAGGTAGGTGCATGCCTCTGCTCTTGTTGGCCCCATACGGCAGCCCGCACCTTGTGGCCTGTCAGGATATGGTCTGTCCCTGTGGCCATGTTCCACACTTTGATGATGCCCTCATCGCCCTTGTGGAACGCCACAAACAGGAAGCCACCTGCTAGCAGTAGAGAATCCACCTCGCCGCCCACGTCCACACTGCTGACCACCTGCAGTGCAAAGGATGAACCCATAGGGATTAAGAGGTGCCCCCGTGGATGAGCCCAAGGGAAGCCAGCCAAACTGCGCATTCGCGGCTGCACAGGAAGTAGGACACAGGCATGGCCTCCGTGCTTTTTGGCTTGAAGAGAGTCTGGGCTGTGTGCTGCAAGAATGGCAGAAAAGTAGACTAAGCCTTTTTCAGGCGGGAACATGGTGGGAGCACGAGTCTGGCTACCCTATGCCTGGCTACCCTATGCCTGCCTGGCTACCCTATGCCTGGCTACCCTATGCCTGGCTACCCTATGCCTGGCTACCATATGCCCGAGGCTCAGCCGAGGTCTGTGACACATGCGTGGATTGCCATATGACACATACCTCTCCTGTCACTGCACTCCAGGTCCTCACTGTTCCATCAAAGGAGGCGGTGTACACCTGCGCGCATGCCAGCAGGCTGGTTGCGTGTGAGCGCGTGTGTATGTGCAAGTACATGAACGTAGACAACAATGTCTGCAACGTGGAGGGTGCATTCATGGATAGGCGTAAGGTCTACCAGCCACGTTTGGCTCCTCCTCTAATATGTAAATTAGTCCGACTTAGTTAGTCCGACTAGAGCTCTTCTCCACCGTACTGATGCTCCAACAGTTGAAAACGCTCATGATGTGCATGCAGTCAGCAGAAATAAAAGTAAGGGCAATTTAATATTGTTGAGCTGGCCTTTTGACAAAGGCTTGGCAGCAGCACACCCCTGCCTTCTCTCCATCTGCCCTAGATAGTCCTCTTTGCCCCAGAAGAGCTATGCAGCTGATGTGCCCTCACATGCAGCTTATTTTGATTGCGTTGATCACAAATTGAAAGAAAAGAGGCAGATCAAGCAGCAGGAAGGCATGTATGTGCACATGACTGAACAATTTTAAGGTGTCACGATGTGCATGAGCATGTAATATGCAAGCCATGCTCAAGCATGCACATGCACCAGAATTTAGATTGATGTTGACATCATTTGGAACAAGCATTGCAGGCTTGCTGCCAGTCAGTGTTTGACCTGCAGTGGATGCCCCGTAAATTGTCCATGAGTGCAGCTGCACTGCTTAGAAGATTGTGACACTGCTGACTCACCTGCTGGCTGGTAGGGTCAAAGGTGATGCCAGTTATTTTCTGCAGGCACAGCAGAGGCCAGGCATGGAGTGACCAGGCATGGAGTGACCAGTTGGGACAGGAGTATGGGCGCCAGCCCTGAGCAGAGGGATGTCTTGCCTGAGCAACCACAGCATGCGCGCACCGTGACAGCCCATGTCCGATATCGATCAAATGCCCTTGCACTAAGCCATTTGATGGTAGCTTGGAGGGCATGGGGTGCACCCCCAGGGGACGAATAAAGCACAGGTGCATCCCTTAAGTGCTCACCTTACTGTGTCCTTTCAGCTCCGTGAGCTGCCTGATGTCTGGCGGCATGACTGGCTCCTCCTCCTGAGGTGCTGGCTCGTCTTCCCGTTGACGTGTATGGCCACTGTACGAACGCCCCCCTGTGTACAAAGCAGGCAGCCACAATGCATGAAGACCATCCTTCACAACTCCAGACAGGATTGAAGGCCTGTGGCACGGGCTTCAGGTCTACTGCAAGCACAAGCACAAACTAAGCTTGTTCTTCCTGCCTAACACGCTCAAAAGTTATGCAGAGGAGAGCTGGTCTAGCTCTTGTGCACACAAAGTCTGGTCAACACAAAGCACGTGAGTGGCAAGGGCACATGCCTCATTCCTTCAACTCACTCCCGAAGACCTGGCCTCCTCGTCGTCCACCCCTCCCTCCACGCCTTCCCCCCCCGCCACCACCATCATTGGTGTAGTACTGGTTGTTGCCGCTCTGCCAGCTGCTATAGTAACCGCCTCTTCGGCCCCCTCCACGCCCCCCACCTCCCCTGTAACCCCCTCCGCTTCCTCTGCCTCGGTCTGGCAGACTGCCATCTGTGGCCAAATGCATGCACATTGTGAAAGGCATGACACCTTGAACCCCGGATCAACTTGTGCTGTGATCAGACTACGCAACTAATTACTTTTGAAGCACAATAAACTGACTTGGATCGAGCTGCAGTGTCCATTTTGCACATGCAGCCTTGAACAGCCTCCGGGGACAGGCATGCATGAGCAGAACCAATACTGTGGGAGCACCTGCATCTCCACGTCCCTCTGGTCCGCCAGATAGGGTTTCGCGCTATGTGTGAGCGTGTGTTGCGTGCGTGCGGGTGTGCGTAGTTGTGTGTGAGTAAATGTACGTGTGTGCATGTACATATATGTGCATCTTTGTGCGTGTATGCTTGTATTCATGTGCGCATGTGCATGTATGGTTTAAACAATGTGTGTTTGTGCGTGTTGGTGTATGTGTGTGAGCAAGCGTACGTGCATTTGCTTGCTCGTTCATTAGCGTGCGTGTGCATGAGTCCGCGTGCGTGTGTGCTTGTGTGTTAGCTTGCATATGCATGCAATGCTTTGAACGCATCCAAGGACATGCCTGCGGCTTTCAGCATGCACCCACAGTTAAAGCTGAAATACGAATGCTCAGTGCACTCGCAGCTCAAATAAAGCTTTCAGGTTCACATCAAATGGATATGAGTTCAAAAAGGCGGACTTACCGGCCTGGCTAGATGGGCCTCCCGCCCTGTAAGAGCCTCCTCCTCCTCCTCCTCCTCCTCCTCCACGATGCCAAGTATTGCTTCCACGTGATTTAAATGGAGGTCCATCATAGTAATCTTCGGACATGCCTGGATGCCTATCTGCCCCGGCTGGGGCAGTTCCCAGACCAATTCACTGTACGCTGGTGATTGCCGTACACGATTTAAATAAAAAAATTAACATAATTTGAGGATTGTAAATAGTGCTACCAAAATCGCCTCCATGTCCCCTTGGTAGACTGGTCAGGGTGCAGCAATCTGCTCCACCATGTAGATCTCGGAGGACACTCTCATTTGATTTTTGAGATTTACTAACATTACCAGTGCTATGAGTGAAAGCAAGGGCTTTCAAAGTCAGGTTTCAGACGCTGGAATCAGTCCTACTGAGCAGAGGATCAATGAAGTGAGCAGGTTGCAAGGGATCCAAAGAGGCATATGGCAAGGAATCCAAGAAGCAAAGTGCAATGCCAATGCAGGGGTCAGGAAGCTAGTAGCGATGGTGCAGGTGAGTGATGGTGCCATGTTTCAAACTAAGCATGCACACTGACACGCTCACACACACACACACACACACACA
>LKMJ01002583.1_pt1:0-15000 | contig 16673 bp, 13 predicted proteins | sample 643391 | NCBI WGS metagenome assembly LKMJ01 (sample SAMN04112250, study PRJNA286221) | soda lake metagenome | biome: soda lake; feature: Kulunda Steppe; material: water; isolation source: sample PL-Br10 brine of Picturesque Lake | place: Russia: Kulunda steppe | collected 2010-07
CCTCCGACAACTGCTTCATCCCGCATTTTGGACTGTGCTGCAACACCCTTTGTAGGCCCCAATGGGCGCGCACCCTCTCCTACACGCTGCTCCATGGCCTGCTACACGGCATGGCCCCCACCACCATCTCTATTGCCTGGTGCAAGCACTACAACCCCGCAACCGTCCCGCCCGAGCTGTACAACCTCCGCATGAGCAATGCCATCAACGTCTTCTTTGTGTCAGATGACCTGAAGGTGAGATGCGGCAGCTGCACCTGCACGCCAGGGAGCATGTGCGTACGCACAAACACACAACACATACAAGCTAATAGGAAAGCACACCCGAGCCTGCCGCAAATAAGTTACACCACGCGTGTTCAGCCTTGGGGTATGCTTGGCATGGTTGGTGCATAAATTTTGCACTGCCATATGTACCCTGAAGCCATCAACCCTAATTCAAATGTTTTGCAGTAACATGCAGACTCAGCATACACTGAAGCTGGCAGCCTGAGGTCAAAGCACATGATAGCACAACGTTGCTGAACAGCTCAAGGCACAACATAGCTGAGCAGCATGTATCTCAGATGCATAACTCAGCTGAGCTGTCGATAGCAAGACATAACACGCCGCCTGGCAGAGCCTCCTGAACCCCTTTAGATCATAGGCTGGAATCTGTCCTGTGTTTTGCAGGTGCTCACGCCTCAGACGACCTACATCACGGCACTGAGCGTGCCTGAGTACCTTGGCCGGCCCAACCTACCATTGTTGATCACAGAAGACGACGTCATATTCACTCTTGACTTCAAAGCAAAGCTGTCTGATGTGAGCGCGCACAGAACATCACCTGAGCTGTAAGGCTGACCTTAGCTGCCTGATGTGAGCGCGCGCAACACAGCACCTGGGCTGTGGGGCTGACCCAAGCTGCATTTCTTGTAGGCTGCACCGCCAGCTCGCGCCTTGCAAGTGAAACTCTGCAGTGCGCTTGGGCTGCACGGCTGCACCGCCAGCTCCTCGCCCGATGCTTGCACTTCAAGTGAAACTCTGCAGGGCGCTAGGACTGCTAGCTAGGACACCCTAGCTCCACTCCTAGTGCTTACTCTCTAAGTGAGATTATCCAGGGTGCTACGGCTGCTACAGCCAGCAAGGCTGCACAGTTAGGAAGGCTGAGGCTGCTGCAGCCAGCAAAGCTGAGGCACTGCCCTACCAAAATAGGACAGATTGTGTGTTGCCTTTCCGTAGGCCGCATTTCTGCCATTGCTCAGCGAATGCACTGGCCTGCACACCTAAGCTGCATTGTCCTTAGCCCTTTGGGTCAACACGCCCATGCAGCCATGCATCCTCTGCGGCTCAGCTTGCGGTTTCAGGCGCTTTGCCCTGCCCTGTGCTGCAGCTGGTCAAGCAGATCCTTGGGGCGTCCAAAAGCAGGCCATATATTGCCACCCTCTACTCTCCCAGCCACAAAGTGAAGGCAGCAGGCGAGATCATTGGCCTATTCAAGCAAGCGACCAAGCGCGGTCAGCATGGGCCACGGCGCTGCCAAGTGCAAGGAATATGCCCTCGAAATGTCAGGGTGAGTGTACCTGGTTGCTTGACGCCCTGCTCAATGCACCTAGTTCCTCTTGACGCTCTGCTCAAAGCACCTGGTTGCTCTTGACGCTCTACTCAACGCACCTGGTTGCTTTTGACGCTCTGCTCAACGCGCCTGGTTGCTTTTGATGGTCTGCTCAACACACCTGGTTGCTTGACGCCCTGCTCAACGCACCTGGTTGCTCTTGACGCTCTGCTCAAAGCACCTGGTTGCTCTTGACGCTCTACTCAACGCACTTGGTTGCTTTTGACGCTCTGCTCAATGCGCCTGGTTGCTTTTGATGGTCTGCTCAACACACCTGGTTGCTTGACGCTCTGCTCAATGCACCTAGTTGCTCTTGACGCTCTGCTCAAAGCACCTGGTTGCTCTTGACGCTCTTCTCAACGCACCTGGTTGCTTGACGCTCTGCTCAATGCACCTGGTTGCTCTTGACGCTCTGCTCAACGCGTCTGGTTGCTTGACACTCTGCTCAACGCACCTGATTGCTTTTGACGCTCTGCTCAACATGCCTGGTTGCTTTTGATGTTCTGCTCAACACACCTGGTTGCTTGACGCTCTGCTCAATGCACCTGGTTGCTCTTGACGCTCTGCTCAACGCGCCTGGTTGCTTGACGCTCTGCTAAACGCACCTAATTGCTTTTGACGCTCTGCTCATCGTGCCTGATAGCTTTTGATGTTCTGCTCAACACACCCGGTTGCTTGATGCTCTGCTCAACGCACCGACGCAAGCGCTGTTATGCTACGTGTGCGTGGCACAATGCTCTCACATTTTGGGGGTGGATGTTGCGGATCACACGGACGAGCGCTGAGCACAGAGCCTGTATGTGTGTTGGGGGGAAATGCATAAGCTGGAGGCAGGGCTGAGCGAGTAACTTGTGCCCTTGCTATGATGAAAAGTGCAGCTGGAGGCTGGGCTGAGAGCATAGCATGTGCCCACTCTTCAGTGGGAAGGTGCAGGAAGAGCCAGGCCCAGCTTTGCCATGCATGCCCTTGAATTGGGGGGTGCGGATGAAGATAGTGATATAGATCTACGTTCTGTACGTGCCCTGGCTTACGGCTCTTTAGTGTTGGGTATAAGCGCAGCTTGGGCTGATGCCTATCACAAAACCAGGCATTTTTAGTTGTGCTGGCGACAAGAGGCCTTCCACGATGCACACGAACACCCTGTGCTACTTAGGTATCAAATGCTGGTTGGGCATTGAACGCTGCTTGGCCTTCGGATGCTTTCTGACATCAAGTATTGCTTTGGCATCAGATGCTGCTTTGGCAGTGAATGCTGCACCTACACAGCCCGCACTGTGGCCTGTGTCAGGGCTAGGCCAGCTTATAAGTAGGGATGGGTAAATAGGGTCTGATCAAAATGTCAGAGGCTCTAAATAAGCTCTATAGAGTCTCAAAGAGGGTCTGCCAAACCCTATCTACCCATCCCTTTGAATCATAAGCAATGGAGGGCTGTCAATGGGCCGTGAAGCTGTTAGGGCCCTATGCGGCCATCATGCCTGCTCAAAGGGACTTCTCTCTGGGTGTGAAGCATGGGACATCGTTCCATTTATCAGCACTTAGGCATGCTTCAACCTTCCGGCTAGATCAGTATTGCGTTGGCTCACATTGCCTGTGGTGCAGAGCATCTGCGCATGTCCGGGTATGTCGTGTGTGATCATATGCCTGAGCGGTGCTGAGCGGAGATATCAGAGTTGCATGTTGATGCTTGTAGGACTGGGATAGTGCAGCAATTCACCAGCCCCACTCAAAGCCATGCCGAAACTCACAAAAGCCCACACATGCCCACCCACATGCGCTCATGCTTTGTGCATGTGCCGACATCCCTGACACTGCCTCATGCTGCCTACCATTCTTGCAGGCGTTTAGGTGGCCTCATGCGTCCACCTATGCCTCCCTTTTCATACTATACTTGCAGGCTATCAAGTCCCCCAATGCGTACGCCTATGCGTCCCTTGGCATGCTATACTCCCCAGAAGCCACCAAATACCTGAGGATGCACTTCATTCAGGTAGAGATGCCCTATTTTAGGCCCTGAGGTCCGTTCTTCAGTATTGGGAACTGACTATGCTAACATCACGCTTGATCCCCCTCCTGAAGGCACGCTGCTGTGCAGGCCTCCTTTATTGCAATCAGACAGGGATGAGCTCCGTGCCTGTCCCTCAGCACGCACCTAGGAGATGTCTTTAAAGCACTCACACTGCTCCTCACAGTGCGCTGGTGGGCAAGTAACTGTGATCTATGCATGCCATGTTCGATTGTAGATGCCAGTGACTAATCGTTGAGGCCACGAATCAATCATAGACGCACGCCAGCAATCGTTCCCTGTAGGAACGGAGCGTTTGCCCGTTTGTAATCATTCGCCATACTGCAAGACATCGATTTGCAGATTTTAGAGCCCCTCCGCAAAAGCGATGAGTTTTGGTCATAATGCTGGCACGCCACTTATGATGTGCCTGTCTTGCTCTGTTCTAGCACCTTGAAGTGGCCCCATACCAGCCCCTTAGGCTTCCCCATTACATTACATTACAAGTGTGAAGGTAGAGGAGGGCTGAAGAGGTGGTGGTGGGGGTGGTAGTGAGGATCAGTTGGCGTCAGTTGGCGCCCCCCCTCTCACAGGCAAGCGTTCGATTAAATCATGTGGGGTATCTTGAATTCTATTGAACAATCCGCACATTATTAATCCAAAAGACGGCGACTGCTCCAAATCTGGTCCCCTTGTTACCAACGTGCTGGGAAATGGGAAATAAAAATGTTTTCAATCATATCAAATTAAGTTGCTGAACCATCTTGAGCCAAGTCCATGCAGTGCTGTCCAATTTGTGCTCCTTGTCTACATTCAGCAATCTGCATCCGACCCCGCAATTGTGCGGTCGGACCTCTGCATTCCTTGCATTCCTAACGCAGTTGATGCCTAGCTGTTGCGGTTTAGCTAAGAAGTAGCGCCCATGCTCCATTGAAGAGCACATGCATGGAGATGCTGTTCAACATGTGTAGTTGCATAGGCTTGCATCCACCTTTGGACCTGTCACATACTTGGCATCCAACATGAACTGGACAGCGGCAAAGGACTTAGTGGCTATTATCAGGAATTGATGGTAACCACAGCTAAGTGCTGTCTTGCTTTATTGCTTACCTTGTTCACAGATTTACTTTGGAGACGGAGGCTTTACATTTGACCGGAAATCACCGGTAGGGTGTGTCTCCAAGCTCTCTTCTTGTACATCCAGTCTGATTTTTTGCTTCAGGCGCTTCCTCTGTGCAAGGCATCTGCATGCATGCCTACATCTCTTCATGGACATGTCTTGCAGCAGTCCACGCTAGCCTGCACACACTCCTGCAGGATGTGCTCATCAACATATTCAGCCGTTTCCGCTTCCACTGCTCGAGGTCCACTAATTGCGAGCTATTCATGTGAGTGACAACCCTGCTCAGGGTATGGCAACAGCCTCCCTGCAGCCTGAAGCGAACTTAACATCTTACAAAAATAGTGCAACACAACTAAAGGGTGCGCAGGTGTCTTCTTTTAAGAGGACTGCAATGCACGGGGCAATGCACTAGCCTTGAAACCACCTTCCTTATATCGTGTTGTTACGTGCTATGTTAGCTCTTTAGGCACGCAACCGGGGGGTGTCACTAGGCCGTGTTTGGGGTTCCTTTCCCAAACCTTTTCGAGGCCCAACGGCTGCACCTTTCTTACACCTTGCTTGTGGGCAAAGCGTATTGCGCTTACAGTGAGCTGTGCAACACCTGTTCTCACCTTGCACTCAACCACAGGGCGGTTCCATCTATGATTGAGCACACGGGCGCGTACAGCGCCATCCATAACACGGGCAACAAGCGGTTCCACACAACTGCCAACTTCCCCTTTGATGTGGCGTTTCCAAATGTCGGCCCGCTGAACATAACCAGCAATGACAGCAGGAAGGAAAGCCAAGCCGCGCATCATTCGGGACTACGATCTACCTGATGACCTTGAGCTACGAGTATGACTGGCCTTTTTTAAGTCAGCTAGCAATGCTCTCGGCACAGCACATTCTCGTATGCATCAGGCACCATCCTTATGACGTAAGAGGTGGTTGCAATGCTGCCAATTGGCAGTCAGTCAACAGGGCATCTGCATCTTATTTCCCGTGTGTCCCACTGGGATGGCATAGGGCATCCACAACGTCCTGCAGGGCATCTGTACTTAATAATTACAAGCAGCTCAGTCGGAGGCAGGTGGCCTTGTCCAAAGGGGACTGCCATGTCACTAGGAGAAGGGCTTGACTCCCCTTCTTCATTAACCCCCTTAAGCCAACTGCCAAACACCACACTCTACAGCAATCCTTTGGCCCAAGAATTACAAGGTTTTCAAGGTACGGGGTTGTTAGGCTGATTGGCCTGTTGCTGGTCTTCGCCAGCCAAGGACTCCTAATAATTCGGAATTATCCAAATTGTCTGAGGTAAAAAGGCAGGGTTTGTTGTGCCGTTAAGAAAGGGAATCAAAGACAGTCAGAGTAGGCAAGGCATGCAAAACATAAGGGGCCTCCACAGAAAAGGACTGGCAACCCTTTGGCCCAAGGTCCCCAAAACTCTCTTGCCATCCTCTTTGGTTGGGAGATGCAGAAGGATCTGCCCCATCTATGAGGCGCACCAGCTGCAAACTAAGGGCTTGCATCTATGGACCATGGCGTCAAGGCCTGGTGGTCGAGGTTAGGTTAGGTTAGGTTACGTTTCAAGGCTGTATCCGCCGAACGAGGGCAGCTTAGCCGATTGTGGCCTCCAGTGAGGTTCAAACCCCGAACCCACAGGTTGCGAGGGTGGATAATCGACTTTCCATCTCAGGTGCCCCGCCGCCTGCTCGAGCATCCGGAGCTAAGGCTGCTGGTGGTAGAGTGAGCTGTCCGTTCCAGGGGACAGCTCAGGTAGCAACTCTACCGCCACTTGTGTACCTCCTTTCCTTATGACACACCTGTCCAAATTTGGTGGGGCTTGAACTCTGCAGCCATCTGCACCTCAGCTGCCACACACAGCGCTCAAGACAGGATCGGAAAAAGAAAGGAGTGTTTCTTCTTAACAGTACGACTAGAGTCTTGAATGCGGGAAAGTCGAATGGTGAAAGCACAGCTATCTCACTGAGGGCCCTCACGGAGTCCTTCTGTGACCATTTAGGTCACCCCCGAGGTGGTGCAAGAGAATCCCACTAGCCATGCCCTGACAATTCTGCTGAAATCAAGACGTAAATTAATTGCCTTATGAGCAAATCCGACGAGTGAAAAAGAACTGCAGGCTTCTAGCATGTCCAGAGTGCTTAGTCCCATGCATCAGGGGTTACCAAATTCAGGTACGGCCACAGCTGCAAGCTTGCCTGGGCGCTAGGGTACTTCATGATGCTGCTGTCCCACCTAAACCCAACCATGCCCCTCAGTCGCTGTACGCCTTCTGCCCACTCAGACCATCACCAGGTTTGTGTTACATGGGAGAATGTAGTGGTGCTCTTGCCCAGTCACAGGAAAGGCTTAATCCGGGGATGCAAGGGAAGGTTAAATGAGAGAATCTAGGAAAACACTTGAAATGTGTCCCCCAATATCAACTAATTCTGGCACTCTGACTAGAATTCATTACTGACAAAGGTTCGTGATAGGGCACCCAGCTGATGCAGGACCATGAGCACAAGCTAACACTCCAGCTGAAGATGTGCACCTATTACGCTCTCATCAATTTATCATCATTGTGCATGACATGCTCCTGCACCAAGTCGCCAGCAGCAATCCCTTTGCCACTGCTGTGTACCCAAACCCACGGCCCATGTCCCGGGCAGCCACCAGCTAACAAAGATGTTGTCTGCCCCATCTATGGCAAACACAAGAAGTCAGCATATAAGCTGATCAAAGAGCTGGTGCACCGCCTTGCCTAGGAGCACTATTCTTGGACGCCGTTTGCCCATGCATGCCATGGAGACGGGGGTACCTTAACGTGTCTCCGACGTATGATCGTTATGCTAGCCTTAGGGCAAGCTGACCTGTGCAGTCGTCCAGCCATCTGACCTGGCTAACAACTGGCCCTCAGAGAGCGCAGCAAGCTAGCCCTGATCCACACACCCATGGCTGGCCTACCCCTGCAACCCGCGGGCCGCTGAAGCCTCGTGACAACTGCAGCTGCACCCGCGACTACATCCCACTGGGGCGCTTCATACTAATTTTGGCTATGAAGCAAGCGCAGTGCACCTGGTCATCAGCTACTGCCGATGCGGGCACAGTTGCATCCATTAGACTATCATGATACTTCTGATCACATATCTGAGATATATTAAATTCAAACTTGTCACCCTCAGCTTTGTCTGCCAATATGGTCCACTTTGGGGATTGCAGGACATCAAAGTCGCACGAGGAAACGTGCCAGTAAATTTGAATGTGAAGGATTAAGGGCCAACACCTCCTGATACAGGCATTTTTGAGGAGGGTCTTTGGTGTATGACCAGGAAAATTGTTTGTTCACTAATCCATAATTTCATTTTAAATTCGAATCATGGACTCCAATGACAATTTTCATGATCTGCCTGCACCCTCAAGCACTGAGGCCAAGCTATGGAAAGCAGCACTGGACAGGGTCGTTGGCTGTGTCGTAGTTCTGAAGTAAGTGTGCGTGATCGAGAATAATGTTTGAGATCGGTGGCACTGCATGCAAGCTTGAACAAAACTGGTGCAATGGATCCTAAAACAAGGATCAATCAGGCAAGCAGACAAATCGCAGCATGTTGAGATTACAGACCGATTTTGAACTGCTAGTTAACTGTGAAGGCTTCAGGGTGGGCTAGCTGATGTGTGGCAGCTGTCCTGTTTTGTTGCGTCCTACGTTGCCCAGGATGGGTCCACCCATGCAAAAGGCTCATTCGGAGTTGAATCTGTTGCTTATTTCAATACAAGTTAGTCTGGATGGAAGCTTGCACACATGCTTGCATCACAAGCTCCTTTTCTGTCCTTTTTGCTGAAAAACAGGGTGACTCTCACACGCGCTTGCGACACCGAGCCTGCCTCAAGCTCGTATGCCACTGGATTCATTGTCGATAAGACGCGGGGCATCATGTGCGTTTGCAGGCTGGTATCCCTCAGCTTTGCTTGTTTTGTTCAGCACGGAACGCCCATCCTGGTTGCCTGAGCGCCAGGTTTGCCAGAAACTGGATGAGCAGTACCATTAGCTGAATACAATAGTAGCATGTACATGCACACAACATCCAACATGTTCTATCTCCCTGCCATTTCTCTCTTGCAGCCTGACAAACCGGCATGTCGTCACACCAGGTGCGGGCCTCTGTCCATGCTTGAGCCTGCAGTGCTTGGTTGGGGTATGAGCCCCTGATCTTGAATGAGTACCAGCTAGGCCTATTTTTTTGTGCACCTCAACAGGTCCCATAGTTGCCGAGGCCATTTTCCTGAACCGTGAGGAGCTGCCTGTTTACCGACTCTATGCGGACCCAGTGCATGATTTTGGACTCCTCAGGTGCGTGTGCGCACGTGCATGCTGGCATACATGGTGCAAGCCAGAGAGAAGGGCTGCCTGCTGCTGCCTTAGCAGGCAGCATTATTTCTGCTCAGGCCCTGCCCTGGCCCCTGAGCCCCTTGGAATCCAGCACGCTGTACATCACAATGGGGCACAATGGACTGGGCCCTGATCCTTGATCAGGCCATGGTCCATGGTCCATCACTCATCAACAGGCTCTAAACTTCAGGATATCATTGTTTTGTTGGCCATGCATTGAGCTGGATTGGTTCTTTTCCCTCGGCAAAGTATTGGGAGAGGGGATGCCGGCCGCTGCTGGTGGTATGGTGGCAAGGAGGCTGTAGCTGGAGCGCACAGACTTGCATTGGCTACCAGGCACATGGCGCAAAACTCAAGAGACTCCCTTGAATGTGAGGCTGTGGCCTAACTCGAGGATTATGCTGGGGCCCTTGGTACTTTTTTAGGTGCATTGGCGGACCGTTCCTGGATGCATGCTGCTGGTGGTCTGGTTTATGCAGACATTTTGGCTTGGTGTGTCTTTCTGATGTTGCCGATTAGGCATGGATCCTGTGCATGGGGCATGTATAGCGATACATTGCACCTCATGACGCCAGGTAATGCAACCAGATGAAAATTCTCAACTCACTTTCTGCAAGGGCTGTGCATACTCCAAACCCCAAATCTCATCCAACATTCAAGCTTGATGCTGGAATTCAGGTTACAAGGGGTTGGATCTGGCACATCTTGCGCCTGACATACAGCGCATTGCAGCGTTATATTGCTGTACGTCGCTACACAGCGCTATAGATTTGTCACTACAACTTCACGCCAGGTCCTAGCCGTGTTGCAGCCATGTTGGCACCCCGGCTTGTGCATTGCAGCCATGCTGGCTTGCTTGTCGCAGCCATGCTGGCTTGCTTGTCGCAGCCATACTGTCTTGCTTGTTGCAGCCATGCTGTCACCCTGGCTTGTGTGGGCACCAATCAATCACCAATGAGGGTGCGCAGCAGGCCCTGAGCTGCGAGGCAACTCTGGCGCAACGTTCTGCAGGCGCACAGGGCTCAGCGCCTTCCCAGGCTGTCCCTGGATCCTTTTCTCGCGCCTCTGCAGGTATGACCCCTCCAAGCTGCAGTTCATGGAGACGCAGGAGGTGCCCCTAGAGCCATCAGGGGCTTCTGTCGGCCTTGACATCCGTGTCGTGGGCAATGACAGTGGAGAGAAGGTGAGGCCTGCTGGGGGGCTGCCGGCAGGGCGACCACCACTTGTGCGCGCCCGGTGTGCAGGCGGGACAGCAGACGGCAGGCGAGTGCCAGGGAGGGTGGTTGGCTGGATGCACCCTGTAGTGAGCGAGGGGCTGCAGAATTAGAAGTGTGGGCAGTAGGGGGCAATGGAGAGGGAGGGGGCAGACAGGGGGGAGGGGGGCTTCAGATCTGCCTTTCCTTATTGTCGCAAGCTGTCCTCCTAAGGCTGGCCCCCCTTTGCCCTCCTTATATTTCTGGCGGGCCGTCTTTAAGATGCTGGCGTGCTGCACAGCGGCAGATGAAACCCAGGTTGTCTTTAGCCGTCATTACAGCGAGGCACTTGCCAAGCCCTACTCCTCTCATGGAAGGTCAATAGCATTTCTTGTCTCAATGCCCTTAAAAGTTTCATACGCCTGCTGCTCCATGCAGGTGTCCATCCTGTAGGGCGTACTTGCCTGCATGGATCCCACAGATTTTTTTCCAAGCACTATTCCTAACCTTGTATCAATGCCTTAAAAGGTTCATGCGCCTGCTGCTCCACGCAGGTGTCCATCCTGTAGGGCATACTCGCCTGCATGGATCTCAGAGATTCCAAGCCTTATTCCTTGCCTTGCATCAATACCTTAAAAGGTTCGTGCGCCTGCTGCTCCGCGCAGGTGTCCATCCTGTCAGGCGTGCTTGCCCGCTTGGACAGAGATGCACCATCATATGGCCGCCGGAGCTACAACGATTTCAACACTTGTGAGTGCTTAAAAGGTTCATGCGCCTCGCTTGCACCATCTACACTGTGGGCCCATGCGCGCACACCCATTGATGGAGGCCCAGTGAGCGGCAGCTTTTGCACCTGTGTGCAAGCCTCCCAAGTGCCAGCCTGCTCCTGTGAGCGCGGGCAGCAAAAGTACACACCCATTTGCAAGCATTATTATGCATGGCCGGCTCTCCCGCCTTGCATGGCGGGGTTGGCGGCTGTTGTTCATGCGCATGTATGCACACGTTTGTGATTGCTGGCTGGTGGCTACTGTTGATTTGCACTTGAGTGCACATCATACACTCGCGAGTGAAATCCTGATTGCGCGCGTACAGCTCAGTCTTGACTTTCCCTCAAGGGGGGGCGCTTGCTCTGCAGTCCATGAATGTGTTCCTGTTGCTCTCTGGTATTAGAGGGAATCTTTGACAGTGTGGGGATGGCTTTGGTAGTGGTCTGCGCTGGTCAAACTCTGCTTGCAAGCAGCATCTGGAATGTTGGAGGGGTTGCTCTGTAGATGCAGGCGTGCTGCTGCTCATGGCCAAGTTACAAGCTGTATCTGAAGTTGAGGGGCTGTATCTGAAGTTGAGGGGGTTCCAGGGGCCCAGTGGAACAACACTGGGCCCATAAGGGATTAATGGTCCACGGGTGCATGTGCTTTGCTCACAGTCTACTTGCATATTGATGGTCCACGGGTGCATATTGATGGTCCACGGGTGCATGTGCTTTGCTCACAGTCTACTTGCAAGCCGCATCCGGAACCAAAGGGGGATCCAGCGGCTCTCCTGTCATCAACATCCATGGCCAGGCCATAGGCCTCAACGCGGGCGGCAAGAACAAGGCCGCATCTGCATACTACCTGCCACTGGAGCGCGTGGTGCGCGCACTGCGCATCATCCAGGTGCGCTGTGGAGCAGTACAGCTTGCGCTGTGCAAGGGCTGCAGTGTGTGTGACTGTACGTGTGACGGTGAATGGGTGTGCCCGTGCATGTTTGTGTGCGCGACTATGTGTGTTTCTGAGTGTGCATCTGTATGTGTGCGCGGGTGCACAGCGCTTCCTTGGCCGGTCGTATGGTGTCCACCAAATGCTCTGAATCTGTCTTTCTTGTGAGCACCTCGGGGTCTTTTCATTCTGCTGCTGAGCTCTTGACACAAAGGTGCTTGCCTGGACCCTTTTCGGATGTTCACAATGGCCGTGGTAGCAGCCTCTGACCGAACCATGCGCGGATGTCTGCCTGCACTTGCACAGGCACAGGCACACGCAGCACGTAGAAATAGACGTGCTCATAAGTATGTACATGTGCATGCACATCTGCATGCCCCCATGCGCATGCTCAGCCAAACTCATCAATACTTGGATCCATCTTGGTTCGCACCATCCTTTTTCGGTTCTGATTTGCACACATGCACTTTGCACATATGATTTGCGCGTATGCACTTTGAACCCAAGCAGATGGGTGTTCGCGCGCGTCACATTTTTTCCTGCCCGCCATCCAACCACTTGTGTCCTGAATTCTGCACCTCTGCATATGCTCCCAACCAAAATGTGCTGCGCGCATTCAAGCTGGCTGGCAAGAAGGTTGGCGTGCATGCGCATGCGCCCTTTCCCCCTGCCAGGCAATCCATTGCCCTGAGGCCTGCACCTCTGCATATGCTCCCAACCAAGATGTGCTGCGCGCGTTCAAACCGGCTGGCATGTAGGTTAGCGTTTGTGCACGCATATCCCCCTGTCAGGCAATCCATTGGTCTAAGGACTGCAGCCTGAGATTGCCTTCTCCCCTGCTGCATTATGCGGGCAGGCCGCGAAGCCTGTGGGCTCTCCAGCGGATCAGTGGCCGGCGCCTGCCATCCCCCGTGGGGATTTGCAGACAACTTTTGTGTTCAAAGGCTTTGACGAAGCTCGCAGGTTTGTGTGTGTGTGTGTATGTGTGTGTGTGTGTGTGTCAGGGTGGGCAGGTGGGTGCATGCCTTGCAAGGACTTTGGTGAGGTCAACAGGCAGGAGGGGATTAGTGGGGTCTTGTTTTGGCTCTGCTCTTGGGGACAATCTGCATATTTCTTAGACCAAACCAGAGGGCTGGTACGCTCATGGCACGGATGTCTGTGCTCCTGAGGTACTGCAGGCCTTGCCCACTGGCCCTCGCCATCGGGTCCCCAGCCCTTGCTATTGGCTCCCTAGCCCTCGCCATCAGCTCCCTGGCACTCACCATTGGCCTGTTGGCTCTTACTATTGCCCCGCTGGCCCCTGCCCCTGGACCTCTAGCCCTTGCTATGCACCACTGTTTGCATGAGCGAAAGTGCGCTGGCGGGGATCATACTTGGTAAAAATTCTGCGTGCCTGGCTTGGGTGCACTTTCAATTTACGGACAAGCCAAACACGTGGGTTCCCTGCTCGTGCCTAGATGGGAGTACCACACGCGTGATTTGGGTGCTGGTGCTCTTGGTGGACGGCTGCCTCTCTCTGTGAGTCTCCAGCCCTAGGCCAATCTGTGACCCCAAGTGTTTCGTTTGGGCCCCCTGGGTTGCCTTTCCGGCTCGGGTCGACTGGTCTTGATCTTCTTCGCCTGCACCACCATTCCCCCACGCTCACTCGTGCCATCCTGACTTGCACCTCCACGCTGCCTCACTTGCGCCATCGTGACTTCCTGGCTGAATTGCCTTCTTAAGTGTAAGCTGCACCTTTTTGGTGTGCTCCCTGCGTCCTCTTTGGTGTGCTCCCTGCATCCTTTTTGGTGTGCTCCCTGCGTCCCCTTTGGTGTGCTCCCTGCATCCTTTTTGGTGTGCTCCCTGCGTCCCCTTTGGTGTGCTCCCTGCATCCCCTTTGGTGTGCTCCCTGCGTCCCCTTTGGTGTGCTCCCTGCATCCTCTTTGGTGTGCTCCCTGCGTCCCCTTTGGTGTGCTCCCTGCATCCTCTTTCGTGTGCACCCCTAGGCCCCCTTTGTCAGGCTTCAAAGCGATTGTTAGCTTAGGAGGCTTACCCTCCTGCTGAACTCACAGTATCTCCCGAAGCTTATCATACTGCTGCGCTCATCAAGGCCTACTATCCTGCTAAGCTCACCAAAGCTAACTGTCCTGCTGAGCAAACTGTGCCTCGCTTCTTGTACTGGGAATACTGTGCCCTTCTTCTCATACTATGCCCCCTTTTTTTTCGAGCATATGGTGCCTCCCTTCATTACCATCCTGCTGACTTATACGTGCCTCCCCCCCATGCCCCTCACAATGCACGCGCGCAGCATCACATCTCAAGAGGGTGTGTCAATAGATTCCACAACACCGACTTTTTTGCTGTGGGCCGCTTAAATACTGACACGCAGGCTTGGGCTGACAAAGGAGACTGAGGCTACCGTGCGTGCCTCGCCAGCTAGGACACACGGATCTGCGGGTGCGTGAGGGTGGTGCAAGGTTTGCAGGGCAAGCAGGCACAAAGCGTGAGTCATATGCTGTTTGATCTGGGCTTGTGTGCATGTGTGTGAAGTGAGGGGGGTGAGAAACGTCTGGTGCGTCTGACACTGGGTGGGGCAGCTGGTGGTGCACACGGTGTGCAGCGTACATGAAATCAAATTATGTGTATTGATTGCAGATTTGACCGAATTGCAGTTTTGCCAGATGGCAACCTCAAGTCCTGCAAAGCCTGAACTGCTGCTGAGATGCCGGTTGGTTAGGCGGCGCACTTGTTTGCTTTGGCTGAAATAAGTCTTTCACCCTTTCCTTCAACCATAACTCAAAGCTGCTAGTGGTGGTGATGATAAGGAGGAGGCAGACAAAAACGAACCTGGCAGAGGACGTAGCACCGGTGTTTGTGCGGTTGCTGAATTTGTGCATTGCAGCGCAAGGAGACATTGAGCTGACGACAACAGGCATGCTGGTCGTGGACACTGTGGTGCCAGGCAGTATGACAGACGGCAAGCTGGAATCGGGCGATGTGCTGGTCAAAGTGCAAGGACAGGTGTGTCTGGTCCGGGTCCA
>LKMJ01002585.1_pt1 | contig 16670 bp, 14 predicted proteins | sample 643391 | NCBI WGS metagenome assembly LKMJ01 (sample SAMN04112250, study PRJNA286221) | soda lake metagenome | biome: soda lake; feature: Kulunda Steppe; material: water; isolation source: sample PL-Br10 brine of Picturesque Lake | place: Russia: Kulunda steppe | collected 2010-07
CCGTCGCGCAGCGTCGTGTCGAAAATCCGGGCCTCACTTATCTCTGAGGTACTATCTAGCGTGCCCTGGAAGAACTCGATCCGCCGGGGAACCCGACTGACCTTCGTGCTGTGTCATAGCAACTGTTTGGAGTAGCTTCCAAGTATTTAAAGATATCTTTGAGACAGATGTTGTGCGCAACCCCGAGAACGAGTCAACCCCACAGAACTAGAGAACCGACATACATAAACGCCTAATATCTCCTTGAGTTTCCTATTACTCTGGGGTTGTTAACCCCTGTATTGGATGTTTTAAATAACTATGAATTACTTTCGTCCTTCGAAATAGTTTTGAAATGAATTATTCCGAGGCTCACGCGCGCCGTAGAATTTGACGTTCGGTCGGTCGCTCTCGTTGCGCGCGCCCGGAGGGGCACGGAGCCGAGCGTTTAAATCCACTGGCTCGGAGAGACGGATATGATACGCAGTTTCAACGGTCTCGAACCGGAGATTCACCCCGACGCCTACGTCGACCCTGCGGCCGTTGTCATCGGCGACGTGGTTCTCGAAGCCGAATCGAGCGTCTGGCCGAACGCGACGCTTCGCGGCGACGACGGCCAGATTACGCTGCGCGAGGGAGCGAACGTGCAGGACAACGCCGTCGTTCACGAGGGGGCTGAAATCGGCCCGTACGCCACGGTCGGCCACACCGCCATCGTCCACGGTGCCGAAATCGGCGAGCGCGCGCTCGTCGGCATGAGTTCGACGGTGCTCGACCGTTCGGTCGTCGGTGAGCGGGGGATGGTCGGCGCGAACAGCCTGCTCACCGAGGGAACCGAAGTACCACCCAACACGCTGTACGCCGGCGTTCCCGCGAAGGAGCTAAAAACGGTCGAGGACTCGCCGTGGGCCTACGCCGGCGACCGCTACGTCCAGCTCTCGCGAGAGTACATGAAGTCCGCAGAGCGCCTCGACTGAGAGGGCGTAACGTCGCCAGCCGAGGATTCAAAACGGCCCCGATAGCCAGTACTCGTCGAATCTGACAGAAGGAATCGATGGCCGTCAGTGAGGCTTCCGATGACTCAGTCATCGGCCGTCGCTTCGGCCGACGCCTCGTCGCTTTCGAGCGCGAGCGCCGCTCGTACCGGTGGGAGAAGCGACGTCAGCACCGCTTCGCCGACCCGTTCGCGCTCGACGAGTCCGCGGCGTTCGAGATTCGAGAGGTGGTGTGAAACCGTCGATGGCGCTCTGTCGGTCGCCGCCGCCACCGTCGTCACGGCCGCGGGCTCGTGACGAGAGACGGCATCAAGTATCGCCGCCGTTGACGGCTCCGAGCGCGCGGCCGCGAGGTCGATATCCATCTCGGTCGGCGCGAGCCGCAGGCTCCCGCCGAGTCTCGTCGTGTCGATTAGTCCCGCCCGGCGGAGCCGCTTGACGTGGTATCGTGCAGTCGTCGGGGCGATACCGACGACACCGGCGAGCGACCCGAGCGCAAGTCCGGGCGACGACTCGATGGCGTCGAACACGGCCGCTCGAGTCGGCTGCTCGAGGGGTTCGTCGGCGCGGCTGAGTCCCGGCGAGGCCACAGCCGCTCGAATCCGGTCGAACACCGGTGTATCGATGCCACCGTCCACGACGAGCGTCGCGTCAGCCGCAGGAGGGCTCGGCGTCACCGCCAGCGCCATCGGCGCGAGAAGCGCTCCCACGAGGAGGACTGCAAGCACGACGGGCACGATTCGACACCGCATACCCGGCCGCAGGTCACCGTTATGCTAAAGCGTTTTGCCGCGAGCGTCGAAAGGGTTATTCGTCGAAAAAGCCCTCGACGCCGTCGAGATCGAGAACGAACTCGGGAGTGAACGCCGCCGCCGGCGTTTCGAAGCCGATCGGCGGGTCCTCGAGGACGCGCGCGGCGGCCGTCGTCGCCGCATCCACGGTCAACGCGTACGTTTCGGGCGTTTTCAGCCGTGACACGACCGTCTCCTCGCCGTCGGTCGCTTCGCCCCACAGGTAACAGGTCTCACGCTCCCGTTGGCGTTCCGTCGGCCCCGAGGCACTCCGCCGGGCGACCATCTGTAACGCCCGTTTCAGCGGCGTAAACCCGAGTATCGGCGAGAAAAGCCGGCCGACGCGGAGCGACTGAACCGCCACCGGTGGTACCGCGGCGTACACCTCGATATTCTCGATACCCGTCGTGTAGTACGCGGTCGAGACGTCTCCCCACGGGAACGTGACGGCGTGCCGTGGCCCGCGGCCGAAATCGATCTCTCGGGTTCGCCACGCGGTCGGGACGTCAGTTATGAGCCCATCTCGGCGAACTTTTCCACCCCCGTCGGCGTGTTCGATGATCGAAGCGAGCGTTCCCCCAGACAGCGTCGTCGGGGCGTCGAACCCGAGTCGGAGCGCGTCGGCGCTCGGCAGGCGGTCGTGGAGGTGTCCGGCGAGACAGTCGGTCGGAACGACGTCGAACCCGACGCCGGGGAGCAGGCAGACGCCCGCTTTCTCCGCCTCTCGGTCACGTTCCGCCAGCGCTTCGAACACCGAAAGCTCGCCGGTCACGTCGAGGTAGTTCGTGTCCGTCCGCAAGCAGGCGTCGACGAGTGGCTCGTACGTGTGCACGAACGGGCCGGCACAGTTGAGGAGGACGTCGACAGCGTCGAGGTTGAACTGCGCCGATTCGAGCTCGAACGGGCGTGCCTCACAGCCGAGCGTCGCCGCGAGATGCTCCGTCCGAACGGCGTTTCGACCGGCGACGATTACGTCGAGCCCGCGCTCGACCGCCTCGCGTGCGACGAGTTCCCCCGTGTACCCGTACGCGCCGTATATTAACAGGGACATAGTAATTCCGTCGTCGGCAGACGGTAAAAATACACCAGCTACTCGCCGGGTGAACCACGAGCCACACGTCGGATGCTCCATCAGCTGCACCTCAGACACGTGCTCGATTGGCCAACGCTTAGGTGGCCCCCGTCCCCACACCGGATATGACTGACCGTGACATCGTCGTTCCCGGCGGTATGGACTCGCTCACAGACATTATCGAGCTCACGACGTTCGCAGAGGAGCTGGGATACGACCGGGTTTCGCTCCCCGAAGTGACCGGCCGCGACGGCGTGACAGTGCTCGCAACGCTTGCCGAGCGAACCGACACAATTGGCCTGTCGAACGACGTATTCTCGCCGTACGCCCGCACGCCGGCGATGCTCGGGCAGACCGGCGTCTCGCTTCAGGAGGCCAGCGATGGCCGCTACCGGATGGGGCTCGGTACCTCGTCACCCGATCTCACGGAAAAGTGGCATCTCGCCGAGTTCGACCGGCCGCTCAGATACCTCCGTGAGACGATAGAGATCGTCCGGCAAGTCACCGCCGGTGAACGGGTCGACTACGACGGCGAGTTCTTCGACGGGGGTGGCCTCCGACTCCGTGGCGTCGAGCCGACCGACGTTCCGATCGACGTCGCAGCCCTCGGCCCCAAAGCCGTCGAGCTCGCCGGACGGTTCGGCGACGGCTGGGTGCCGCAGCTGTTTTCGACCGACGCGCTCGAAACACGGCTGGACGATTTCCACCGGGGCGCAGATCTCGGCGACCGCGACCCCGCCGACCTCCGCGTCGCCGTCACCGTTCGCTCGTGTGCGCTCGATGACCGAGAGCGAGCCCGCGACGTCGCCCGCCAGCAGCTCGGATTCATGATCGGCGCGTACGGTCCGTACTACCGCCAGTCCATCGCCGAACAGGGGTTCGAGGACGCGACGGACGCGATCCGCGAGGCGTGGACGGACGGTGACAGAGGCGGGGCGGTCGAGGCGGTCACCGACGAGATGGTCGATACGCTCGTCGCGGCCGGAACACCGGACGAAGTCATCGGTCGTGTCGAGGCGTACGAGTCGATAGACGGTGTCGACGCCGTCCGTATCGGGTTCTTCGGCGGTCAGACGGCCGAAGAGCGCGAGGCAACCCTCGATGCGCTCACGCCAATAGACGACTGACGATAGCTCGCGCTGTCTCGACGTGTTCGTCGGCCGCCGCGTCGCCAGTTGCATCCACCTCGTCGAGAAGGTGTTCGACGGCTTCGAGCCGTTCATCGACGATGGCGTCGTCGAGGTCGCTGGTCGCGAGGTCGGCGGCGACCGCTTCGGCCTCACCAAGCCATCGGCTGGCCGTTCGCTCGACCGGTCGCTCCGCGGTTGCTCTGAGATGTTCGTGGAGGTCGACGAGTTCGTCTTTCACGGCCGACGATACGGCACGGCGAACCAAAAGCTGCACCACGACGAAGGGAGATGGATTCGAACCATCGAAGCCGAGCGTCCCGACACGCGACCTGCCAGGGGCAGGGGAGGTGGGCTCCGAAGCGTACCGAGACGTGACGGCTCTCCACCGAGTGGTGGATGCTCTGCCAGGCTGAGCGATCCCTTCCAGTCGTCCCCATCACTGCGAGGACAGTCGTTTCGATGGCCGCGTGTGGTATTGTTATGACCCGTCTGACGCCAGTAAACGAGCGATTACTCGGTCGGCCATCGGCCGGCTCGACGTTACTCGGTCAGCCGTCGCTCGACGCGGCGGATGTCCGCGGGCGTGTTGACGTTCACGCGCCATCCGTCGAGCGTAACGCATTCGACGCGACCGCCACGGTCGAGCAGCCACGTTATCGCGTCGGCCAGCTCGTACTCGCCGCGTTCGGACGGCGAGATCGACCGGCACCCGTCGAAGATACGCGGAGAGAACGCGAAGCAACCGGTGTTCGAAAGCCGGCTCGGTGGCTCGGTCGGTTTCTCGACGAGTCCGACCACCTCATCGTTATCGAGTTTCACAACACCGCCTCGACGGGCACGCTCGCGCGATACTCGCTCAACGAGCAACGTCGCGTCTGCGGCGGTCTCCCGGTGGCGTTCGCACAGGTCACCGATGTTGCCGCGGAGGACGTTGTCGGCGTTGAGCTGGACGAACGAACCATCGACAGCTGATTCGGCCCACAACAGCGCCTCAGCGAGCCCGCGCCGCGGTGTCTGCTCGGTGTAGGTGATCGGTTTCTCGCGATACGTATCACCGTAGCGGTCACGGATCTGCTCGCTGCGATAGCCGACCACGACGACGAACTCGTCGACGTGCGGTTCGAGCGCGTCGAAGACGTGTGTCAGCAGTGGCTTTCCGGCGACGTCGACCAGTGGCTTCGGGCGGTCGTCAGTCAACGACCCGAGCCGCGAGCCACGACCCGCTGCTGGAATCACACCGTGCACGATCTCCCGTTCGGGTGGCCGTGTAAAAACGTCTGGCACCGTCCGTCGGTGGCAAGCTCTTTGTGCCCGCTCTTCGACATTCGTTCGCATGCCAACGTCGCAGTACAGCGTCGAGGGGCGCAACGCCATCGTGACCGGTGCCTCACAGGGTATCGGTCGAACCATCGCCGAACAGCTCGCCGCGGACGGCGCGAACGTCGCTATCTGCTCACGGGCGCAAGAGCGCGTCGACCCCGTCGCGGAAGGTATCGAAGCCGACGGCGGCACCGCGCTCGCCGTCGAGTGTAACGTCCGCGAACGCGAGGAGGTCGACGCGTTCGTCGACGCGACCGTCGAGGCGTTCGGAAGCGTCGATATTCTCGTTAACAACGCCGGCGGGGAGTTCGTCGCCGCCTTCGAGGACATCTCCGAGAACGGCTGGAAAGCGATCGTCGACCTCAACCTCCACGGAACGTATCACTGCACGCAGGCTGCGGGCGCGTACATGCGCGATGGAGACGGTGGTTGTATCATCAATATCTCCAGCGTCAACGGCCAACACGCCGCCCCACACGAGAGCCACTACAGCGCGTCGAAAGCCGCGATCATTCGGCTGACCGAAACGCTCGCCGTCGAGTGGGCGCCGTACGAAATCAGAGTCAACTGTATCGCCCCCGGCCTCATACAGACCGCGGGCGTCGCCGACACGCTCGGTATCGAGGAAGACGACATGCCACCGCGAGACGCGGTCAATCGGCGTATCGGCCACACCGAAGACATCGCGGACGTCACGCAGTTTCTCGCCTCCCCCGCCGCGGCGTTCATGACCGGTGAAACGGTAACGGTGAAGGGCGTACCGCGGGCTGGCAACAGCTTCGACGTCGACCTCGGAATCGAGTAACTCCGGGCGCGCTTTTTTTATAACAGTCCGTCGTCGCTCGACCCACCGACGATTGGGTCGAGCAGCCCGCCGTCATCATCGTCATCGTCTTCTTCAGGCGTCGGCGTTGGGGTCGGCTCCGGTGTCGGCGTTGGCGTCGATTCCGGCGTCGGGGTCGGTGTCGGTTCCGGGGTGGGTTCCGGTGTCGGTTCCGGTGTCGGTTCCGGGGTGGGTTCCGGGGTGGGTTCCGGTGTCGGTTCCGGGGTGGGTTCCGGCGTCGGCGTCGCGGTCACCTCTTCAGTCTCCTCGCCCGCTCCGACGGCACCGAACCCCTGCGCCGGTCCGAGCGCCGGGATCGCTCCGCCGGCTGTCAACGCGACGGCGAGAATGCTCGCAGCGAACAGCGCGAAGGCGGCGAGCTTTATCGAGGGAGTTCCCGAGAAACCGCTGCCCGTCGGGGTCGGGGTCGGGAACCCGGGAACGCCGCCGACCGTTGCGGTCGAGCTGGTTGGCTCGCTCGGTTCCGGTGTCGGCTCGACGAACTCCGTGTCTCCGTCGCCGAGCCAGGCGTTGAACTCGAACCGACTGTCGCGTTCGGCTTCGGACACGGGCGGCCCCACAAAGGGCACTGCGGCCAAGAGGCGGTCGCGAACCGGAACCGGGGCCGGCGCGGGAGCCGCTCCCACGACACGGGGCTCGGCCGGCGGTTCCCGCGGGCCCTCGACCCCGTCGTCTGCGAGCCAGGCGCTGAACTCGAAGCCTTCGTAAAGCGGTTCAGCCGCTGCAAGCGGGTCTTCGACCGCTCTCACAGGCTCGATTTCGGTCGTCGAGGTTCGAGCCTCGGTGTTGTCGAGCCAGGCGCTGAACTCGAAGCCATCGAACTGCTCCGACGACGACGCACGAGTCTCGTCCGACACGTTCGTCTCGGCCGAGGTTTTCGATACGTCGACCGCTGCGGTGCCCGACGGTTCGGCCCGTTCGGTTTCCGGCGGTGAGTACTCGTCGAGCCAGCGCTCGAACTCGAAGCCGGAGGTCACGTTACCGGCTCCGTCGGCCCGTGTTCGTCGGTCGGCGGAGTCGTCGACCCCTCCATCGGCGATGCCGAACTGGAACCCTCCGGTGTCTTCCGGCTGGCTTTCGTCTACACCCTGTGTGGTCTCCTCGTCGCTCATACGATGCGTGGCGGTTACGCGCTACTACCTCTATGGAGTGGTTAAACCCTCTGCGCGAAATGCACGGGTACTTTTATATCCCACGGGGTGGTCACGACGGCACCCCGTGACGGCTGGCCACTACGCCGGCTGCCACTCGCCGGTGTCCCCGTCGAACTCCAGGACGTGCGAAAAGAGTCCGCGAAGCGATTCGAGGGTTTCCTCGTCGTGGGCGCTGGGGTCGATGTGGTAGTAGGCGACGCCGTCGACCTGCTCGATGCGGGTCGTCAGGGTGTCGAGAAACCGCAGCGCCCGCGTTCGGTCGACGTACTGCAGTAGCGTGGTCACGGAGTCGAAAAACATGGTCGTCCGCGTTTTAGCGTTCGCCCACGCGGAGAGACATTGGCTCACTTTGATTCCGATTCCGGTGAGGTCGTCCGGCCCGGTGACCGTCGTCACGGAGACGGTCGTTTCTTCGGGAGTTGGGAGCCTCATCGTCGTGGACGGTTCTTGGACGCCCACAGCGCCGCGCGATTCGTCCCACGTGACGACACCGATGGTCTCGGGAAGTTCGCAGTTTCGTCGCCATGCCTCCAATCTGGCGTCCGGGTTCCCGTCGAGCGACACGAGGAGGAGGTTACTCGCGTCCGGTGCGTTGGCGGTCGGACAGACGTTTCTGGCGCGATTGCTCATCGACGGTGAGAGGAGCAAAACGTTCGCTGGAGAGTCGAAATCCAGTGAACCGTGTGGGCCAGAAACGTCGAGATTACTCATCGCTTACCAGTTCTTAGTATGGGTTGCATATATACATTAGGTAGCGATTGCAGGTTCTGAGAACACCCCCATCGACCACGAGAGCACACGCGTTTCGACGATACTAGGATACGCGTTTGACGCCCTGAAAAGGGGCCGCGTAACGGACAGGCGTCGATTCCGCATCGTTTATACTCGGCGGCGAACTGTGAACAACGTGAGTGCGTCGTTGGCGAGCGTTCGCAAAGAGAACGCGAGCTTCGGGGCACGAAGGCAATGAGTGCGCCGTTGGTGAGTAGACCGGAGGGGTTTACGAATCTCGGGGCACGAAGGCAATGAGTGCGCCGTTGGTCCAGTGGTAGGACATTGGCTTCCCAAGCCAATAGCCCGGGTTCAATTCCCGGACGGCGCATTTCTCGAACGAAGTGAGAGGATTCGCCGGAGGACAATTGAGCCCTGTGAGTCGCGCACAGCAAAGCGAGCACGTCTGACTCCGGTTCAATTCCCGGACGGCGCATTTCTCGAACGAAGTGAGAGGATTCGCCGGAGGACAATCGAATTCAGTCCTCGTCGCCTCTGAGAATCGTCCGTAATACTTACACGCGAGCAGCCGTCTATTCGCCGTATGGAGTCGGTGGGGAGGCGAACGTTCCTGAAAGGGTGTGCAGGCGCGGCGATCGCAACAGTCGGGCTCGGAAAATCCGCTGCAGCCGGGGCAAACGACCCAATCGAAGGGATTCGAACCGAGCAGGGCGAGTACCTACGCATACACGCACTGGAACGGGTTCGGTTGTACGAAACGATGACGGAGATTTTCGATCCGCCGGAGCGTGAGGACTACGAGGCGGCGTTCGTTGAGAGCTTGGTACCGTCGGCCGCATCGCTGTTTCCCGGCATCGCCGGCGACGCCGCCGAGCTCGCCGAGACGCTCGAGTGGTACTTCGATATTCTGGACGCGAACGCGTTCCGCGACGTCTCCGAACTCGGGGTCGTTACTGAACTCGGACAGGACACTGGACGAGGAGCGTTCGGGCGTGGGATGGAGAACGCACACGAAGAACTCGAAACGCTCGAATCACGCGCCGCGGCAGTACAGGAGGCGGCAGCCGAGTACGCCGTTGACCCAACCGAGAGCCGGAAAGCCGACGTTCTGGACGCGCTCGAGGCCGAGGGTGACGCGCTTCGGTCGATAGAGTGGGTCTCCGAATGGGCGAATATCGAACCGGAGTTCTACGACCGCGACAACTGGATCGGCGACCTGCCGGAGGCTGCGGAGACGGTTCGAGAGAACGCGAGCGTTGCAGTGGACGTACTGGAAGCGGCCGATACGACCGTTACGAAACATCTCGAAACCCTCGAAAGCGACGGTTTCCTCGCGTTCCCGGAGATGGTCGCGGTGTACAACGAGAGTATGGCGGAGGTTCGAGCGAACACGCCGAGCGTCATTTTCAACCGATTCGCCGGCGACACGATTCACATCCGTGTCCAAGATTCATTGGGCGAGGAGCAGTTCGTCAACTGGGTGAATACGGACGCTTCGGGCCGTATAACGGAGTATCGACTCACGGAACAGGACGAAAGCGACGCGGATCTCACGGTTTCGAACGCCGTCATCGAGGACGTTCAAACGGCAGAGGATCCGTTCGCTGCCGCGGGTGATGCCTACGAACGCGGCGACATCCGAATTCAGGGTAACGGCGTTCGAAACCGAATCAAATACGGCGCGAGCGGTGCCGTCTCCAGCATCATCGATCGCCTCCCGTTTTGATCGACCAGTCGCGGCTTGGACGGTTCGGTGAACCGTGCCCCTCACCGAAGCTTCAAAAACCGCCGTTCGTCCGCGTCGTCGACCGTCGGCGGGTATACGACGGCGAAGTTGCCGTCGGCGAGCGTCGAGATGCTCTTCGGGAGCGTCTGGAGTTTCTCGTTCCAGCCACGACGACCCTTTCGTGAACTCACACAGACGACGAAGTCGTCGCTTCGCGCCTCGCCTAACACGTCGAGCAGTCCCGACCACCCGTTGCTGTCGTGGACTTCGGTGGCGGTCTCAGGGGTGACGGTTCGAAGGAGCTCGGTGTAGCCGGTGGTGTCGCCGTCGACCGCGTACGCAACGATGGGTGCGCCGAGGTCGTCTGCAACCGCTTTGATAACGTGAACCGCGCGGTAGAAGCCACGGTTTCTGGCTATCTCTGGAGGTAACACGAGGACGACGCGCCGCGTCGTGTTCAGCGGGTCGTGGACGCGCGCGACGGCGACGAGCTGGTTCGTGAGTCGGAGCACGCGGTCGATGATGCCGCCGAACGTGTTCTGGCGGCGCGACCGAGCCCCGTCCCAGCCGATGACGATGGTCGACGCGCGTGTCTCCGTCGCGGCGTCGGCGATGGCGCTTGCCACGTTCTGTCCGATGCGCGTGCGAGAGATGAGATCGATACCTGCTCCGGCGGCGTACCGGGTGAGTTGGTCGCCGACCGATTCGGCTTCGGCGACCGAGTTTGTCGTGTCGACACGACTCGTCGGATGGACGACGGTAACGGTGTACAGCGGCTCCGACGCGGCACGGGTTCGAACCGACATCGCGAGGTCGAGCAGTCCCTCGGGGTGGTCGGTTTCGGTCGAAACCGGAACGAGAACACGCTCGGGTTCGTTGGGTGTCTCGGCCGTTTGTTCGGTGGCGACGGCGATGGCTCGCCCGTATCTGTCGACAACCGCTGGAGCGACCACACTAATAACGAGTATCATCAACACGACGGCGTTGACGACGGTGTCGTCGAACAGACCGAGCTCGAAGCCGACGAGCGTGACGGCGAGTGCGGCGGCGGCCTGTCCGACCGAGAGCCCGAACGAGGTCGCGACTTCGGCGGCTGACCAACCGTAGCGGTGGCCGGCAACCGCCGACGCACCCAACTTCGTCGCGAGCGTCATAGCGACGAGCGCGCCGGTGATGACGAGCGTCTCCGGCCCGGCGAACACGACGCGAAAGTCGACGAGCATGCCGACCGAGAGCAGGAAAAACGGGATGAATAACGCGTTTCCGACGAACTCGACGCGGTTCATGAGGACGCCGCTTTGGGGGACGTGCGGGTTGATCGCGAGCCCGGCGAGGAACGCGCCGATAATGGCTTCGACGCCGGCGAGTTCGGCGGCGTACGCCGCGATGAACGCGACCGCGAGAACGAACAGGTATTCGAAATAGCTCTCCTCGTGGACGGTGCGAAAGAACCACTGGCTGAGGCGGGGGACGAGCACCCAGACGCCGACAAAAAACAGCGCGAGCCCGCCGACGAGCTGGAGCCAGAACGCCCCGGTGAGGTCGCCGACGGTGGCGGCGGCGACGACTGCGAGCACGAGCAGTGCGAGCGTGTCGGTGAGGATCGTGCCACCGATACTGGTCGTCACGGCACGATTGTCGCCGATTCCGAGCCGCGAGGCGACCGGATACGCGAGCAGGGTGTGCGAGGCGAACACGGAGGCGAAAAGCGCCGCCGTCAGCCACGGAAGCCCCAGCGCGTAGTGGCCGACGAGCGTGCCGACGACCTGTGGGAGGAGAAACGAAACGAACCCGAAGCCGATGCTTTCGCCACGGTTCTCGGTGAACTCGCCGAGATCGATCTCCAGTCCGGCGAGGAACATGAGGTAGACGATGCCGACCTGTCCGAGAAGGACGATCGTTTCGCCGCGTTCGAGCAGACCGAGCGCGTTCGGCCCGACGAGTGCGCCGACGAGGATGATACCGACGATGCCGGGCATTCGAAACCGTTCGAGAACCAGCGGTGCGATGAGGAACGCAGTCACCGCGAGTGCGAACACCAGTATCGGGTCGTCGAACGGGAGCTCGAAAGGGGACGTGAGGGGAAACGGTGGGGGTGTGGTGGGAGCCGACGGGTGAAAAAACGTGGAGAACGACATAGCTGTGACGGATGCTCGGTTCGTCACCTTCCGGGGCGAAAAGTGTGCGGGTCGCTCGGGCATCCGGCGCCGTTACGGTTCGGTCGACATGTGGTCTGTATCGCGCCCCGTCGCTTCGACGACGTGTCGTGTGAGCGAGTCGGTGACGGGTTTGTAGCTCGGATACAGCCGTCTACCGGGCGCCGCGAGCACACCCATCGCGACGAGCAGAAATCCGAGGTGGTACAATCCGCCGATGTCGAACGCGGCGAAAAGCGGGTAAACTGCGGGCGCGAACTCGACAAGTGCGAGCAGGCCAGCGAGTGCGAGGCCGACCCGGACGATTCGACGGACGGTGCGCTCTTTGAACGCCGGGACGAGCCGAAGCGTTCGTGTGTCGTCGCGCATAGCACCCGGTCGTATTCCGGTGTCGAACATACGCTTCGTGGCCGATTATATACGGTCGAACTCGCCGGCGTGGTGGACGTCGAGCAGTTCACGCGTCCCGGCTTCGTCGAAGCGCATCGGTCGCCGCCACCACGGCCCGTTTCCGGAGTCAGACGAGAAATCGGTGACCAGTCGGTTGGCCTCGACCCCCGCTTCGAGGGTCGAAAGCGGCACTGCGACCTCGTAGAGTTTCGAGCCGTCTCTATCGCCGTAGAGCAGCACTTCGGCGTCGAACGGGTCGCGTTTGACGTGGGCGTTCGTTTCGAAAAGGCGTTTGTCGGTGGCCGGGAGGTCGTGATACGCCTCGAACGAGACCGGGCCTCGCGCGAGCCGGAAGTGACCGATAACGTACGCGCCCCACCGAGGCGGTATCCATGACGCGGGATCGTCGCCGGCCGTCGAGAGCGTCGCATAAAAGAACACGTAATCGTCGGCGCTGAGGTCGAGCAGGGGTCGGGCTTTGACGCCGTGGGGGTCGCCGTAGGTGTAGCGATCGCAGCCGTGAACGCCCTCGAACGTGGGGTCGAGGTGAACGGGGACGTCGGCGACCTCACTCACGTCGACGGTGAGGTCGAGGTTTTCGTACGTCGGAACCTCGGCGTCTTCGCGCGTCGGTGCGTCCTCGGGTATCGGGACGTACTCGAAGCGCCCGTCGTCGTACACCGGCCCGCGAAACCCCGGCTCGTTCGTGTTGGCACCGACGTTTATCGCGACGCTTCGCATACGAGTCGCTTCGGGTGCCGTATATAAAAGCCGAAGGTGTCGGGGAACGCGAAACGGGTCTCCGAACCCGACGGTATCGTGGACGACGAGACGGCCGTGGACTTATTAGACCGGCCGAACTCGTGTTCAGTATGCCAACCGGGGGCGACGTGTTGGAACTCGTGTTTCGTCGCCGGAACGTTCTCGACCGGCTTCGGGTTCCGGCGGAAAAACGCGAACTGCTCGATGCCCTCGACGTCTCGCGCTCGACGGTCGACCGCGCGATTCGCGACCTCGAACTCGCGGGCCTCGTCGTGTGGGACGGCGACAGCTACCGGCTAACCGCCGTCGGCCGGACGCTTCTCGACGAGGCGAACGCGCTCGTCGAGGTGAGCGACGGCGCACGACTCGCCGCCGACGTGTTCTCGTCGCTTCCGGCGGACGCGCCGCTCGACGCGGCCGTCCTCCGCGGTGCGTCGTTCGCCGACGACGAAACCGTCCACGGGGCGCTCGAACGTCTCGCCCGCGGGGCGAGCCGGATTCGACTGCTCGTCCCGGACAGCGGGGATCCGACGTGGCTCGCATCGCTTCGCGAAGCCGTTTGGGCCGGGGCGACCCTCGATGTCGTCGTTTCCGAGCCCGTCGCCGCGTCGCTACGGCGACAGTCACCTGCGGCCGCAAGCGTGCTTTCGGCCGACGGTGCGAGCGCCAGCGTCGGAACGACGTCACCGTTCGGCCTCCTCGTTACCGACGACGCCGTCGGGCTGTTCGTTTCCGACGATGACCGGGTTCTCGTCACGGATCGAGACGCCGCAATCGCGTGGGCCGAAACGCTCGTTGACGAGACCGTCTCCGAGGCGAGGCCGCTCGAAATCGACCCGTCGCTTTCCGACCCCGACTTCGCGCTCGAACGCGAGGGGTTCGTTCGGCTGTCGCCCGGCTACTTCGAGGCGAACGAGCCGAACCCGGAAACGTGCTGGCGGGCCGGGCTCGGCCTCTCGGAGGTTCGAGCGGGGTATGCGGTCGAGCGTTTCACGGAGTCGGACGGCGAGACGACCGGCGAAAAGCCGCTTTCGGCGGTTCTCGAACGCCGCCTCAGAAACGGCGAACGACTCGCCGTCGTCGGCCCCGATGGCTCCGGAAAAAGTACGGTGTGCAAAGGGGTCGCCTGCCGGTGGTTCGAAGCAGGCGATCCGGTGTTGTATCGCGAAAGCGGGGTCGGCGCGACGTTCGACTCGCCGTCCGCGCTCAGAGCGGTGTTGAAACGGCTCGACGGAAAGCCGCTCGTCGTCGTCGAGGACGCAGTCAAATCCGAAGCGGCTGCAGTGTTCGATCTGCTCGATTGTGACGCCGCGTTCCTCTTCGACTCCACCACCGACGAGTGGGACGGAGCGGATGCCCGCCTCGTCTCGGCACGGGGAGCGACAGCGCGTAACAGCGTCGAGACGGTGGCGATGCCACAGTTGACCGCGGACACGTGTCGGCGCCTCCGCGAGAAGGTGGCCGAGACGACCGGTCGGCCGGTGGAAACCCCCGTCGAATCGCTGCTTTCCGACGGGGGCGAAAATCAGTTGTTATCGGTGCTGCACCGACTGGTGCTGGCGAGCGACCCGCTGGCCGAAGACCCACCGACGACGCTGAAAGAGGACGTCCGTCGGGCTTGCGCCGAACTGGCCGAAGCGGGATATCCGGCGCTTCTCGCGGGTGTGCTCGTCAATCTGTTCAACGCGGCTGGCTCGGACGTGTCCGGCGCGTACGCCTACGCGCTCGACGCCGAGAGCGGTGCCGTCGACGAAGCCGTACGCGCACTCGAAGGCGTGGTTCTGTTCGACGACGCCCCGATGCACGAACGGTGGTCGGAGCGGTTCCTCGTCGAACTCCTCTCGGTCGAGGGGGAAGCCCGCGCACACGAGCTCGTCTCGGACTGTCTGACCGCGTGGCTCTCGCTCGCGAACGACGACGCTCGACGCGAGCGCCTGGTCGGTCGAGATGGGGTAAAATCGGAGCTCGAACGGCTCACCGAGGCCCCACAGCAATGGGTCGTCGAGACGACCAGACGGCTGTTGGCTATCGGAGACGAGACGCCCGGAGCCGCGCCGTTGTTCGGACCCCCCGGCGGCGAGCGCGTCAGGTGGCCGGACGCTGCACCGACGACGCTTCCCGCCGAGTACGCGCTTCGTCGGGGGGAGATGGCGCTTGCCGCCGGCGCCTACGACGATGCGGAGCTGGCGTTCGACGCCACGCTGGCCCGGCTGAGCGGTGACGAAAGCGAGCGGGCGAACCGACTCCGAGCGGACGCACGCAAACACCTCGGTACCGTCGACAACGAACGCGGCGACTACGAGGCAGCACGGGAGTCGTACGAGGCGGCACGGGGCGTGTACGAGTCGCTCGGTGACGAGCTGGGCGTTGCGCAGTGTCGAAACAACGTCGGGACGCTCGCTCATATTTCAGGCGACCTCGATACTGCACACGAGGAGTACGAAGCGTGCATCGAGACGTACCGCGCGCTCGGTGTGAGAGACGACCGCGCGGACACGCTCAACAACCTCGCCGTCCTGCTGAAAACACGGGGTGACCTGCACGCTGCTCGCGAACGATTCGCGGAGGCGCTCGCGCTGTACGGCGATGTCGGGACGCCGCGTGACGAGGCCGACGTGCTCGTTAATTTAGCGTCGATCGCGCTCGCCGCCGGCGACCTCGACGAAGCCGAACGTCGGAGTCGAGAGAGCCTCGACCGGTATCGAGAGCTCGGCGCGAAAGACGGGCTCGCGTGGACGTACGGCCGTCTCGGAGAGGTGATGCGGTATCGAGGCCAGTTCGAGGACGCCGAAACGTTCCTTCGCAAAGCCGTCGACGCCTGTGAAGCCGTCGACGACCCGCTGAACCGCGCGGAGGCGCTCGTGAACCTGGGCGGGGTCGCACGGGAAACCGGTGAGACGGACGCCGCTGCTGCGCACTGTACCGAGGCGCTCGAAGCGTTTCGCGACCTCGGCGCTCGAGAGGAGGAAGCGGCGGCGTTGCGGGAGTTGGGCTGGCTCGCACTCGAGACAAACGACGTTTCGACGGCCCGGAAACGCGCTAACACTGCGGTAACTATCTGTGAGGACGTCGGCAACGAACGCGGTGCGGGAGCTGCCTACCGACTCCTTTCGGCGGCGGCTCGCACGATCAACGACACGGAGGCCGCTATCGACGCCGCAGAGCGGGCGCGCTCGTGCGCGAACGCCGCCGGAGACCGGTACGGCGAGGCGGCGGCGATCCGCGAGCTCGCGTACGCGACCGAAAACGTCGACCAACTCGAGAGGGCCGCCGAACTGTTCGACGAATGTGGGGCAATTCGAGACGCGATAGAGACGTATCAAGCAGCTATCGGCCGAAACGGCGACGCGGCGATTCGGGCCACCGAACTGGCGGAAAAACACGGGCTGACGGCGTTTTTAAGCGACTGATGAACGTCCGGGGAACGTTAGCGGGCGAAGCCTTCGAGTATCGCCTGTCCGTCCGTCGAACCGATATCGGGTAACGACGCGCGTTCGGGGTGGGGCATCAGCACCGCGACGTGGTCGTTCTCGCCGAGGATGCCGGCGATGTTCCCTTTCGAACCGTTCGGGTTCGCCTCGTCGGTGACGTTCCCGTCGGCGTCGCAGTACCGGACGAG
>LKMJ01002586.1_pt1 | contig 16667 bp, 22 predicted proteins | sample 643391 | NCBI WGS metagenome assembly LKMJ01 (sample SAMN04112250, study PRJNA286221) | soda lake metagenome | biome: soda lake; feature: Kulunda Steppe; material: water; isolation source: sample PL-Br10 brine of Picturesque Lake | place: Russia: Kulunda steppe | collected 2010-07
CGAGCGCCGCACGAGCACCCGCCAACCCCGCCACAACCTTACAGAGCCTCCACAGTCTGCAGCGGCAGCAGCAGCAGCAGCAGCAGCAGCAAGTGGCCCATGCCTCCCTGGGTAGCAACGCTGCCACAGCACCTCGCGCTCAGCTTTCCTGCAGGGCAGCTAAGGACAGCCTCTGCTCCGCCGTCCACACAGGCACACGCACGCCAACCATCGCTGCTCCTGGCTTCAACGCTGCTGGTGTGGCGTCATTCCCTCCAACTTGGCTGCCCCCCACCCCGTGCTTCGATCCCATCTCTCCCTCTGCTGCCAGCATTCTGACGCACGCCGAACAGTGGGCCTCAAACCCCTCCACAGCTGTCCTCCTGGCTTGCCCCCTATGGTGAGGCTGGAATACCTCCTTGACGCAACTCTGTTGGTGAGGTTGGAACACCTGTACCTTGACAGGGCGCTGCCTGCCCTTTCACGGCATGGCATACCTTGGATATTTGATTTGTTCTTTCTGTGCTGGATCTGTCTCTGCTGGGCGTTCTCTGTCAGGCTGGGCATGTGTGTTTCTGTGCTGGATCTGTCTCTGCTGAATCTGTCTCTGCTGGGCATTCTCTGTCAGGCTGGGGCATGTTCCTCTTTTTGGGGGGAGGCCGTGCTCTGTTCATACGTGGGGACCGGATTTGCCAAAAGCAGGATGGTCGGCAAACTTCGTCTAACGACGAAACTAAACCGTGCGTTGTGGTGCACGCGTATGCTCACATTTGCGCATGGGGACGGGCACACATGTACATGCAACAATACAAGCATACAAGCATGAGCATACTTATTCACGCATACATGTACGTACTACTTACATGCACTTCCACGCATGTTTGCGTTGTGTGTGCCCGGAAATATGTGTCCTTTGGAATTGACCACTGATCGTGCATGCTCATGCTTCTTTCTTGCATGCATCAACACGTGATGCTGCTCCTCAAACTGCACCCTGGCCTCCTATTTGGCCATCTTGCACGTCAGCTGTCAGCGCGTTGCCCCTCAAACTGCACCCTGGCCTCCTATTTGGCCATCTAAGATCTTGCCAAGATGGCGCACATCAGCTGTCAGCGCGTTGCCCCGAGTCAAACCTGTGTTAAGGTATACAGTTTATCTGGACACCTGAGCACTCGAACCGAGGATTCACCTTGGCTTCTAGGTTGCCTGCCAGTCTGCAATTCTGACAGGCACCGGAGCCCATCCGTGAGGTACATACCCTTGTCTGGGCGGGGGGGCGCCCAGCTGCTTTGGACGTTGCTGTGGCCTTGCGCCAGTATCTTGACTGCGCATGAAGGTGTGGCTGAAGCAACACTCATGTCGGGGTCCTGTCTTGCTGTCTCTGCTGGTTCAAGGGCCAAGCTGCTGGCGCGCATAGGTGATGGCCTAGCCCTTCACCTGCTTGTACACACAAGCGGCTTTTGCCTGCTGGGAAGAGGCAACTACTTCCAGCTGTGGGGCGTGTCTGTGGCTGAGGTGAGGTGCCCTTGCCATGTGCCCTAGAAAATGCTGGGCTGCTGTCTTGAATTGTAGGGGAGAGTGGACTCAAGAAAATGTTAGGCTGCTGTCTAGCACATTGTAAAGAAGGGTGCCTTGCAGGTTAGCGACCTGTCCCAAGCTGCTCAGTGCAAGGTGGCCTGTGCCTTCATCCTATCACATCTGCAACGCGTGCACAAGGCGATTTCTTGTGCATGCAAACCATTGCATCGGGGTCCACTTGTAGTGTGCGTCCTTTTTTGGTATTTTGGTCAGCTTGTTGGTTCATAGCCAAGTGGCAGGGTTATGCCCTGGCTGAATCTGCATACTTTTGGGTAGCGCTCAGAGTTGCTCTGTGCTTGAGTTGCTCTGTGCCTGAACTGCTCAGTATCTGAATTGCCCTGTGCTTGAGCTGCCCTGTGCTTCAGCCACGGCTGCCCAATCAGCGCTTGTGCCCCTCGCATGTTGTACGCGTCGTCCCTTGCATGTTGTACGCGTCGTCCCTTGCATGTCGTAAACGTTAAGCCTTGCATGTTGTAAATGCTGGGCCAGCAATTTTCCATGTGCGCCAGCGCTGTGGTTGTGCTAGCCTCATGCTGAAGGCCCATATACACAAGTCCAGATGGCAGATGTGGTAGCATTCACACTGCAGAGTGGCACCACCTAGAATATGGTCCTAAAAGGCACGCGTGCTTGAAGCCAATGGCTGCGGTCTACAGCCCAGGATGCTGCATGAAATGAGGACCGGGGATAAAGCCATGCATGTCCTGGTTGTGTGGCATAGAATGCCCGTGTGGGTGACAGCCTGTCTCCTTTTGGGGATGCGCAATGGATGCAGGCGTTTGGGTGTGCGCACCGGACTGGAGTATCAGCTTGCAAATCTTGCACGTGAAAAATCAGGACGGCATCCTGCAAGTGCGGACATGCAACTCATTGCACTGCAAGGTTCAAGCCGTAACCTTTGCTTTCTTGTTTGCCAGAGGGACATCATTCTGGGGCACGCTAGTGAGGTCGTTTGCTAGTGGGAAGGTCATGCCCGTGTGCTCTGGTGTGTGTGTGTGTGTGTGTTGATGTATGCGTGTGCACGCTTGTCTGAGAAAAGTGGCATTTCCCTGGGACTGTGTGTATGACCCAACCAGCCCACATACCGCTCATAATCGCTCGCGTGTACTTGAGAGGGTTAGCGTGGGCGTGTGTGCTTCTCTGTTGAGTTGCCTGCAGGTTGCTCGAGCGTGCAATCGAGAGGGAAGCAAGCAAGGGCCGCAGCCCGCAGCATCATATCAACACCTGCGAGGGGATGCAGGAGCTGGAGCATTCCCGGGCGCTTCTGCCGTGCTCCCTGCCGCTTCAGCGGCGCTCCCTGCCACTTCTGCTGCGCTGCCTGCTGACCCTTTTGCTGCACAGCAGGCCGCTGGTGGAAGCGGTGGAGTGCAAGCCTGCCCGGCCTCTGCCACACGTGCCGCCGCTCGAGCTGTGTCTGGTGCGGAAACTCACGGTTGCAACAACAGAGGCGCCCAAGAGGTCAGGGCCACTGGCGTGCCAGCCTATGCCCCTGCGGCTGAATCTGCTGAAGCCAGTGGCGCCGGCAGCAAGGGCACTCACACTCTAAGCGACAGGCAAAAAAAGCCCACCAGGCCCCCGAGCTGGCAGCGGCGGAAGATGGCAAAGCAACGTGGCATGGGCGAGCTGCAGCAACTGCAGCAGCAGCAGGAGCAAGAGCAGCAACCGCAGCAGCAGGAGCAGGAGCAGGGTTGGGTGCAGGAGTTAGGGTTGCTGCAGCAGGCCAGGGAGGAGCGACTGCGTCCACAGCCTGGAGCTGGTGTGCCAGCCTTGGATGCTGAGATGACGGATGAACCAGCCACACAGGTGAGAGCAGGGCGAGGTGGGCAAGGTGAGCAGGGCAAGGTGAGCAGGAGGGAGATGGGCAGGGCGAGGTGAGCAGGGGGTAGGTGGGTAGGGCGAGGTGAGCAGGGGGAGGTGGGCAGGGCAAGGTAGACGAGGAAATGGGCAGGGTTGGGTAGGCGCCAGCGAGCGTTGCACACCCCTGCATGCCATGTGTTGTGTAGCTGTGTTTTGTGCATGCGTCTGCGCTTCAAGCCTGTGCCGGCCTGCCCGCCTTGCCCTGGGAGCAGAGCAGCACCCTACACGCCAGGGGCCAAAGGCTGCCTGAACGGTTCAAAGGAACTTTGCAGCACCTTACGCGCCTCCCCTACCGTGTGGTACTAAATCATGCTAGATGTTGGTCAAACAATGTGATTAAGGTCAATAAGGGGCAGCCCTTGCAACCTCTCAAGACTGGCTGGGATTACATCTTGAGCAGCAATCTTTATTGAGCCTCCACACTGCTATGAGACATGGCTTGGCTGCGCCTTTCCTTCAGCGGGTTGCTGCCTCACGCACCAGGAAGGCATGTGTTCCCCTCCCATGCTGCGCCCAGGAGCTGTGCCGCAGCCCGCTACAGCTGTGGGACTGGGACGATGCTGCCACGCCCTCCCCCTGCAGCAGCCAGAAGCGGGCGCCCCCTGACCTGCTCCTCGCACGCAACGTGGGCCGCCTCACCCAGAAAGGCCACCTTGTCCACGACCAGGCCAGAGCTGGCCAAGCTGCACAGGGACTGGTCTCAATAGGGCCCTGCCAGCATCCTACACCTCGGCCCGGGGCAACCCACGACCCTGCAGCTAGCGGCGCCGCTGCCCTTGTGGGCGGGCACGCGAGGGCGGCCGCTGCAGATGCAGTTGCAGCGTGCGTGAATGCAGGAGCCAGCAGCGCAGGCCAAGACGTGGACATGCACGAGGTGGGGGAGGGTGGGCGAGCGCTGCAGGCAGAACCGCCCCCACCCCTGCCTCAGCCGCGGGAGGCCCCACGGCCGCAGGCTGGGCTGTGTCCATGCCAGCCGCTGCCGCAGCCGCAGCCACAACAGCAGCCGCAGGAGCAGCAGCCACTGCCTCATAAGCTGCCGCCGCCGCCGCCGCCGCCGCAGCAGCACAAGCAGCGCCAGCAGGACCAGAAGCAGCACCTGCACCAGCCCCGACCTTCACAGCGTGTGCTGCCGCGCATCAACATGTTCTACTGTTCCACGTACCGTAGAGGCCCAGGATCCGGGCTGCCTGCAAAACGTGAGTTCCGCAGGCGCTTGCTGTAACTGTACAGCTTGAGTTCCGCAGGCGCTTGCTGTAACTGTAAAGCGTGAGTTCCGCAGGCGCTTGCTGTAACTGCAAAGCGTGAGTTCCGCAGGCGCTTGCTGTAACTAACTGTAAAGCGTGAGTGTTCCTGTTTGAGTGCAGGTGCCCGCCTAGCATCCACAGGATCATTTCAAGCCATGGAAATGAAGTCGCTTTAGTGCAAGCACGGGCTGCAAGCAGAGTGAATAAAACACTGTGCTTACCCGCTTGGCTCATGTGTCTTGACCCTTAGGCCGGCACCATCATGCATCCCTGCCTTGAATGCACTTGGTTGCGGGTGCCCTGGCGCCGTGCCTGCAACGGAGGCCCGCTCGCACAGGCCAAGTCACACGCAACTTGACCCACACACGTCTTCCCTGCCTGCGCAGACATCCTGAGCATCCTGGGCAAGGCGTACGCCTCCAGGAGCACGCCCGCGGCTCTAAAACTGTACTCCCACATATTTGACCGGCCATCGCCCGGCGCCAACGCCCCCGGAGCATCAGTCCCAGTGGCTGCGCGTGCGCCTGCCAGCGCCCCCAGGGCATCGGCGCCCGCGTCCACCACATGTGCACCTCATGTCAGCACCACACGTGCACCTCATGTCAGCACCACACGTGCACCTCATGTCAGCACCACACGTGCACCTCATGTCAGCACCACACGTGCACCTCATGTCAGCGCCACACGTGCACCTCATGTCAGCACCACATGTGCACCTCATGTCAGCAATGGGCAGGGCGTGGGGGCTGAAGCCGCAAGCAGGGGGCACGCGGACACTTGTGGCGCCTTGAGCAGGGATCCAAGGCGCCCAGGCTGCCCCAAGCCGCGGCGACCCCGCCGCTATGTCCAGCTGCACAAGGCGTGCCCTAGGGTGCCCCGGCGCCATGTCCTGCTCGTTCAGCTGCTCAAGCAACTCCTGGGTGGGTGCTCTTGGTGCCTGAGGTGGATGGGCGCCACTTCGTGGTTCATGCAAGGATGGCGGCGTTGGCCCACGTGCATGTCTAAGTAGGATTAGGATTAGGAGTAGGAATCATGCAAGGATGGCGGCAGCAAGCCAATGAATGAGCCATATGTAGCCTACGCTCTAGCATGAACTACGCGATTAAAAGCAAGTTCCGCGTGCCAACATGGTCTGCATATCAGCATGGTCCATGTGCCAGCATGATAAAAAAGTGCAGGTCATCAGTGGCAAGCAACATTCCCGTGACAGCATGAAACTTGCCTACTAGCAATTTTCAATCCCCAGACCTAAGAATATCCAAGTCAAACAGCTGGTGTGGTGTGATGCTCATGCAGGACGTGCGTGCAGGTGCCCTTACGTGCTGCTGCTTAACAAACACTGCCCAGTGAAGCCCGGGGACGTGCCTGAGGGTGCTTGGCCGCAGCAGCAGCAGCAGCAGCAGCAGCAGCAGCAGCAGCAGCAGCAAGATCAGCAAGCACAGGCAGGAGCTGGTGGCGCAGAGGAGGACACTGAAGCCCAAGCTCCCATGGACATTGATGCGCAGAGTCCACCCCAGCTGCTAGCCTCGTCTATTCACGAACTCAAAAACGCAGGCAGGCCCCAACGGCTAGCCAGGAACAGCGTAAAGCATGCTCATGCAACTGAGCCAGCGCTCGGGCATGCAGGCAGCAGCAGTGGTGAGGGCGGGCTGCCTTGCAACAAGGAGCTGCCTGGTAAGCAGCCACGTTCAACACGCCAGCCGCAGCGGATGCTGTCCGGCAGCGTGACTGGGCGGGCTGTGGTTGCATACGTATGGTCCGTAGTGCGACACATCGTGCCAGCTGGTCTGCTGGGAGACAGGCACAACCGCAGGTGTGCGCATTTGCATGAGGGAATCAGGTCATCCTGCTTATGGCTCAGACCAAATGGGTGGGGAAGCATCCTGTCAAAATTGCCATGATGTGTGATAAACCCCTGGTAAATGTAAATATTTCTCTTGGAGTTGGCGTGCACGCAACGTGCCAAAAAATCAGGCCCCTCAGAAAGTACATACATTTGGTCAAAACATGTGCATGATGAGGGATAAGTTCTTTGTACACTTTGGGTGGCAGCGGTTGTCATTGAATCTGGGCTTACAAATCAGGTTTTCTCCTCTTCTTCCTCGGTACAGGGAGAGTTTAGACTGCCTTTCGTTGTTTTTCTTTCTTCCTTTTGTCTTTTTGGTTTGAGCACTGAGCATAACGGTTTTCTTTGAAAGGCACAGTCAGACAGGTAAATCATGGGTGCGCTTGTGCCACGAGCGCTTGCATCCCAATCCGCCTCTGAATGAGTCTTGCTATATGTGGTTGTCGCCAGCAAAAGTGCACATGCAAAGCAGGTGAACACAGCCAAGGGAGATGCATGAAATGTTAAACCCTACATAAAATTTGTTAATGGGTACTTGATCAATTGCTTGGGCTCATGATGTGCTTGGTCGTTGGGTTTGGGGTCAGGGTTTGGGGCTTGGGTTCAGCTTGATCACAAAATCTAAATCCATTCTGCTGCAATGGCTTTGCTGTGCAGCGTGCTCCTCAAGGTGGTGCGTGCTTACGTCCGCCTTATGCGTCATGAGAGCCTGACGCTGCATCAGATCACTCAAGGGATACGCACGAGTGGCATGCCCTGGCTGAGCGCTGCAACAGCTGTGGGCTCCAAGACGCCTAACCAGCCTCAGTCACAGCAGCGGCAGCAGGGGCAGCAGCAGCAGCAGCAGCAGCAGCAGCAGCAGCGGTGGCTGCAGGGGCAGGGCCAGGAGTCAGCATCCCCACGCCCAGCAGTATGCAAGGCGCGGCATGTGTGTGATATGCGAGCATTGCAGTTCTGGGTGTGGTGGCTGATGGCCGAGCTGGTGACGCCACTCATCCGTGCTGCGTTCTATGTGACAGAGACGGAGCCCTTCAAACATCAGGTGTTCTACTTCAGGTGTGTGAGCTGCCATGGAGAAGGAAATTCTGAGCGCTCAAAGGGTTCCGCTGCAGGTGGCCAGAAATTGATGCAGGTGCTCATGCTGCATCCAAGGCTGCGACATGCCAAGGAAACTGGTATTGTGAACAAAGGATAAAATCCCTGATTAAATCCTGTTGCACGCTCCCTCATGCACAAATGCACAATCAATTGCTGGCCCTTTTTCCCTCAAGAGGAGCTGTCTTTGTTACAAGGGGACATACCTTGCATGGCGCGGTCTTACCCTAGGAGGTTCCAAAGACCCTGCAAGCATGTTTGAAAATAGCTTATGTTTGTCTACTGCTTCCTTGCACCTGATGCGCACATGCAGGAAACCCGTGTGGGCTTGCCTGCAGAAGGCGGCTGTGGCTGAGCTGATGGAGCAGCGGCTTCAGCCCATCTCCGATGCAGATGCTGCTGCTGTAAGTGTGGTATTGCTTGATCCTCTTGAACTTACTCCTTGCTGGTCTGCTATGTTGCTGCTGTGATTTCATCTGCCGGTATGGCCTAGCTCAATGCAAGTACCTGAGGCAAGGTGTGCAGCAAGAGGTGTGCTTCTGAGTTTACCGAGAAGGGAAGTGCTGCACCTAGGCTTTGGATTCTGAGCTTCACAATCTGCTGTTCATTTATCGGAAAGGGTGCTTGCACGAAAACGTGTGCAGGTGCTTGGCACTCGTGATTTGGGTGTCTCACACCTCCGTCTGCTTCCAAAGTTGCATGGCATGCGTCCTATCGTCAATCTTAGCAAAGCCACGCATGTCCGTGTGCGTGTGCCCCCTTTTGCAGAGGTACGGCAGAGGTCTTAAAAGGAATGAGTTGCTGCATGACCGTGTGCTTGAGTTCTTTGCAAGATTGGACAGGATTCCATCATGTGCCTCCTATTTTACTTTGCTTGATACACGTGGCAAAGCGAAGGTGTCAGTTGCATCAGTTGTTAAGTTACCGCTCTCTCATTGTGATTACATGGCTTATTTGTGTGTTTGTGTGTACTGTGCCTATGTTGTGTTCACAAGCTTTTTGTTGCCCCCCAAAGAAGCTCACATTCTTTTGCTAACGCCATACCTGTGCCAGTCAGATCCAATTGTCAATGATTTACCTTTTTAAGCCCCCATCACTGCAGGATTTGGAGCCAGCGGATGCCTTCAATTCAAATCGCAAACGTGCTCAGCAGGCATGTGGTGATTCAACGTACTTGATATTCAAGGCAGCAACAGAGATTTGTATAGTCAAGCTGTGTGGCACTGCAGGCCATGCTTAGTGAATTTGTACAGTCAAGCTGTGTGGCGTGCACACGGGCCATGCTTGTCAGTGAATTTCAAGCTGAATGTGACATCCTGCTTTATCCTGCTCATGGCTCAAGGATGTGTGCACAACTCTTAAAAACCAAAAGAGTACACCTGACTTGTTGTTGTTACCACCTGTCTTTGTCTGCAGTGCAAACCTAAGCATGTTACTCTATCTTTCAAACCCATCAACTTCACCCTGCAAAATGTCTACCAGGTGGGCGTGTACGTTTTGGTGTGACTTTGCCTTTCAAAACCATCAACTTAACAAAATGTTTGCCTGTGTGCATGTGTTTTGGTGTGAGTTGTTTGTGGGTGCTAGGAAGTGTGCATGCATGTGCATGATGTGGTGAATAATGCCTGTTCAAGTTTCTGTAGAAAACCTTGAATTTAAGTGCTGAAGATCATGTCACTGTTGCAAAGGTTAGCCTGATTCAAGCATTTGCAGTTCACAAAGTTGTGTACTTGAATCCTGTACAAAAAGAGAAAGACTCGCAGACCATCTTGAAAAATGCATGGCTCGACGAAAGTTGCAGCATCAAATGCAAAAGCCTCTTACTTTACTGCAGGTGATCAAATCTGAAGCCGCCTCCAATCCAAGCATGCTGGTTTGCAGCGTGTTCAGCTATGATGATGTCTTGCACCACCTGCATGTCTTCATGCGGACCTGGAGAGCACTGTCTGGCAGCTGTCCAGGGCTCAAGGTGCGCGGTAATTAGGTCAAAATTAGGTCAAAATATAGCACAATTTCCATTTGAGCATGCAAACGTCAACCAAGATAGAGGGGAGCTTTCCTAGGCACCGGTTATTGATTAAACATCATTGTACTTGGTTCTGCTTGTGTGCAATTCTTCACTCCGCTCCACACTGGTTATTGCTCTTTCCTGTCGTTTGCTACACAGCCCTTTATTGTCAGCGCCGATATCGCACGTGCTTTTGACAACATCAAGCTGGACAAGCTCATGCAGATTGTGCAACCCAGTCTATCTGCGCATGAGTACTCGGTCATCAGGTGACGCCTCTCTTGGCTTCCTATTTGTCGTATTGAGATGGCATTCTGGTTGCAGCAGAACAGAGCAATGAAGCCATTCCTTGATGCTTTGCATCACCACACTAAGGCAAGCTTGCTTTGCTGAGCACAATGTTGGCTGTCCATCTTTTTCATGTGTGGGAACCTGCTAGGACCGTGACTGCAATATCACAGTCAGGCCATGTGTTCGCCTTTGCTCTCATGGCAGTCCCCTCACCAATTGTTTTTGGCGTCCAAGATCTCACCCTGTCCTCTGCGTCTGCTTAATCTGGTACCCCGCTGCTGTACTGCCATGCCATACCTGAGCTTTCCCAGTGTGCATTCATGCCGCAAATGGCTCTAACTGTGCACCCACAAATGTCACAAATGTTTTGCTCACTAAATAAGTGTACCCACAAATGTTTTCCCACAAATATCTACCCACGAATGACTCTAACTGTGCACCCATTTTGGAACTCAAGCCACTGGGCGGTGACTAGCCCGCTGCAACCAGCCATGTTTGACGTCTGTCACCTAGCACACCCGGCACTTGCCGCCAAGCACACCAGACGCGTGTTACCAAGCACACCAGACATTTGTCACCTAGGACACCATTCACTTATTGCCAAGCACACAAGACGTTTTTGACCAAGCACACCAGGCATTCGCCACGTGATAAGGTGTGCCTTAAGTAGCAGGCCTGCTGACCTCCAATCCTTCACTGCAGATACTCTGAAGTAACGCCTGCCCTGGCGCCCATGGCGCCCGTGAGGCTACGGAACCTGCGCATGGCACAACCACTTCATCAGGACAGGCAGGATGGTGGCCAGGGCGCAGCTCACAGTGGAGCACCAGCAGGGCCAGCAGCCAGAAAGGCAGCAGCACCTGAGGCAGCACCGACAGGCCATGCTCCGACACGCAGGCTTGACCCCAACCGCCTCTTGGCGCCCAACGCCGATTCCCACCTGCCGCGCACCACAGTCCCATCACTTTTGGGGCCTTTGGGCTCGTACAACACGGTGTTCTGTCACCAGGTGTGCCTGAATTGGGGGAATGCTAGCGGAGTGTGCCCCTCACCTTTGGGGCCGTTGGGCTCGTACAACACGTTGTTCTGCCACTAAGTGTCTCTGCGTTGGGCACATGCCAGTGAAGTGTGAGGCCCATGCGTTGCAAGCCTGCGCTTCAACGGACGGCAGCTGTATGTTGCTGACTGTGGGCCTGTGCTGGGTGGAGCACAATGCTCTTTGTAGGCCTTGTGGTGGGGGACAAGCACACGCGGTCTTCATGCGCCGCCCTGCTCTCTCCTGCTCTGTCTGTGTACATCAACCTCCCTTTCTCGATTACCTTCTTGTGAAGCGCCCTGCCTCCATTGCTGCCCCTGGTCTTGCGAACCCTCCTCTTTTTTCCTACCTATTGGCTCTGCCTGTGCCGCGCTACCTGTGCCGCCCAACCTCTATAGGCTCTGCCTTTGCTGCCCTACCTCTATAGGCTCTGCCTGTGCCGCCCTGCCTGTAGGCTTTGCCTGTGCCGCCCTACCTCCAGGCTCTACCTGTGCCGCCCTCCCAATGCACTAGGCCCCCCTCCTAAGCTGAGCTCCTCATACCTCCCTCTAACCCTCCATGGGCCTTGCAACCTCCTTCCAAACCTACCTCAAAGGCCTTTCAAACACCTACGGTCCACACCGCCACTGGCCGCAGCACGCGCAGCCCTTCCATTCAGAGAAACACTGCACTGCAAGGTAGCAGCACTGGGCTGAGCCCCGTACTTGCCTGTGCCTGTGCAGGCGCCGCACTACCGTGTGCCCCGTGCAGATGCGCTGACCCTGCTCCACCAGGCGATTACACAGAACATTGTGCGCATCGGGGGCAAGCTGTATCGCCAGACCAAAGGCATTCCTCAGGTTGGACCAAAGGCATTGCACACCCAGGCATTCCTCAGGTTGGACCAAAGGCATTGCACGCTCAGGCATTCCTTAGGATGGACCAAAGGCATTCCTCAGGTTGCATCGAAGGCATTCCCCAGGTCCGACCTAAGGGGCCGCACACCAAAGGCATTGTACACCGAAGGCGTCGCACACCAATGATTTTGTCGACCAAAGGCGTTGCTCACCTAAGGCATAGCACACCAAACACATTCCTCAGGTTGGATCAAATGTATTCCTCTGGTTGGGTGCATCCATGCAGCCTTTGCTTGCCGTCAAGCCAGTCTGAGGTGCCTGGGTGTGTGCATGTGTGCTCCGTGGTTGTGTGCTGCAGTTGGGCAGCAATGCAGGCAAGAGATCATACACTCACTCACCTAGCACCAGTCAGATATGCCATTTGCTTGACTCAACTGCCCTCCACGCGGCGTTGCAGGGTGCTGTCACGTCCTCCCTGCTGTGCTCCATGTACCTGGCCCATTTGGAGGCGCACCAGCTGTTGCCTGTTATGCCTCCCTCACGCGCTGCACGGTGGACCTTCCAGCGCCACCCGCGCAAGAATGAAGGGAATGCGCGCAGTGGGGGTGCTGCGACTTTGGGGCCGGGGTTAGGGGGGGCAGGGGGCAGGGCAAGCGAGCAGCAGGTGCAGGGCGGGGCTCAGTGCAAGCGAGCAAGAGGTGCAGGGGCGGGGCTCTGCGCAAGCGAGCAGGAGGCGCAGGACATGTCCCGTGGGTTACATGCGGGTGCTGCAAGCACCTGGGTGGACCAGGGCCGCTGCCAGAGCAGGGGCGCAGGGCACAGTTTGAGAGGGAGCAGTGAGGCGGCAGCAACACCACCACCTCCAACAACAACATCAACAACACCCGCACAGGGGTGTCACATTCCTGCGCCCCCGATTCATGGGAGCAGTGAGTCAACTCCGGTGCCTGTGGCTGCTGGGGATGTGTGGGCAGTGGCGCCACAAGGGGTGGCCCTGCTGAGGGGGGCGGGCGCAGCAGCTGGGGAAGCTGTGGCAGCAGCGGCCGGGGCGGCAGCCCCTGCCGGCGGCTCGCTGTGTGGCGGCGAGCCGCCAGGCAAGGCAGGCACCACGCGCCATGCCTCTTTCAAGCTTTGCGCAGGGATGCTGGGTACTGCACCCACACCGGCCTGCGCTACCCGCGTGCCATGCCCAGTTCCTGATGGAAGTACAGGTGGAGCGGACGCGCTGGGGGACGGGGGTGCAGTGAGCGGAGGTGAGCAAGGGGCAGGGGGTGCAGGGGCAGGCCAGGTCGACAGCGTATTGGCGTCCATGCAAGGCCCTGGCTTGGGTCAACCTGCTGCGAGCAAGTGCGCCTGCTGTGTGGTGTGCGCGCCTGCTGGCTGGTGGCTGGCGCAAGCTTCGTTATTGCATGGCGCCAAAAGGGGGGCCTTGAGGGGGATGGCGTGTGATCCAGGGTGCTCATGCCCGTTGGGAGGCAGGCACTTCCTGTGCTTGGGGGCCCCCCGCGTGTGACATTCAGATTGCCTGAAATTAGTTTGTGTAAAGGCCTGATGTTGGGCATATGTCAAACACGTGAAAAGGGTGACGCGGGTGAAGTGCTGGGAGGCCAGATGCTGTCTGCGTGTGAGCATGGCGACGCGCCTTTTGGAGCACCTTTCCCCCCTGGTCCAATCACCAGCCAGATGCTTTGGTCTCACATTCCCATGCCAAGACCTCACACCGCCTCGAAAAACACACAAGCACATACACGCACGCCCGCACATGCGCACACACCCACATGCAGCCACACCTTGCCGCCGTGCCTGCCCTACAGCGCATTCCACGCCTCTGGGCGGCAGCAGCGAGGGCCTCGTGAGCGGCAGCAGTGGCCGCACCGGTCTGACGGACCTGGCAGCTCAGGCGTGCGGCACAGACACCACCGTTGTCACACTCAGCCACACGCCCTGGTCCGTCACGCCCCCGGCCACTGCCACGCCCCAAGCCGCACCTGCGTGCCTCGCTGCCGGCAACAGCAGTGGCAGCGGCAGTGGCGGCAAGGCCACGCGCAGCGGGGGCTGGGGTGCGTACAGCGGGAGTGGGAGCGGCGCTGAGGGGGGCTGGGGCCTTTTGAAGACTGACAGCGCAAGAGGGAGTGGCAGCAGAGGCGAGGGGGGGGAGGGGGGCAGCTGGCGGGGGCTTCCTCTGAGTAGGTGGCTGGAGTTTGCGAGCCAGGCTCAGGCAAGTCAAAGCCAAGGAGGGCTTGGCCAGCAGCAGGGGCCAAGGAGCCAGGAGCAAGGGCAGGCTGTACGCCAACCAGAGCACCTGGTGTCTGTGCAGCAGCAGCAGCAGCAGCAGCAGCAGCAGTACCACAACCACCACCACCACCACCACCAACAACAACAACAACAACAACAACAACAACAACAACTTTGCCAAGTACCTGCGACCCAGCCTGCCCTGTCCGAGCAGCACCCAGAATCAGGGTCGCTCCAGGCAGCAGCGCAGCAGCAGCAGCAGCAGCAGCAGCAGCAGCAGCAGGAGGGAACAAGTAGCCAGCTGCAGCAACGTGGCCATGAGAAGAGCTCCACAGGCTTTGACCCCTTCCAACTGCCCTTGAGGCCCCATGCGCAAGCCCTGCTTCTCCCTCCTCCCTGCCAAGCTGGTTCCCCTTCCATCACCTTGCAACATTCCCCTGCCAGCCATCACAGCCGCCAGGGACAACAGCTCAGCCAACAAGGACAGCAGCAAGAGCATTACCGCTACAACCACCACAAACAGCAGCTGCAGCAGCAGCAGCAGCAGCAACAACAACAACAACAACAACATTGCGACCAGGCCAGCTTGTCCCCTGGCCAACCCTTGCACACACATATGCAGCAGCAGCAGCAGCAGCAGCAGCGGCAGCGGCAGCAGCAAGCTAGCGCGCCCTTCAGTGATGTGTCGCCCACGCCTGGCCAAAACCCTGGCGCATACCACCCCATGTTGCACGCCCCCATCCCCCACCCCATGTCGCATGGCCCCATCCCCTGCCCCATGCTGCACACCCCCCTGCCCCACTCCTCCCCTGGTGTGCACAGGGCTGCAACCCCACCTCTCACTCTAGATCCCCTCCACCATCCTTGTCACCACCCCCTTCTCCCAGGCCCCCCTTCACCCCCCCAGTCACACGCCACGCCCTCCACACAATCCCTCCCATCTGCGGGCACAACGCAGCCAGACCCATGCTCGCAGCAGGCGCTGCTACCTCCTCCCACCCCCCTCCTCTTGCCCACCGCCCCACAGAGCCCCGCAGCAGCCCTTGTGAACAGTCTGGACCTCACAGCTGCTGTGGAGGGGGGGGGCCAAAGCCCAGCAGCGGCTACGGGAGGCACCCCGGGCCTCACTGCTGCCGACCATGGCACACCACGAAGCAGCACGCAACCCAACTGCACTCAGCCCAGCTGCAGCACACAACCCGACTGTACTCAGCCCAGCTGCAGCATGCAGCCCACCTGCGCGCCGCTTGGCAGCGCGCACTTGCCTGAAAGCCTCCTGCCAGTGCCCTCAAGCACTGCTCCCATGGACTGCAACCTCAGGCGTCCCATATCTCACGCCCTGCCTGGGGGGAGCCAAGCGGCTGCGCTGCCCAGCAGCGACCTGCCCTTGCCTGCTGGCGTCGACCCCTGTGCCTTGCATGCGTGCCCGCCAAGCATCGCCCCCTGTGCCCTGGGCGCATGCCCACGAGGCGCAAGCAGGCTGCCGGTGGCGGGTGGCAGCGGGCAGGCCTCTGGTGTGCATCCCGGCGAGTGCAAACTGATAGCTGCTGGCTTAAGTGCAGAGCAGCAGCACTTCAGTCCCAGCGACACGCAGCCGCTTTGGGAGCCCAGCCTGCAGCAGGTGCCGCAGTGCGGCACGCAGCCCCTTCCATTGAGCGACACGCAGCCACTCGAGGAGCCCAGCCTGCAGCAGATGCCGGAGAGCGGCACGCAGCCCTTTCCATTGAGCGACACGCAGCCACTCGAGGAGCCCAGCCTGCAGCGGATGCCGCACTTGGACATGCACGCCATGTCCACGCCGTCTGGCTGCCCCCAGCGCCTGTCCGCTCATGCGCCTCAGATGCAGCCACTTTCTAATAAGCAGGAGGCACAGCACCCTGGCGCGCATGCACAGCAGCAGCAGCAGCAGCAGCAGCAGCACGCTGCTACCGCAGGCTTGGGTGGCGTGGGTATGCACAGGCGGCCGCAGGTGCATGCTGCAGGAGAGAGGCAACATGGCAGCGTGCCCGCGCCAGCTAATGCAGCAGCTGCTGACGTGGGCTGCATGGACTTTAGGGCAAGGAGGCAGCGCAGGCGGGCTGCCAGGGCGGCGGTGCTCGCAGCGTGCTCATTGCTTAAATGTGGTACAACTGAAGGCAGAAGCGCCCCAGCGGCACCGTGGGCTGCGCAGTGCAGCGTTGCAAGCGGCAGCTGTGCCTCTGTGGCGGCTGCCCTTGACGGCGGTGTGGGGGGAGCGTCGGCCGCAATGGGTGCTGATGCAGCAAGTGGCGCAGCGCAAGGTGCGGGTGGCTGCGCGTACGTGCCTGCATGGCTGCTGGGGCCGTGCAGGCTTCCAAAGAAGTATACCTTGGAGCACCAGTGGCACAGGCACCAGCAGCACCTCCAGCGCCACCAGCACCAACAGCACCAGCACCAACAGCACCAGCAGCACCACCAGCACCAGCACCAACAGCACCAGCAGCACCACCAGCACCACCAGCAGCATCAACAGCACCAGCAGCAGCACCAACAACAGCACCAACAACAGCACCAACAACAGCACCAACAACAGCACCAGCAGCAACAACAGCAGCAGCAGTGGCAGCACCACCAACAGCAGCAGCAGCAGCAGCAGCAGCAGCAGCAGCAGCAACAGCAGCAACAGCAGCAACAGCAGCAACAA
>LKMJ01002587.1_pt1 | contig 16666 bp, 13 predicted proteins | sample 643391 | NCBI WGS metagenome assembly LKMJ01 (sample SAMN04112250, study PRJNA286221) | soda lake metagenome | biome: soda lake; feature: Kulunda Steppe; material: water; isolation source: sample PL-Br10 brine of Picturesque Lake | place: Russia: Kulunda steppe | collected 2010-07
GGGCCTGGTTCGTCGGCTGGTGGGCCCGGCCAGGGGGTGGGCGGCCCCGGCCATGGGGTAGGCGGCGGCGCCGTCCCACCTCCGCCGCCAGGTAACCCCGGCCCCGGCGCGTGGCAGGCTCCGCAGCCCCACCCCTCGGGCCTGAGCAACGAGCTCCGCGGCTGGTCGATCGGCGCCCACCTCGGCGGACTGATCGTGGGGCTCAGTACCGCGGCGGTGTTCGGGTTCGTCGGACCGCTGCTGGTGTGGCTGTTCAAGCGTGACGAGCACCCCTTCACCGATCACCACACCAAGGAGGCGCTGAACTTCCAGTTCACCGTCCTGCTGGTGCTGGTGCTGTCCATCGTGCTGGCGATCCCCGCAGTGATCGTCGGGGTCATCACCTTCGGGATCGGCCTGATCCTGCTGGGCGTGCTGGCGGTGGTGGCCGTGGTGGCCTGGATCGTGCTGCCGATCATCGGTGCGGTGAAGGCCTCCAACGGCGAGGGATACCGCTACCCGCTGACGATCCGGTTCGTCAGCTGACAGGGTCGCTCGCGCACCTCGGCAGGTACATCCCCTGCTGTGGTGCGCGAGCAATGATCCGGGGGACCGGTCCCCGGAGGACGCAGCCGGGCTGTCGGAGGCGCTCAGTAGGCTCACGCCTACCCCACCTCACCGCCGATCCACCCCGAGGACCCACCGTGCCCGCCGCTCACCCCGACTCGCCCCTGCTCTCCGGGCTCAACGACGCCCAGCGGGCCGCGGTCGTGGCCACCGACGGCCCCGTGCTGGTGGTCGCCGGCGCCGGATCGGGCAAGACCCGGGTGCTCACCCACCGCCTCGCGCACCTCGTCCGCGACCACGGCGTCAGCCCCTTCGAGGTGCTGGCGATCACCTTCACCAACAAGGCTGCGGGGGAGATGGCTGAGCGTGTCGGCGGGCTGCTCGGCCAGCGCCTCGGTGACCGGATGTGGGTGACCACCTTCCACAAGGCCTGCGTGCGGATCCTGCGCCGCGAGCTGACCCGGCTGGGCTACCGCTCCGGGTTCACGATCTACGACGCCCAGGACTCCGGCCGGCTGATCGCCCAGCTGGCCAAGGATGCCGGTGTGGACGACAAACGCCTGAGCCCCCGGGCGATCCAGACGGCGATCTCGAACGCCAAGGACCAGCTGATCGACTTCGAGTCCTACAAGGCCGCCGCCAACGCGTGGCCGGAGCTACAGATCGCCGAGGTCTACCAGGCCTACGAGGACCGGCTGTTCCGCGCCAACGCCCTCGACTTCGACGACCTCATCGTCAAGACCGTCACCCTGCTGCAGCTCTTCGACCCGGTCCTCGAGCACTACCAGCGCCGCTTCAGCCACCTCATGGTGGATGAGTACCAGGACACCAACCGGGCCCAGTACCACCTCGTCGAACTGCTGTCCGGCGCCCACCGCAACGTGATGGTCGTCGGCGACCCCCAACAGGGCGTCTACAGCTTCCGTGGCGCCACGATCCAGAACATCCTCGACTTCGAGCGCGACCACGCCGACGCACGCGTGATCGTGCTCGACCGTAACTACCGCTCCACGCAGACGATCCTGGACACCGCCAACGCCGTGATCGCCCCCGGCGCCGTGAGCCGCCGCGCGGAGCTGTGGACCGACCGCGGCATCGGCCAGCCGGTGGTGCGCTACCACGCCGACGACGAGCACGACGAGGCCGCCTTCGTCGCCGAGCAGGCCGAGCAGCTGCGCACCGACGGCGTCAGCTTCGACGACATCGCGGTCTTCTACCGCACCAACGCCCAGTCCCGGGTGCTCGAGGACGTGTTCATCCGCGTCGGACTGCCCTACCGGGTCATCGGCGGGGTGCGCTTCTACGAGCGCAAGGAGATCAAGGACGTCCTCGCCTACGCCCGCCTGCTCGCCAACCCCGACGACGATGTCTCCGCGCGCCGCATCATCAACACCCCACGCCGAGGTATCGGCGACCGCACGATCGAGGCGCTGGACTGGCACGCCCGCCGCGAGGGCGTCACCTTCCTCGCCGCCTGCCGTGACGTCGAGGTGGTGCAGGGCCTGGGCGCGCGTGCGGTGGCCGCCGTCACCCGGTTCGTGGACCTGCTCGACGGGCTGCGGACGGCGCTCGAGCACGACCTGTCCACTGCGGACCTGCTCCAGCTGATCATGGACCGCACCGGTTACCTCGCGGAGCTCGAGGCGGAGCGCACCGTGGAGGCCGTCGGCCGGGTGGAGAACCTCCAGGAGCTGCGCTCGGTGGCCGCGGAGGTCGCGGAGCGGGGCGGGCAGCCCACCGGTCCACAGGGGCTTGCCAGCTTCCTGGAGTCCGTGACCCTGGTCAGCGACCAGGACCAGCTTGCGAGCTCCGCGGCGGGCGGGGTTGGTGCGGACACCACGGACGGTGCGGGTGCCGGCGAGGGGTCTGCGGACGGTGCGGGTGCCGGCGAGGGGTCTGCGGACGGTGCGGGTGCCGGCGACGGTTCCGCAGCCGGCGACGCCCCCCCGCCGGCACAGGAGGAGGGCCGCGTCACCCTGATGACCCTGCACACCGCGAAGGGGCTCGAGTTCCCCGTGGTGTTCCTCGTCGGGATGGAGGACGGGGTGTTCCCCCACGTGCGCTCGCTGTCGGAGCCCGAGCAGCTCGAGGAGGAGCGCCGGCTCGCCTACGTCGGTATGACTCGCGCCCAGGATCAGCTCTACCTCAGCCATGCCGAGCACCGCACGTTGTGGGGCGGCACCAACTTCAACCCGCCGTCCCGGTTCCTCGATCAGCTGCCGGTGGCACTGGTGGAGGAGCGCGGGTCCTCGCCGGGTCGTTCCCCCGCTCGGCGCACCCGGGACCGCGAGGTCCTGGAGATCGGCGGGGCGGAGTTCCACCTCGGGGACGACGTCATCCACCCCCGCTTCGGCCCGGGACGGATCACCGCCCTGTCGGGGGAGGGGGAGCGTGCGGAGGCCACCGTCGACTTCGTCGACGAGGGCCGCAAGCACCTCATGCTCGCCTACGCGCCCCTGGTCAAGGCATGAACTCGACGGGTGCGTCGTGCAGCCCCGGAGTGCAGGGCGGGTGGCGTCCGGGGGTGCTGTAGCTCGCGACGTCCGCGCCGTCCTCCTCCAGCGTGGCGTGCAGGGTGGGTGGCGTCCGGGGGTGCTGTAGCTCGGTCGGCATGTCGCCGCAGGGGTGTCGGAAGCGGCATGCCGTGCTGTGCGCCGATTGCGCGCAGCTGTGCGCTGGAGTGGCCGTTGCGCCCAGTTCAGACTCGACCCTTGCATCGAACGTATGTTCTGGTACGATCCTCTCAGGACCTGGGGGCAGGTCAGGCGAATGACGTGCAGGATGTTCCAGCTACGGCGTCGGGTAGCGCGTCGGTGCAGTCCGAGCAGGGCGCACCTGCGTCGCCCGGCAACGTCGTGCCCACCGATGCCGGGGGGCAGCGCGATGCTGCTTCCGCACAGCCCGCTGCTGCTTCCGCACAGCCCGCTGCTGCTTCCGCACAGCCCGCTGCTGCTTCCGCACAGCCCGCTGCTGCCGTTGGACAGCCGGATGCTGCTCCCGCCCAGCCGGGGCCGCTGTCGCTGCTTGCGCGGGTAGAGCAGGAGGTAGATGCGCTTGCACATGGGGAGTTGGATGAGCTGTCCGATGCGCATGTCGATGAGCTGCTGACGCGGCTGCGTCGGCCGGTCACGCAGCTTGAGGGGCTCCGCGCGCGTGCTGCAGCGCTCTCCCAGAGCCGTCGGCTGGCTGAGGTGGACCAGGCAGCGTCTGCCGGGACCGCCCTCGATCATCAGCGTGAGCTCGGCCGTCAGCAGCGGATGCCACCGAGCGAGGTCAAGAAGGCGATCGAGGCTGGCCGTGCCGCCCAGGAGCACGAGGCGACCGACCGGGCGGTGCGTGACGGGGAGCTCGGTCCGTCCCAGGCGCGCCTGATCGCCCGCATCCTGCGGGAGGTGGAGCCGGAGCAGCGCGTGGCGGTCGAGGAGGAGCTGCTGGCGCTCGCCGGTGCGCTCGATCCAGTGACCTTCGGACGCCGGGCACGTGAGGTGCTCGCCCGCATCCGGCCCGCGGCACTCGCTGCGGATGAGCGCCGCCAGCAGCTCGACCGGAGCTTCCGTGGGCGCGACACCGAGGATGGCGGTTTCGCCTTCTCCGGCCTGCTGTACGGCAGCGCCGCGGAGCACGCACGGGTCGCACTGCGGGCCTTCCGTCGGCCCGATACCCCCGGTGAGCACCGTCGTCCCGAGCAACGCGGCGCCGATGCCTTCGAGCAGCTGTGCGCCGCGGCGCTGGCCGCAGGAAGCGCTCCGACCAACCACGGCGTGCGACCCCAGGTGCTGGTCGTGATGGACGTGGAGCAGTTCGCGCTGCTCGAGCACGATCCCCTCGCCGCCTCTGGACGTTTCGTCGGTTCAGGGCAGCCCATCAGTGGGGCCGCCCTGCGGCACCTGGCGGCTGACAGTGAGCTCGTGCGCATGGTCCTGGACGCGGACAGCACCCCCTTGGAGGTGTCCAGCAAGGTCCGCACCGTTCCCCAGGGGTTGTGGCGTGCGCTCCAGATCCGTGACGGTGGGTGCGTCTGGCCAGGCTGCGACGCTCCGGCCTCGTGGTGCGATGTCGCCCACGGGGCGCACGCCTACACCGACGATGGAAAGCTGTCGGTCGACAACTCGATGCTGCTCTGCAGACGCCACCACCGGCGCTTCGACAACGGTGACCGGAAGGTGGTGATCGAAGGCGACAGAGTCCGGTTCCCCGGGCAACCCGACACCCTGGAAGGTGCCACCACCGCGGACGATGCCACCACGACCGGTGACGCCACGACCGATGTCAGCACGACCGGTGCCACCATGACCGATGCCGCGACGGCCGCCGTGGTGCCCCGCAAGACCACCCCAGGCGGGAACCACGCCGACCCGCCCAACCCGGCGACCAGCAGGCCAACACCCGGGGGCCCACAAGGGCAAGGAGCCTGGCAGCACGGCACGATCGAGGACGGCCGCGCACCACCGTGATCCGATCTCGGATCTGCTTCCCATCGAAGAGCTTCCACCACCGGCATCGGGTACAGCGGCAGGCCTCGGTGGCGCGTCCGCATGCCGACACGGGTTCTGCGTTGCGTCGGCGCGCTGTCGGGGTTCTGCGTTGCGTCGGCGCGCTGTCGGGGTTCTGCGTTGCGTCGGCGCGCTGTCGGGGTTCCGCGCTGCGTCGGCGCGTTGTCGGGGTTCCGCGCTGCGTCGGCGCGTTGTCGGGGTTCCGCGCTGCGCTGCTAGTTGGTGTGCCGCCGGCCGGGGTGCACGCATCCTTCCGCGGATCGCGCGCCTGGACGACCGCGACCTCGTGGTACCGGTCGGCGCGCACCGTGATGAGCCCGAGTCTCCTCGCCGCTCACGCGACGACCGTGAGCGCCTGGTCGAGGCGGTTTGCCGCTGCGTCTAGGCTCGAGGCAAAGGGTTCCCGGCACCCGCCCGCTTCCTTCCGGATCGGCAGGCGCGCTGGTCGTCATTCGTCCCCGATGGTCACAGTTCTTCACGAGTGAATTCCACCCGCGGCGGCGGGCGGCTGGTACGGAACCAGGCGCTGCACCGTCTGGGCTGATCGCTGACGGTGGTTCGCATCAGCGGCGCCTGGACGCCGCAGGCTGGCCGACGGAGGTGGTGATGCTCGAAGCGTTCCTGGCGAGCTTCGGGCTGGTGTTCCTGGCCGAAATGGGGGACAAGTCGATGGTGCTGGCCATCGCCTTCGCCGCGCGCTACCGACCGTGGCCGGTCCTCGGCGGGATCGCCATCGCCGCCTTCACCATGCTCGGGCTGTCCACCCTGCTGGGAGCGGCGCTCGGCGCGGCGCTGCCGGAGCGGGCGGTCGCCATCGGTGGTGGGCTGATCTTCCTCGGTTTCGGGATCTGGACCCTGCTCGATGATGATGACGATGACGACGAGGAGGAGGAGGCCGGCGGTCTCCGCAGTTCCTCGGTATTGCTCGGTGTGACGCTCGCCTTCCTGATCGCCGAGTTCGGCGACAAGACCATGCTCGCCACCCTCACCCTGGCCGGCACCCAGCCGCCCGTGCCGACCTGGATCGGCGCGAGCCTCGGGATGACCGCTGCCAGCGGGATCGCCATCGCCGTCGCGACTCTGGTCGGTCGTCAGCTCAACGAGCGGGTGCTGCGCCTGGTCGCTGCCGGAGCCTTCCTGCTCTTCGGGCTGTTGCTGGTGGCGGCCGGCATCCGGACCTGATCAACGGAAGCCCTACCGAGGTCGGCCCGATGCCGCTGGCCGCAGCGAGTGCCTGCACCTAGAGTCGATGCGCCAAAGAGCGTCTCAGGAGCGGGTTGACATGCAGGGTCTCGAGGACAAGGTGATCGTTATCACTGGCGGTGCCGGGGGGATCGGTCGAGCCACCGCCGAGGTACTCGCCACAGCCGGGGCGCGCGTCGTCATCACGGATGTCGACGTCGCCGCAGGCACCGAGGTGGTGGATGAATTGCGCACGTCGACCGGCGGCGAACTCCGCTTCGAGCAACTCGACGTCTCCGACGCAGCGGCCGTTGCTGCTCTGTCGGCGCAGCTCGAGAGCGATGGTTGGCCGGTCCACGGCTTGATGGCGAACGCGGGGATCGCGCCGACATCACCAGCGCTCGACTACACCGATGAGTTGTGGAACCGGACCATCGACATCAACCTCAACGGCGTGTTCTGGTGCTGCCGCGAATTCGGTCGCCGGATGGTCGACCGTGGTGCGGGCGCGATCGTGATCACCTCATCGATCGCGGGGCTCGGTGTCGTCTCCCCGGAGACCCACGCCGCCTACGGCACGACCAAAGCCGCGGTGGCGCACCTCGCTGAACTGCTCGGGGTGGAGTGGGCGAAGACGGGCGTCCGGGTCAACGCCGTGGCTCCGGGCTACACGGCCACACCGATCCTCGACAAGATCGAGGCCGAGTCCCCGGAGACCTTCGAGGAGTGGGTCAGCCGGACACCGTCCGGTCGACTCAACACCCCTCGGGAGATCGGCAACGCCACAGCCTTCCTGTTGTCGGACATGGCGAGCGGCACCACGGCGACCGTGCTGCGGGTCGACGGCGGCTACGGAGCACGGTGACACGCCTCGCGTTCTCCGGTGCTGGGCCGCTGTCCGGTGCCGGGCGTGTGGTCATCTCCTTGGCCGCTTTCCGGTTGCCGGGCGTGTGGTCATCTCCTGGGCTCCTGCCCAGGGATCGACCAGGCAGAGGCGTGCGTGCCCCACGTGACGTGCTCGGTGTGGTCATCTCCTGGGCTCCTGCCCAGGGATCGACCAGGCAGAGGCGTGCGTGCCCCACGTGATGTGCGCGGTGTGGTCGTCTTCTGGGCTCCTGCCCAGGGATCGACCAGGGATGCGCGTGAGCCTGCGCACGGCTCGGACCATCCGTGGTCGAAGGTGGAGGGGCCTCAGCCCGTCGTCAACAGGCTCAGGGCAAGGAAGGCGACCAGAGCCACAGCCAGCACGGCACGGACCGCGACGGTGATTGAACGGCGGCGTGTCGCTCCGGGGTCGAGTCGGTCGAGGTGGCTCATCGGTTCCTCCGCTGCGCTGCGGGTGGTATGCGCGGAGCGCTCAGCGGTTGATCGAGGCACTCGCGTGCTGTGGGTGCCCGCTGCGGGCGGCTCCAGGCGGACGGGTCCGTGCGGTTGGGCGGGCGGTGTTGGCTGACAACGCTCGATGTTTCCATGCCCACATGACGCCATTCCGAAGGTGCCATGGCCGGAAAGTGGCCACAGAGTTGCCGCACGGTGACGGCTCGACCTTCCTCCGACAGGACGCCTCGGCAACCGATCGGTCCGGTCGAGCGGCCTGGTCGACCGACCCGGTCGAGTCGGGAGAGGGATGATCCGGCGTTCGGTGTGCTGTCGACCAACCGGTGACCGGCTGGGCATCGAAGATCACGGTGATGTCTGCACCCGTCAGGAGTCCCACCGTGGCCAAGGAACGCAAGGTTGCAACCAGCCGTGTCATCGCCGCCGACCGTCAAGCGCTGTTCGACATCGTCGCTGACCCGTCGATGCATCCGGTGATCGACGGTTCCGGCACCGTCACCGGGGCCCGTGACGGCCTCCCCGAGCGGCTCTTTGACGGCGCCGAGTTCGGGATGGACATGAAGGCGGGTGCCAAGTACCGGATCACCAACACCGTCGTGGAGTTCGTCGAGGGTGAGCGCATCGCCTGGCGCCACATGAGCGGCCACCGCTGGCGCTACGAGTTCCGCGACGTCGAGGGTGACGTCCAGGGCGGTACCGAGGTGGTGGAGACCTTCGACTGGTCGACCGCCAAGGCCAAGCTGCCGCTGGAGCTCGCCGGGTTCCCCAAGCGCAACCTCAAGGGCATGGAAGCCACCCTCGCGCGGCTCGAGGAGCTCGCGACCACCGGTGAGGTCGGCAGCGACGCCGAGCCGGCCTGAACACGGCGGACACGTGAGGCCGCTGGCACGCTCCGCACAGGTGGGCTGAGGCGGGGCGACACCGGATCCGCCTGACGCTCAGAAGCAGGCGGGCTCGGCCGGTTCATCGCTCGGGTCCGGTCCCGCCACCTCGATGGTGGGGTCGAGGTAGACGGTGCGCTCGTGGAGCATCGTCGGATGCTCTGACAGCGACGCAGCACCGCCGAGGCCCCGCCCCGTCAGGCTCCACACCCGACCCTCCGGAGACTCCAGTCGGTTGCTGTCGGGGCAGAACACGACCTCGCCGGCCGCGGCGAAGGCACGGATCCGCCCGGCGCCCGCCACCAGCAGCACGTCCTGCTCGGCCACCGTGAGCGCCCGACCGACGTCATCCACCTCGGTGACCGCCACCCAGGGGGCCTCCGGTGCGCCACCGGCGCTCAGTAGCAGCCACACCCCGGCCACCACGACCACGACCCCCGCGACCAGCGATGCGACGATCCACTGCGCGCCGAGGGGAGCGCGCAGCACGATCTTGCGGGCACGCTGCGACGCCCGCTCCGGGAGGTAGCCGGAGGGGCCGAACTCGGGTTGCTCGGAGGTGCTGCGGTCATCGTCCACACCGCTGGACGGTACCGGGGTGCGGCTGTCGGCTTCATCGTGCCCGTCGCACCCGACTAGCCTTCGGGCAGACGTACACGAGCGACGGGAGGTGTGGCCGTGTCCATCCGGGTCGTGGTGGCCAAACCTGGTCTCGACGGGCACGATCGAGGCGCCAAGGTCGTCGCCCGCGCGCTCCGCGACGCCGGGATGGAGGTCATCTACACCGGCCTGCACCAGACGCCGGAACAGATCGTGTCGGCCGCCCTGCAGGAGGACGCGCAGGCGATCGGCCTCTCCATCCACTCGGGCGCACACATGACGCTGTTCCCGCGGGTGCTGGAACTACTCCGCGAACAGGGAGCCGACGACGTGATCCTCTTCGGCGGCGGCATCATCCCCGATCAGGACGTCGCTGAGCTCACCGAGCAGGGTGTGGCCGCGATCTTCACCCCCGGCACACCGATGCGCGACATCACCGACTGGGTCGCCGCCAACGTCCCCGAGCGGGTCTGAGTGGGTGTACCGGCCGGCATGTCGCAGCCTCGGTGTGTCCCGACGTGGGCAGGGGGAGCGCCACCGACGGCACGCCGCAGGGTTGTCGCTGTCGACCAGACCAGCCGTCACCCGTCGGTGCGGACCGCCCGGCGGTGAGGTCACCGCACCACCACCGCCCACCGGCGGGAACCGCAGCCCCACCAGCCGCAACCGCACCACCAGCCCCCAACCAAGAGCACCCACCTACAGGAGCACCGATGGACCTGGTCGAGTTCCAGGGCAAGCAGCTGTTCGGTCGTAACGGCGTCCCCGTTCCGCCCGTCGGCAGCGTCTGCCGCACCGTCGAGGAGATCGTCACCGCCGCTGAACGCCACCTCGGTGAGGGGCACGGCGCCGTCGTCGTCAAGGCCCAGGTCAAGACCGGGGGCCGTGGCAAGGCCGGCGGCGTGAAGCTGGCCAGCTCCGTCGAGGAGGCGCGCGAGCACGCGGAGTCGATCCTCGGCCTCGACATCAAGGGCCACGTGGTGCAGGTCGTCTACGTCGAGCCCGCCTCCGACATCGAGGAGGAGTACTACCTGTCGGTGCTCCACGACCGGGTCGCCAAGGGCCACCTCGTCATCTGCTCCCGTGAGGGCGGCGTCGACATCGAGGAGGTCAACCGCACCAACCCCGACGCGGTGGTCAAGCGCACCCTGACCCCCCACGAGACCGCCGACGGCCTGTCCGCCGACACCGCCCGGGAGATCGTCACCCAGGCCAACCTGCCCGCTGAGGTGATCGACGCAGCCACGGACCTGCTGGTGCAGCTGTTCGCCGGCTACCTCGCCGAGGACGCGACCCTGGCGGAGATCAACCCCCTGATCCGCCGCCCCGACGACTCGGTGATCGCGCTGGACGCCAAGGTCAGCCTCGACGGCAACGCCGCCTTCCGCCACGACGGCTACGAGGAGTGGAAGATCGACGGGCTCGACGCTGACGATCCACTGGAGGCCGAGGCCAAGGCCAAGGGCATCCAGTACGTCAAGCTCGACGGCTCCGTCGGTGTGCTCGGCAACGGTGCGGGGCTGGTCATGGCCACCCTCGACGTCGTCGCCCAGAACGGCGGTCGGGCCGCCAACTTCCTCGATGTCGGGGGCGGTGCCTCCGCCGACGCCATGGCGCAGTCCCTGGATCTCGTGCTCCGCGACCCCAGCGTGAAGAGCGTGTTCATCAACATCTTCGGCGGGATCACCCGCGGTGAGGAGGTGGCCGGCGGGATCATCGAGGCCACCAACCGCCTGGGTGCCTTCCCCCAGAAGCTGGTGGTCCGGCTCGACGGCACCAACGCCGACGAAGGCCGACGCATGCTGGAGGAGGCCAACCTCGACTCCGTGGTGGCCGCCGCGACGATGCAGGAGGCCGCCGCGACCGCCGTGCGCTTCGCCACCGAGCAGGCCTGAGCCGCGCTCCAGACCGCAGAGGCGCCACGCGCGCCTGCAACGCGCCACACGCGCCCGTCCGCGGCGCAGGAGGAACACCGGATGAGCATCTTCATCGACGAACAGACCAAGGTCGTGGTCCAGGGCATCGGCTCCCAGGGCACCTTCCACGCCCTGCGTAACCAGGCCTACGGCACCAATGTCGTGGCCGGCGTCCACCCGAAGAAGGGTGGCAGTACCTGGGAGGAGCTCGGTGTGCCGGTCTTCGCCACCGTCGCCGAGGCGGTGCAAGCCACGGGCGCCGACACCTCGATGGTGATGGTGCCCGCGCCCTTCACCAAGGGCGCGATCCTGGAGGCCCATGCAGCCGGGATCGGCACCATCATCGCCATCACCGAGGGTGTGCCCGTCCAGGACATGACCGAGGTGTACGACACCGTGGTCCGGCGTGGTGGCGTACGGCTCATCGGCCCGAACTGCCCCGGGCTGATCAGCCCCGGCAAGTCCAACGTCGGCATCATCCCCGCCGACATCACCATGCCGGGCAAGGTGGGGCTCGTCTCCCGCTCGGGCACGCTGACCTACCAGATCATGCACGAGCTGGCCCAGGCCGGCATCGGGATCTCCACCTGCGTCGGCATCGGTGGTGACCCGGTGATCGGCACGCAGTTCCTCGACGTGATCCAGGCCTTCGCCGCCGACCCGGACACGCACGCCATCGCCTTCGTCGGGGAGATCGGCGGCTCCGAGGAGCAGCTGGCCGGCGAGTGGATCCGTGACAACATCCCCGACACCCCCGTGGTCGGCTACATCGCCGGCTTCGAGGCGCCCGAGGGCAAGCAGATGGGTCACGCCGGCGCCATCGTCAAGGAGGGCGGTCCCGGTGGGGAGTCCGCCGCGGAGAAGAAGGAGATCCTCGAGGGCTACGGCATCGCCGTCGCAACCAACCCCTCCGAGGCCGCGCAACTGATGATCCAGCTCCTCCAGTAGTCCACGTGCGCACCGCCGCCGCCCTGTCCACCACCGCCGAGGCGGGGGTGGCTGCGGCTGAGGCGGCCGATGCGGTCGCCGCGAAGCTGGCTGCTGCGGTCGCCTCGCAGCGCGCGGACGCCGGGCAACCGGTGGCGGGAACTGCTCCCGACCCCGAGCCCGGTGCACCGCCGACGGCGCCTGGCGAGGTCCCTGCGCCCCCGGCGGGAGCGCCGCGCTGCGACCTGGTGCTGGTCACCGTCACCCCGGAGCATCACGACCACCTCGGTGATGTCATCGCGGCGGTGGAGGCACGGCTGGAGCCGGGGGCGTTGCTCGGCGCCGTGGCCGCCGGGGTGATCGGCCCGGGTGTCGAGGTCGAGGAGGGGCCGGGGGTCGCCGTGTGGGCGCTCGCGGCTCCCGGTGGGTGGATCCAGCCCTTCCGCGCCTGGACCCTGCACCCCGCCAGCGGTGGGGTGACCGTCGCCGGCTGGCCCGACACCGAGCCCGATGACGTGGTCCTGGTGCTGGCCGACCCCCACAGCTTCCCGGCGGCCCAGCTCACGGAGCGGCTCGCGGCCCGCAGCCCGGGTCTGCGGATCGTCGGCGGCATGGTCTCCGGCGGGGTGGGCAGGAGCCGGCTCGCGGTCGATGGACAGGTCCACGACGAGGGTGCGGTCGGCGTGCTGCTACGGGATGTGGCGGTGACCACCGAGGTGTCCTCCGCCTGCCGTGCGATCGGCCGGCCCGTCACCGTCACCTCCGCCGAGGGTGAGGCCGTGCTCAGCCTGGCGGGCGAGCCGGCGACCGAGCACCTCGATCGGGTGCTGTCCGGGTTGGGAGCGGAGGATCTGGCCCTGCTGGAGCGCGGCGGCCTGCAGCTCGGGCTGGTGATCGACGAGGTGGCCGACGCCTATGGCACCGGCGACTTCCTGCTGCGCGGCATCCTCGGGATCGACGCGGACCGTGGGGCGGTCACCGTAGGTGATCACGTGGCCCCTGGGACCACCGTGCAGTTCCACCTGCGCGACCCGGTACAGGCGGGTATCGACCTGACGGCACGGCTGCGCCGACTGGCGGCCGGGTCCGGGTCGGGAGGTGGCGAGCCCGCGGGGGCACTGTTGTTCACCTGCCTCGGCCGCGGGCGGGGTTTGTTCGGCGTCCCGGACCACGATGCACGCGCGGTGGCGGACCACCTCGGCGTCGACGTGGGCGGCGCGACGTGCGACGGCGAGCTCGGACCCGCGGGGCAGCGCAGCGCGCTGCACGGCTTCAGCGCCGTGGTGCTGACCGTGCGAGATCAGCGACGCTGAGCCGGTCAGCGCCTACCCTGGTCTCCGGTCGCAGGTGCCTGGCGCCACCCGGCGCTGCCTGGCGCTACCCGACGCCACCCGGCGCCACCCGGCGCTGCCTGGCGCTAGCCCGTTCTAGACGGAGTTTCTCAGTGTTTCCCGGCGCTCCACGGCGTTCAGGGCCGGCGTCAAGACCCGGCGTCGGCGCCCGGCGCGGCCCCTGTAGCTGCCAACGGAAAGGGCGTAACCCGCGCGAAACGATCATGACACCGCCGGGAGACACCTCCCCGCGAGGATCGCGTCCCGCAGGTGGGGGTCCCACCCGGACGCACGGTGCGTCCCACCGGCTCCGCAGGTCACCGCCGGTGCCCCGCGGACGACAGGTGGCCAAGCAAGTGGTTCCCGACCCGTGGAGGTCGGATCATCGAGGAGGACGATGTGAAGCTCGTCACGGCGATCGTGAAGCCGCACAAGCTCGACGAGGTCAAGGAGGCCCTGCAGGAGCTCGGCGTCCAGGGCCTGACGGTCTCGGAGGTCCGCGGTTACGGCCGCCAGCGCGGCCACAGTGAGATCTACCGCGGTGCGGAGTACACCGTGGAGTTCGTGCCCAAGGTCAAGCTGGAGATCCTGGTCGACACCCCCATGGTCGAGGAAGCCGTCGACGTGGTCGTCAAGGCCGCCCAGACCGGCCAGGTCGGCGACGGCAAGGTCTTCGTCACCGACGTCGAGCGCATCGTGCGCATCCGCACCGCAGAGCAGAACGTCGAAGCGCTCTGAGCGACCCGTCAACCGCCGTCGGGAGCCGGCCGGGGCAGGATGATGCTCCGGCCGGCTTCCGGCTGAAGGCACGGTGGCAGCAGCTCATCACCGACGGACCGGCTCCCGGTCGGCAGTGGTGTCGGGCCGCCACAGCGGCCGTGGACGGGACCCTCGCTGAGTTGGCCGGTCCATGGGTCGCTCGACACCGCCTCGCGGTCGTCGCGGTGGGTGGCTACGGCCGCAGGGAGCTGTGCCCGGTCTCCGACGTCGACCTGCTCCTGCTCCATGACCGGCTCGACACCGAGGTGCTCGAGCAGGCCGTGAGGAGCATCGTCTATCCCCTGTGGGACGCTGGGCTCGAGGTCGGCTACGCCGTCCGCGACCGTCGTGAGGCGCTCGGCTCGGTCGATGAGATCGATACCGCCACCTCGATGCTGGACCTGCGCACCGTCGCGGGCGACAGCGCTTTCGTCCAACTCGTGCGCACCGAGGTGATCCGGCGGCTACGCCGGCGGCCGCACCGCTTCCTCGGTGCGCTGCGCGGCGCCGACCACGACCGCCGGGCGCGCGCCGGTGACGCCGCGGAGGTGCTCGACCCGCACCTCAAGGATGGCGCCGGAGGGCTGCGGGACGTGCAGTCGCTGCGGTGGGCGGCCGGTGCCCTGGTCGGCACCGTCGGACTGGATCCGCTCGTGCCCGCCGGCTACCTCGGTGCTCCCGACCGGCCCCGGCTGGCCGCCGCGGAGGACCGGCTGCTGGCTGTGCGTGTCGCCCTGCACCTGGTGGGGGCACAGGGCACCAACAAGCCCGACGTGCTGCGCCTCGATCGCCACGACGCCGTGGCTGCCGTGCTCGGCTACGAGGACGCCAGCGACCATGAGCTCGCTCCCCACCGCCTGCTCCGCGACGTCTACCTCGCCGCCCGCACGATCGACCACGTACACCGGCGTGCGTGGGCGTTGATCGACGCGGACGTCGCCCGGGGCCGTCGGCGTCTGGGGCGACCGACCGAACTGAAGGTCGGCGGTTTCGAGCTGGTCGACGGCGTGCTGCGCATCCCCCCCGACGCGGCGATCGACGAGCCCGGTCTGCCGGCGCGCGTGCTGGTTGCCCTCGCTGACACCGGTGCGGTGCTCGACCGCGGGAGCGCCGCTCGGCTGCGCAACCACAGCGCCGTGGACCGCGGTGCTGACGCGGTGTGGCCGTGGACGGCCTCCTGCCGTGCCGCGCTCGTCGGGGTGCTGGGGCGTGGGCAGGTCGCCCTACCCGCCCTGGCCGAGCTCGACGAGGTGGGGGTGTGGACGGCATGGCTCCCCGAGTGGGAACCCTTGCGCGGTCGCGCCCAGCGCAACCCCTACCACCGCTACGCCCTCGACCGTCACGCCTGGCACGCCGCTGCCGAGCTCGGTGAGCTGCTGCGGCGCGAGCCCTGGGCAGCGGAGACCCTGCTGGAGGTCGACGATCGCGAAGCGCTGTTCCTCGGTGCCCTGCTCCACGACGTGGGTAAGGTGCTCGGCGAGCCCCACGCGGAGACCGGTGTGCCCCTGGCCGCGGCGTTGGCGCGGCGGATGGGCGCTGGTGAGCCCACCGTGGAGCGGATCACCCGGATGGTCCGCCTCCACCTGCTGTTGCCCGACGTCGCCCAGAAGCGCGACATCACCGATCCGGCGTTGGTGGCCGAGGTCGCCCAGCAGGTGGGTGATCGCTCGACCTTGGCGAGCCTGCACCTGCTGGCGGTGGCCGATGGGCGGGCGACCGGACCGACGGCCTGGAGTGCGTGGACCGCCTCCCTGGTGGAGAGCCTGGTGACGAAGGTGAGAGCCGTGTTCGATGAGACCGATCCCGACGAGGCCATGGGTGGCGCCGTGGTGACCGCGCGTGCCGCACAGGAGCTGGCACCCGACCTCGGCGTCGACGCCGAGGTGGTCCGCAGCCACCTGGCCCTGCTGCCGCGCCGCTACGCCGCCGCCGTGTCCCCACGGGCGGTGGTCCGCCACGCCCTGATGTCCTCCGCTGAGTTCGGGCCGACGGACGTGGCCACGCGGGTGACCCCGGGCGAGGACGACCCCGAGGGTCACGTCGGCCTCGACGAACTGGACGTGGTGGCGCTCGACCACCCGGGGTGGTTCGCGAAGGTCGCCGGGGTGGTGGCTCTGCGCGGGGGCTCGATCGTCGGTGCCGACGCCTTCGCCCGCGAGGACGGCCTGGCCATCGACACCTTCAAGGTCGCCCCACCTGAGGGCGCGGGTGGCTCCTGGTGGGCCCGGGTGGAAGGTGACCTCGACGATGTCGCCGGGGGACGGCTGGCGGTGCGGGCCCGGGTGCTGCGCAAGGCCAAGGCCGAGCTCCCACGCCTGGCGAAGACCCCGACGGTCGAGCCGAAGGTCCTGGTCAGCGAGGACGCGGCCGGCCGCGCCACCATCATCGAGGTGCGGGCCCAGGACCGGCTCGGGGTGCTCTACGCCATCGCCACGGCGCTTGCGGAGCTGGAGCTCGACATCGTGATGGCGCGCGTGCAGACGATGGGCCACGAGGTGACCGACGTCTTCTTCCTCCGCGACGGCGACGGTGTCCCCCTGAGCCCGGACCACGTCGCCGAGCTCGAGCTGGCCGTGCTCGGTGCGATCGCGGAGTTGTAGGCCCCGGGCCGTCCGTCGCCCGGGCCGCCGGCTGCATCACCCCGCCGGCTGCCTCACCCCGCCCGTTGCATCACCCCGCCCGTTGCATCACCC
>LKMJ01002589.1_pt1 | contig 16665 bp, 19 predicted proteins | sample 643391 | NCBI WGS metagenome assembly LKMJ01 (sample SAMN04112250, study PRJNA286221) | soda lake metagenome | biome: soda lake; feature: Kulunda Steppe; material: water; isolation source: sample PL-Br10 brine of Picturesque Lake | place: Russia: Kulunda steppe | collected 2010-07
CAATCCGGTATACCGATGTCACACACGAACCATGGACGCTGTATCCTGCCGCTGTCGAAACCGAGACGAATACGCTGTTCGCCGCAAATGGGTTCAGCAGACCAACAGGTGAACCGGTCTGTTATTATAGTCCGGGCCTTGATGTGACAGCCGGTAAAAGCAAACAGTGGAGCGCCGAACACTAGCTGTCCGACAACCACTATGACAACCGATTCATCATCCACGGCCAATCGAGACCCGCTTGCCGAACTCGGCGACCAGCCGGTACTGTTGTTCGACGGCGTCTGTAACCTCTGCAACGGAACGATCCAGCGGATCATTCCGCGAGATCCCGAGGGGAGGCTCAAATTTGCGCCACTTCAATCCGAAATTGGTACCGCACTTCAAGAGCGACATGGCCTCGATCCCGATGATCTCGATACGGTCATTCTCATCGAAGGAAACGGGCTCTACACGAAGTCGACGGCGGCAATCCGTGTCGCCGAGATTCTCGGCTGGCCCTACAAATTTGCCCGTATCGGACGACTCCTTCCACGAACCGTGAGAGATCGGCTCTACGATATCGTTGCCGAGAACCGATACGACTGGTTCGGCCGAAAAGACCAGTGTATGATTCCCGACGAAGACGTCAGCGATCGGTTTCTGGAATAACGCGTGGGACGGTGAGCCCTCGGCACTGGCTTTTTCAGCCAGTGGCGTCTCTGACCGGTATGGACAGAGAGCCAATCTCACTGGGCGTTCCGCGACCGATTCTCGACTCGCTGCCCGAACCGGAGGGGGCGGCCGCACAGGATATGCAGCAGGCGGTCGCCGGCATCGAGGCGCGGATCAACGAGGCCATCGAGGCCGCAGGCGACGACGCCGAGGCCGTAAGCTACATTGTCGAAGCCATCAAGCGACTCGAATCGCAGATCGACCGGTATGACGAATTCGTTCCCGAACTCCGGGCGTGGGGACAGTCACCAATCTATGCGATTGGCTGGCGAAACCTCTATGCCGACATCCTATTGCAACTTCACGAGGTCACCTGGCTGGCCGATCGGCTCGACCGCGAACGCAATTACCGGGTTGTCGAAGACGGGATTCGGTTTGGCAAGCGCTAATGGGGCCCGCCCCGAGATCGACACGGGATGGCACGCAGCTTTTTGCCGGTTGGGCGACTGGTAGGCGTATGGAACTCACGCTCCGGTTTTTTGCGACCTTTCGGGAGATCGTCGGGTCAAAGACGGTCACTCGTGAGTTTACCGATAGCCAAACCGTCTACAGCGTGTTGTCAGCGCTTGAGTCGGAGTATCCGGCGTTCGAAGAGCAGCTACTCGTCGACGGTGATCTCAAACCGCAGATCAACGTCCTCAAAAACGGCCGTGAGGTGCTACATATCGATGGGATCGACACCGCGCTCGAAGACGGCGATACCCTCTCGCTGTTTCCACCGGTTGCGGGAGGCTGATCGTCGTGACAACACAGCAAACAAAGAACTTTCGCGGGATCTCACAACGGCTTGCCGTCCGATATCTTCGCAAACTCGGTGGGACCCCACGCATTGACGGTGAACCCGCACCGGACGCTGACGATACCGAAGTGTCGGTCGTTGTTGGCGACGGCTGGCGGGCGGCGCTCGACAGCCGAAAAGTAGCGGTTGGGAGTTCGTCGCTCACGCTCACCGAAGTCAGTGTCGAGTTTTCCGGTGAGTCCGAGGCGCTTGAGCCGCTTATCGCGGCGTTCGGGCAGAAAGCCATGCGTGCAGGGGGGTAGGGTCAGTGGCAAATCCAGAGCGTGAGGATGAGCAGACGGATGCAGACAAAAAACGAGAGACTGCAGCCGACCGGCAAACAAAGCAAGGCGACAACCCACATCCAATCGATAGCCACGCACTCGTGATTACAGCCGCCCAAGCAAGCGTTGCTGCCAACCGCCTGCCAGCGCTTCTTGCCCGCGTCCAGAGACAGCTATCGGAGAACCGTTCGCAGTATCACAGAGAGTTTGAGTGTATCGAACAGACAGACGACAGAGCTGTTTTTTTCGCTGCCAGTGACCACTGGGAAATAGTTGGCGAGCAACTCGGTCTCACGCAACGAGAAATCGATGCTGTCCGACGGGCACACGTCCAACAGCTGCTACGGATCGGGGCTACGAGTGGTCGACGCGAAGAATTCGAAGCCGCTATCGAAATCCGTGATGCAGTCGTTATTGGCTGCTGATAAATAAGGTAGCTGGCCGAATGGGGCCCGATCAGTCGTCAGCGGGTGCTGCGGAGTCGCCGCCGCTGCTGACGCCCGTGCCGGGACCAATATCGATCTGGAGTGCCTCGAGTTTCTCATCCGGCACAACGCCATCGACCCAGCCACGGTGCTCGTAGTATTCGGCCTTCATTTCGGGGAGTTCACAGAACTCGCCCTCGGAGGCTCCCTGTCCGGCGATTCCTCCCGGTCCGTCGAGGAACCGCGCTGGCAGCGAATCATCGGCTCCCTCGAAGCCGTTGAGGTTGTTGTAGTACCGCTCAAGGTTGTAGATCCGCTCGCCGGCCTCCATGAGCTCGTCTTCGCTCACATCGAGACCGGTCATCCCGTTGTACTGCAGGACGTACTCGTCGATGCCCTCGGCGAAGGCGCTGAACTTGCAGATATCGAAGCTGTCGGAGATCGCATGCATATCCTGGAAGATCGCGGTCAGTTCGCCTTTGCCCTCCCATGCGTAAGGATCGACCTTTTCTGGAATGCCAAGCAGTTCGGCGGCGGGCGTATAGCCGCGCAGGTGGCAGGCACCGCGATTTGAGGTCGCATACGCGATACCCATCCCTTTCATACAGCGTGGATCGTAGGCCGGAATCGTCTGGCCTTTGACCGCAAGGGAGTTTTCGTGGGCATCGCGGGCTTCGGCGATCCGGCGTGCGCCTTCCGCAAGCAGGTCCGCAAGGTCGCCATCGCGGTGGGCAATCTGTTCGATCATGTCGATCATGGTTTCGGAGTCGCCCCAGTCGAGCCCGCTGGTGTCATCGAGTTTGCCCTCTTCGGTCATCTCCATCGCCATCGCCATCATGTTGCCAACCTCGATGGTGTCAACGCCCATCGCGTTACAGCGGTCGATCATAACGGCAATGTCGTCACGTTCGGAGTGCCCGGAGTTCGGTCCGAGCGCGAAGGCCGACTCGTACTCGTAGGACTCCATTTTGACGTTCATCTCCTGGCCTTTGTGCATCGTTTGCACCTCGACTTCCTTCTTGCAGGCGACCGGACAGGAGTGACAGGTCGGCTCGTCGACGAGGATGTTCTCGCGGACGTTTTCACCCGAGACGCGTTCGGCGTCGATATCGAAGCCCTCGGCCTCGTTGTACGCCCGTGTCGAGGTGTATTTCGCGTTCTTCGTCGGCAGGCCGTCCATCTCTTCGGTCACGTTCATCAGGACGTTCGTTCCGTACATCGACAGCCCACCCTCGTTGGGTGCGGTCACGTCGGATTCGCGGATAACTGTCATGGCCTGTTGATAACCCTCTTTGAACGTCTCTGGGTCTGCGGGCTTCTGCATTCGGGTCCCGGATTTGACCACGACGGCTTTCAGGTTTTTATTCCCCATGACACAGCCGGTGCCGCCACGGCCCGAAGCCCGGTCGTCCTCGTTCATGATGCAGGCGTACTTAACCTCGTTTTCGCCACCCGGCCCGATAGCCATCATCGAGAGGTTCTTTCCGTAACTGCCCTCGACTTCGTCTTCGAGCGTATCGCGCGTCTCGTGGACCGTCTTGCCCCAGAGATGCGACGCATCACGAAGCTCAACCTCGCCGTCTTCGACGACCGCATAGACCGGTTTTTCGGCCTTGCCGTCAAAAAGCAGCCCATCGAAGCCGGCCCATTTGAGCCGTGCGCCCGACCAGCCGCCCTGATGAGAGTCCGTAACGGTGCCCGTGAGCGGGGATTTGGTGACGACGGCCATTCGGCCGCTCATCGTGACCTGCGTGCCCGTCAGTGGCCCGTTCATGAAACAGAGCCGGTTATCCGGACTCATCGGATCGAGCGTCGGCTCCTTTTCGAACATGTATCGGACGCCAAGCCCGCGTGCGCCGATATATTTCTTCGCGTCGTCGTCGTCGACGCTGCGATAGCTCACCGTCCCGTCGGTGAGGTCGATCTGTGCAACGCGGTCGTGGAATCCGCCAAGGTCAGTCATAGTAATGTATTATCATGATATTCGTTCTGCGGACTGTTAGGTGTTCTCGTAACAGCGTAATGAGATTTGGTTTCGTCGCAGACCGCCGAGTGCGGCCGTGTCAGTCAGTGAGTGCACCATGATCTACCGGCTTCATGACGGTGCGGTGACCATCGACAACTATCGATCAACAATGAATCGAACTCGACAACTCGGCGTTGGTCTCTGTGTGCTGACAGCCGCAATTGTTGGTGCGTCGGTCGTTCCCATCCCAGGGGCTGTTCCCTCAACCGATCCAACCGGGCAGATTGGCGTGACGACACTGGCGCACATCGCAGGATACGGCCTGCTCGCGGCCGGCGGTATTGTCTACGCCGCGCGGAGTGGATGGAGTCCAAGCAAGCAGTCTCCTCAGTTTGGGCAGTTTGTGCTGGTCGTTGCACTCGTCTCGGCGCTCGGCGTTGGAACTGAGCTAGCCCAGGCGGCCATCCCGTGGCGACACTATGCAGTAGAAGAGATGGTTCTCAACGGTGTGAGTGCCCTCGGTGGCGGGCTCCTTGCGGTTGGCCTGGGCCGGTTCGCAACTGATCCGTCCCGCTGAGGTCGCAGTCGCCGGGGCGATGCGGTTTTATCCCTCACGCGAGTAGCTTCGGCAATGAGCAAGCCGAGCCCTGAAGTCTACGAAGAAGGGCGCGGAATGGACGCACACAACACGGTGATGCGTGAAATCCGCGGTCTCAAAGAGAAACACTACGATCCACACGAACCCACTCGCGTCTGGATCGACGAGGACAATACACCTGACGGCGTCTATCAGTCGCTGACGATCATCCTCAACACGGGTGGCTGTCGGTGGGCCCGCGCCGGCGGCTGTACGATGTGTGGCTACGTCGCCGAAAGCGTCGAGGGCGGCACCGTCGAACACGAGGCGCTGATGGATCAGATTCAGGTCTGTCTGGATCACGAAGCCCGAGCGGCCGACGAACCCGGTGGACTGATCAAAATCTACACCTCCGGTTCGTTTCTCGATGAGCGAGAGGTTCCGGCTGAAACCCGCAGGGCGATTGCCGAGACCTTCGGCGACCGCGACCGAATCGTCCTCGAATCGCTCCCGGATTTCGTCGATCACGAGAAACTGACCGACTTTACCGAGCAGGGACTCGCTGTCGACGTTGCGGTCGGCCTTGAAACCGCGACCGACCGGGTGCGACACGACTGTGTCAACAAGTACTTCGATTTTACGGATTTCGAAGCAGCCTGTAAGACAGCTAAAGACGCCGGCGCTGGCGTCAAAGCCTATCTCCTGATGAAGCCACCGTTCCTCTCGGAGCGCGAGGCCCGCGACGACATGATCGAGTCGGTTCGACGCTGTGCGGCGGTCGAAGGCTGTCACACCGTCTCGATGAATCCGTGTAACGTCCAGCGGTATACGATGGTCAACGAACTCTTTCGCGAGGGGGGCTACCGGCCGCCGTGGCTCTGGTCGGTGGCGGATGTTCTCGAACAGACCGCCAACGTCGATGCGATCGTTATTTCCGATCCCGTGGGCCACGGGTCGGATCGCGGTGCACACAACTGTGGAGAGTGCGACGACAGAGTCCAAAAAGCAATCAAGGATTTCGACCTCCGACAGGAGCCGAGCGTCTTTGGACAGGTCGACTGTGAGTGCAAGCGGACCTGGGAGCTCGTCCTCGAAGAAGAGACGAGTTATGCGATGCCGTTGGCTCGATAGAGCCACGCTTGGCCGCACAAGGACGAACGGAGCGTTATCGGGTAACAAGGGAGAAACGATACCAGGGGCAGAGAAAATGCCGGAAGATATAGAAGCTGTGGAGGGAGGAACAGCGATCAGCGGGAGCCTATCTTCCGACATAAATAATTATAGTTTCTAAATGTAAAAATTGCAGTGTTTTTTCAGGCAGTGACAGAGGCACAAAAAATAACGGACCAAGTGGAACGCATGTTCATATTTTTCGCAGATCTATATAGGATCTCCAAAGTAAAATAACACCGAGAACCCGGTCAGTTGTAAACCGAAAAGTCCCGGACTCGGTCCCGGTTCAGGCCTGAAAGCCCACAAGCACGTCTTGACCATCGGTGCCGCCAACGTCGGGGAGCGTCGCTCGTTCTGGATGTGGCATCAACACGGCGACCGATGAAGATTCACCGAGAATGCCGGCGACGTTACCGGTCGAACCGTTCGGGTTGGCCTCGTCGGTCAGGTTGCCCTCGGCGTCGCAGTACCGGAACAACACACGGTCGTCAGCTTCGAGTTGCTCATACCGCTCGTCAGTAATCTCGAAGCGACCCTCGCCGTGGGCAATCGGCACCTCGATCACATCGCCCTCCTCGAAGGCCGCAGTCCACGGCGTGTCTGCGTTTTCAATCCGGAGGAATACCTGTTCACACTGGAATCGGGCGCTTTTGTTGGTCGTAAACGCACCGTCAGTGAGCCCCGATTCGGAGCCGACCTGTGCACCGTTGCAGACGCCGAGGACGGGAACACCGTCGGCGGCAGCCTCCCGCACCTCGGCCATGATCGGCGAACGGGCGGCCATCGCCCCAGCGCGGAGGTAGTCGCCGTACGAGAAGCCGCCGGGGAGCATAATGCCCGTCGTATCGTCGGGCAGCCCGTCTTCGTGCCAGACGCGTTCGGCATCGATGCCGAGGAAGTTCAGCGCCCGGACCGCATCACGGTCGCAGTTCGAGCCACCGAACTGAATCACGGCGACGGTCATGCTGACTCGTCGGCCGCCACGACTGACACCTCGTAGTCGTGAATGGTCGGATTCGCCAAGAGCCGTTCGGCCATCGAGTCGGCGCGGGCTTCGGCTTCGTCGGCATCGTCGGCCGCAAGATCGATCTCGAAGCGGTCTGTCGAGCGTAGTGCCGAAAGCTCGAATCCCAGCCGTTCGAGGGCGTGTTTCGTCGTCTCGGCTTCCGGATCCAGGACGCCGTGTTTCAGACGGACCGTGACGGTCGCGGTGTAGGCAGTCATCGTCGAATACTGCGTGAGCGTGGTCAAAAGCTCTTTTGGAACCGCCCGATACCCCATGTTCGTGTATAGCGGCCCGGACCGTTGCAGGCGACTGACACGCAATCCAACAGGATGAACACGTTTTTGCCCAACGGTTCCCTTCGGCTGGTAATGACCACATTCGACAGCAACGCGGCGGTGTTTCGATGACAACCGAACTCACCGAAATTACGGTAATCGGCGGCGACAAAACCGGGCTGATTGCACGGGTTACCACCCTGCTGTTCGAGCGCGGAATCAACATCGAAGACCTCGATCAAGCGGTTCGCGACGGGCTGTTTCGGATGTCGATGCGGGTCGATATCGAGGGGATGACGACCGAACGCGACGAACTCCGGGCGGCGCTCTCGGATCTGGGCCGCGAACTCGGCGTCGAAATTCAGGTTCGGTTCCCGAGCGACCGTGAAACCCGGCGAATCGCCGTCTTCGTCACCAAAGAATCACACTGTCTCGAAGCGCTGCTTTCGGCCGCTGAGACCGACGACCTCGATGTCGAAGTCGCTGCGGTCATCGGTAACCGAGGGACGCTCCGCGAGCTCACCGAGTCCCACGACGTGCCGTTTTACGACGTTGGCGACGGCAAGGGCTCGCCCGACGAAGACCGGATGTTGGACATTTTAGCCGAACACGACGTCGATCTCATCGTGTTGGCTCGCTACATGCGGATTCTCGGCCCAAAAATCGTCTTCCGGTACGAGGACCGCATCATCAACATCCATCCGAGCCTCTTGCCGGCCTTCCCCGGTGCGGCCGCCTACCGACAGGCCAAAGAGGAGGGTGTCCGCATCGCCGGCGTTACTGCTCACTACGTGACGACCGACCTCGATCAGGGGCCGATAATCACCCAGCGGGCCTTCGATGTGCCCGACGACGCGCTGATCGACGAAATCAAAGCCCGTGGACAGCCACTTGAGGCCGACGCCCTGCTCGAAGCGGTTGATCTGCACCTCAAGGATGCGGTGGCGGTCCACCGCGGCCGAACCAGTCTCCGAGACGGAGCCGATCCAAAGCACTACCAGCTCGGGCTCTCGAAAACCGCCCAAGACGCCAATCCGACCGAGCCGGTCGATGGCTCGCTTGAGTTGAGTGAACGGCTGAATATCGCAGACGACTAACGACTGCTACGACCGCCGGTCAAAAGCGACGGCCGCGAGTCAGAAAACGTGCACGCTCACAGCGAATCGATTGTCTCAAGCGTCGACGACAGCGACGCGGTATCGAACCAGTTGGTTTCGGTGTACGTGTTGGCTCCGGCAGTGTACATCGCGGCGACCGCCGAGACGACCGCTTCAGGCAGCGAAATGGGATTGATGCCACAGAGCGGCCGCCAGTCAGCGCCGTCTGCAGCCCCGACGTTGGCTTTCGCCTCAGAGACGGCCTTGACCCACTCGGGCTGCTCGCGTTTGTAGTACTGCCGGATAACTTCTTTTGAGAGCTGTTGGCCGTCGACTGAAAAGCGGTTTTCGTCGAACGTGCCGACGACATCGGCGACAGCGATACCGCCGTCGTGATAGAGACATTCGATTTTTCCGTCTTCGTGGGTGAATCCGACCGAGCGCGCCTGGTCGGTCACGACTTTGTTGACCGACAGCGCAAGCGATTCAAGCGCGTCGACCGACGCGCGACCGGCAATCCGTTCGGCTTCCTCACGTCCCACATACCGGTCTTGTTCCTCGTACTTCGTCGAGAACTCGACGACCGGTTCGGGTAGGGCAACCGTCTGGGCCGGCCACTCCGCGTATTCCAGGCCATAGTCGGCCGGCTGGCCGCGTTTGCGGAGACTGGAGCCGACCGGGACCGTGTTCCGGAAGATGATTTCGAGCGGAATGAGATAGTTGTCACCCGCCGCCGCGTGGTAGGCGTCGTACTCGTAGGCGTCTTCGCCACTGCCGCCTCGATACGGCAGATCGGGCACCTGTGTCAGCTCGATTGCCATTTCGGTTGGGGCGGTAGCACAGTCACCGAGTGTCGTCACCTCGCCATCGGCGTCGACAACACCCGCGTAGTGCGTCGGGATTCCGGCGGCTTCGAGCTGTTCGAAATTGAACGCCCCCATCGTACAGAGACTCGCGCCCTTCTGTGGAATGGCGTCGGGCATCTGCCCCCAGTCGAAAACCGAGTAGGCGTCAGTAAATACGAATCGACCACGGCCGAGTTCCGTTGCGGTCGGCTCGTCGGCCACCCGGAACTCCTTTACGCTCGTCATGCTCGTATCGGTGGCTGCCGACCGTATGAATCTTTCAATTCGACGGCTCATCGCTGAGACACCGGCGTCGATATCCGTGACCGACCCCTTTTTACTCGCCACTGCCAACCCTCCGATAATGACGAGCCGGACTGCGTCGGATCTCGATCCCGATGATTTCGCCTTCGAGAACCAACCCGAGACCGATCAGTCCTTCGAGAACGCACTGACCAACGCCCGCGAGGGCAACCGACTCAGCGTTGCCGACGGCGTCGAACTGTTGACGACCGGAACCGAGACGGCCGGCATCGACCCCGTCCGAAAAGAACAGGTCCTCGAACTGGCCGACCGCCGCCGAGCCGAACGCGTCGGCGACGAGGTCACCTTCGTCGTCAACCTCAACAACAACGTCACGACCGCCTGTAACGTCGGCTGTCTGTTCTGCAATTTCAAGAACACCGCCCACCAGTTCGAAGTTGGCCATGAGAGCGAACACCCCGGGTTTACCAAAACGCCCGCCGAATCGAGACGGATCGTCGACGATGCACTGGATCTCGGCATCTCGGAGGTCTGTTCGGTGTCGGGGCTCCACCCCGCATTTGCCCTCAACAAAGAACATCACGAGATACTGGCGAGCTACGACGAGCCCGCCCGCGAGGTCAACTACAAGCCACCAGAACGGTACGAAACCGACCCCGGCACCTACGTCGAGCAGATCGAGGCAATGGCGGTCGACGGCATTCACGTCCACTCGATGACGCCCGAAGAGGCCTACCACGCCCGGCGGGGAAGCGACTGGTCCTACGAGCAGGTCTACAGCCGACTCCGAGAAGCCGGACTCAACTCGGCACCGGGAACAGCCGCCGAAATCCTCGTTGACGAGGTCCGCGAGGTAGTCTGTCCCGGCAAAATCACCTCGGCCGACTGGGTCGAGGCGATGGAAGGCGCAATGGCTGCCGGGCTTGATACAACGGCGACGATCATGTACGGCCACGTCGAAAACGAGATGCACCGCGTTAAGCATCTGAAAGTTGTTCGAGACCTCCAAGACCGGATGGGCGGCATCCGCGAGTTCGTCCCCCTCTCGTTCGTCCACGAAAACACACCGCTCTACAAGCATGGCGTTGTCGACGGCGGGGCCAGTGACGCGGAAGACGAGCTCATGATCGCCGTCTCTCGACTGTTTTTGGACAACATCGACAACATCCAGAGCTCATGGGTCAAATACGGCAACGCCAAAGGACTCAAACTGCTCAACTGCGGTGCAAACGACTTCATGGGGACGATCCTCTCCGAAGAGATTACCAAACGCGCCGGCGGCAGCTACGGCGAGTTCCGGAGCGTCGGCGACTACGTCGAGATGATCAGCGCAATCGGCCGACCCCCGGTCGAACGGTCAACCGACTACCGGACCAGACGGCCACTCGCGGTCGACGGCGACCCCTACGGGCCAACACTCGGCCCCCGGGCTGACGGGACACCGATGTTCGACACACCTACCGACGACAACGACCCTGTTTCGGAGAGTCAGCTCCCGGCGGACGACTGAACACTGCCTTAGCGATCGGTTGCACACTGTGCAATCCTCCGATACCGCCTCCCGGAGTCGGTTGGTGCCGCAAGGGCCTCCCGTATCGGCTCGGCGAGCCAGCCAGTCGAGTCGGCCGGTGCTGGGGCGGCGACGGTATCGGCGCGCCGGAGATCGGCTGGAAGATACCGGTTGTAGACGGGAAGCCGCTCGAAAAGTGGGAGCTCGGCGTCGGCCGCAATCGATTCCAGTTCATCGAGCGCCGGCCACGCGTAGTCAGGATTGATGTGGTCTTTCGTCACTGGTGAGACGCCACCGAGATCGTCAACGCCGCAGTCGATTAGCTCGCGGGTCGGCGAGAGGTTCGGTGGCACTTGCACCGAGATTTCCTCGGGGAGCCCAACCCGCGCCATCGCAACCACTCGGCGCATCGTCTCGACGGACGGCTGGTCGAATCCCGATCGCTCGTTGGGAACGACGTTCTGGATAATGACCTCCTGAATGTGGCCATACCGCTCGTGAAGCTCGCGAATGGCAAGGAGGCTTTCGGCGCGGTCGCGCCAGGATTCACCGATGCCGACGAGAAGGCCAGTGGTAAACGGAACGCCTTCGCGACCCGCCGCGCGAATCGTGTTGAGCCGTTGGCCCGGGGTTTTGCGGCGGCTCCCGCTGTGGGCCTCAACCGCCGCGGTCGTTTCCAGCATGACGCCCATCGAGGCGTTGACCGGCTTGAGCCGGCGGAACTCCGACTGAGTAAGATCCCCGGGATTTGAGTGCGGAAGCAGCCCCGCCGAAAGCGCCTGCTCACAGGCCGCAGCGAGATACTCGATAATCGAGTCATAGCCCCACTCGGCAAGCTGGCTGTGGATCTCTGTGTATCGCGCGTCAGGTTTGTCACCGAAGGTGAACAGCGCCTCCGTACAGCCGGCTTCAACACCGGTTTCGACGACGCGGCTGATGTCCTCGGGCGACATGAGCGTTGCCTGGCCGGGGACATCGTAGTAGGTACAGTACTGACAGGTATACCGGCAAGCAGTCGTCAGCGGGAGAAAGACGTTCTTCGAAAAGGTGAGTTCGGCCGGCGATACGACATCCTCGGGAGTGACCGACAGCAGTCGTTCGGTGTCGGCGTTGTCAATCGAAATGTCGATATCGTACTCGTCGGCCGCCGGGAACATACCGAAACACCGGCCGCGAGGAGCAAAAACACCTCGTCTCGGAGGCGTCTCTCACAACGAAACGAGTTGTCACCGGCAGCAGCCCTTACTTGCTGCGACGAACACCAACGCGGCCACCGCTCTCGTCAAGTTCGAAGCCGGCATCGACGAGCCAGTCGCAGGCGGCCCCCTCGCCGTGGATCAGGAGTTCAGCGAGATCGCTCGGTTCGTCGATATCAGTCGCCAAGCGCCGCGAGTCGACGGTGCTAATGCTTGCGTCGAGCCGGTCGGCGATCCGACAGTGATCCAGATACGACGCCCCGTGATAGTCGACACGAAACGCCGGCTCGCGGACGATGAGTGCGTTCGTCCCCCCGCCGAGACCGGGGGCAATCGTCACATCGGCTGAGGAGTCGACGAGCCGCTGGATGTCGCTGGCTGTCGCCAGTGGGACATCCGCCATCAAAATAAGCGTCGGAGAACCGGCCGCGAGCTGCGTGTTGACCGCGGCAGTCAACGGCTGGGGGTCGGCAATGACCCTCGCCGCCGGCGAAAGCCACTCACCTGAAATCGGGGCCGTCGACAGAATCGTTGGCTCAATGCCCGCGCTCACGAGTGTCTCGACAACACGCGAACAGAGCAACCGTGAAAACTCGATCCGTTCGGCCGGCGAAAGCAGCCCTGCAAGTCTCGTTTTGGGTGAGCCAGCCGAAAAGGGGACGAGCGTACGCATCAGTACAACTCCCCCGGCAGAGTAACACAAAGTTGTCGGTCCATACCACCGGCCGCAAAATGGGGAAAATCCAACACGCAGTCGATCAGAACAGCGATTCGAGTTCGTCGCTGTCGTCGTTTACCAGACTGCTGAGGTTGTCTTCGCTTTCGGTTCGGATTTCCTCGATGTTCTCTTGGGCCTCGATGGCGACCTGCTGGAGTTCCTTGATCCGTGGAACGTTGGTGACACCCGACAGGAGCACGACGCTCGAAACGCGTCCAGAGCCCTTGATCGGGTAGTCGCCACCGCGAACCTCCATACTGCCGGTCTGCTCTTCGAGCCACTTGCGGCCGCGTTCGATCCCTTTTCGATTGAGATACTTCGATGGCCCAGCCATCACGAGCAGTGCCCGTTCGGTTCCTTCAATCTCACAGGGGAGTGTGAGCCGACCGAGTGCGGCCTTTCGGACCAGACTCGTAATTCGGTTTGTCGTGTGTGCGGTATCGATACTGTCATCATCACCGCTGCCACGAAGCCGCGACAGCAGCCCGCCGGTCGAGGCCTCTTCGACTTCTTCTTCGGCAAAACCAACGGTCGAGACGCCGCCACCGGCGAGAGTGTTGATTATCTCCGAGGAGTCGACGACAGACTCGGCGACTTCCTGGCCCTTCATTACCTCACCGGCACCAAAGAGAATCCCGAAGCGACGGACGATTTCGCTGTTGATCTCGTCGTAGCCGCCTTGGACCGACTCGCCGGTTTTTCGCCACGAGTCGTTATCGAAGACCATCAGGTTGTCCACCTCACGGACGAACGTCTGGAATGAACGGGCCGCGTTGAGCGTGTAAATGCCACCCTCGTCGCTACCGGGGAGCACACCCAGTCCATAGACCGGTTCGGTATAGATTCGCTTGAGGTGTTTCGAAATCACGGGCGCACCACCGGAGCCGGTTCCGCCGCCAAGGCCAGCGACAACGAGGAAGGCGTCAACCTCGTGGACCGGGATCGAATCGATCGAGCCCTGAATCTCGTCGATATCCTCCTCGGCGATCTCTGCACCGAGTTCGTTGTCCGCACCGACACCGTGACCCTTGACGCGTGACTGGCCGATCAGTACCCGTTGGTCTTGCGGGATATTTTTCAGCCCCATCAGATCCGCTTTCGCGGAGTTGACCGCGATGGCAGCCCGGACGATGTTCGACCCCGTCTGGGCATCGTATTCCAGGAACTTGTCAACAATCTTTCCTCCGGCCTGCCCGAAGCCGATCATTGCGAGTTTCATTTGGTATGTCCCCTCTTCATTGGGAAAAAAACAGTACGATAGTGAATATAAAACTTGTGTCTTTCTTATCAGTCACGATAATCAAACAAGCAATGTGATACATCGCCATGAGAGCCAGTAGCGCGCCATAATTCACCGTCTTGAGCCCTTCAAAACGGCGAATACGGCGAGACGGACAGACAGAACGTCAGACAGAGAGCGGACATAACTCGGGTTGAACACAGGTCATTAGTGACAATTAGAAATCTGTTTTTATATTGGTAACTCTGTGCTATCGGCCGTCCGTTTAAGCGTCGAGGTAGTCGCTGAGACTCGTGAGTTCAGTCACATCAGTTCCGAAGGCCGAAACCGCATTTTCCTCGGTTGTGTTGTCGAATTTCAACGAACGATACTGATCAGCGCCCATCGGGAAGCCGGGGATGTTGCCACCGATTGAGAGCCCGACGCCAGCAAGCGCCATTGGAACGGGCAGCACCGTTACGGACCGGCCATCCGCACCGTGTGCGAGTTTTGCGACATCCGCAAGCGAGAGTTTGTCTGGGCCGCCGAGTTCGTAGGTCTCGCCGACGTGTCCGTCGGCTTCGACGGCGTCAGCGAGCATGGGAACAAGGTCGCCAACCCAGATTGGCTGGAATTTCGTCTTGCCGCCGCCGGGAAGTGGTGTGACGAACGGTGGGGCGAGTTTCTTTGTAAAGGAAACGAACTCGCCGCCGTCACCGAAGACGACCGATGGTCGGATGATAACCCAGTCGAGATCCGAGTCGGTAACGTGGGCTTCGGCCTGTCCTTTCGCCCGGATGTAGGCGGTCGCCCCGTCTGGATCCGCACCGAGGGCACTCATCTGCACGAACCGTTCGACGCCAGCGTTTACAGCGGCACGGACGAGGTTTTCCGTTCCGTGGCGGTGGACCTCGTCGTGCATTTTGTTGCCGCCTTTCGGCTTGAACAGTGGAGAGAGCGCAACGAGATTGACGACGGCATCTTGGCCCTCAAGTGCCGGTTCGATCGAGTCGTATGCGGTCACATCACCACTGACTGTGTCTACGCCGTCAGGAAGTGATGCCACATCCGGGTTGCGTGCCAGTACCGTCACGTCGTGGCCGCGTTCGATGAGCTCGTCGACGAGAGTTGTGCCAATAAAGCCGTTTCCGCCGGCAACTAACACGTTCATACCATAAACTCTCACTGAACCGACCTAAAGGTAGCGAGAGTCGCCGAAGACAGCAACATGGCAGGGAGAACGAACCGTTCATACTGCCGCGCTCTGAGTCGGCCATATGCTCGTGACCTTAGAGGGGCTCGATGGTAGCGGTAAAACAACGGTCTGGGAGGGTCTTGGCGACAGCTATCCGGATGCGGTTCGCACGCGAGAGCCAACCAGTTCGTGGTACGGAGACGCGGTTTACCGGTCTATTGAGGATGACGACGCCGACCCGCTTGCCGAGCTATTTCTGTATACGGCCGACCACGCCGACCATCTCGCTCGCGTTATTCGGCCAGCGCTCAACGACGGAAGCCTCGTTATTTCGGACCGGTACAGTGACTCGCGGTACGCCTATCAGGGGGCGACCTTGGCCGAAAGCGATCTCGATGACCCCGTGGCGTATGTACAGTCGATTCACGAGCCGTTTTCGCGGACACCGGATCTCACGTTCTATCTCGATATCGACGCCGAAACTGCCGCCGAGCGAAGCGGAAAAACGAACAAGTTCGAGCAAGCAGCCTACCTCAACGCAGTGAGAGACAACTACGAACGGCTGATCGGTGCCAACCCCGAGCGATTTGTCCGGGTTGATGCCAGCCAGTCACCCGAGGTCGTCCGAGAGACAGTGACAACACGCCTTGAGACGGCACTCGAAACCCACGCGGAACGCTAAACCAAACAACGAAGGGAGCGAAACGAACTCACGGCCAACAATCGGACGGCTGCTGGCTCACTGCTTCTGTGGAAGTTCGACCTCATCGGGCTGGGCAACATAGAGTAGATCGATCGTCAGCCCGAGTGCAACCGGCAGTCCGATCATGATGGCGAACGCAACCGTTGGCGACCCGAGATTTGGCCCGATCTGAAAAACGCCGGTAAAAACGAGGGTTGAGAGGAACAGCACGACGGGAATAAACCCCAGTGAGTACGCCACCCAGCCGGCCTGCGTCTCAAGTCGAAGCCGGAAAAATCGCGTCATGACGGCGGCAACGAGCGTATGCATGGCCAGCACGATAAAAAACAGTACGAGTCCGATGATCGAGAGCATATGCGTTGTAGGGGGCCGGTGCCCTTTGACGTATCGACTCGATAGCAGGCGGCCAGCCGAAAACGCTTCGGAAGGAATCCACTCGACGCAGTATGGCCGCTCAGTCTTCGAGCGAAATGTACGTTTTCGTCTCCTCGACGCCGCCGAGTGCTTGGACCTCACGGGCGGCGGTGTGTAACACCTCGTAGACTTCTTCGACCTCGACTTCAACGATGAGATCGAACTCACCGGCGACAATGTGGGCCTCGGTTACTGACGCTAGCTCCCGGACGGTTCCGATGAGCGATTCGGAGGCACCGACTGCGGTTTTGACCATCACAAACGCATGAACCATGCTGTACATACACACACCAAGTGGCAAAAACG
>LKMJ01002590.1_pt1 | contig 16664 bp, 21 predicted proteins | sample 643391 | NCBI WGS metagenome assembly LKMJ01 (sample SAMN04112250, study PRJNA286221) | soda lake metagenome | biome: soda lake; feature: Kulunda Steppe; material: water; isolation source: sample PL-Br10 brine of Picturesque Lake | place: Russia: Kulunda steppe | collected 2010-07
CAATACCTCTCCTACTTGTGACTTGTGTAATGCTCATGATGTACAGGATGAGCAACACGTCCTTTTCCACTGCACCCATCCACATGTTGTCTCTCTCCGAAGGACTTATGCTTCCCTTTTTTCTTCCACAGGCTTAAACAATGTCTCTGCTTTTCTGGGCCAGGAAAACAATAAGCTATATTTCTTCCTGCATGCACTGATAGTTTTTTATGAGCAAGCTAGCAGTCGCACTTCTTGACTGAAGGCCATTTTCTTGTGATCCTTGTAACCCTTGTATGATTGCTGAGGGAGTGCAAGGTGCAGTCACCGCGTCAGAGGATGTGTGTGTGTCACGCACATGTATGCGGATGACCTGAATCTGCTAGCTAATGCTCTAGGTGCCTTCAAGTTGCAAATCATACTTAACAGGCTTACAGTCTAAGCATGCTCCAAACACCTCACCATCAACACAGCAAAGTCAGAGGTGGTTCAATTTCAAAAGCGTGGTGCTGATATGTCCATTTTAGTATAGCAAGTCGGTGACAGCATTGTCTGAGCATGCAGCCAGACCCATGCTTGCCGCAGCTCATTGCGTACATGGTTCTGTACAGGACAGAGCCCTTTGCAAAAGACCTTTTGCTTCCCTGTGGCTAGGACACGTGTAGTTTCTGTTGGTTTGTTTGGCTGTCAGGTTTGGAGCTCAGGCTGCTTGCGCAAAGGTGATGTATTTAGGTATTTTCTCTTCACACTCAGAAACTGGCCCACCTCTGGCAGAGCCACTAGTATATCTTGCCTTTTGTGTCATCAGCCAGATAGCCAAATCCAAATGCTTTCTGGCTGTCGGCCAGGCTGGTGTTAACCCTAAATTGAAACTAGAGTTGTAGCGCTTATGTGCATCTGAAGGAGGCAAGTCTTGGCCCGAAGTGTTGGTAGACAATCTGATAAGTCAGGCCTTTCCAAAGTGTGAGAAAGCGCCCTCCAAAACCACCCTGGTGGCATGGCATAGGTCAGGGGGGCCATGCACCCAGTGCAAGCACCAAACAATTCTTCATCGGCAGGAGGAGGGTAAAGGCAAAACGGGGCAGGGTAAGCTTTCTTTAGGGTTTTTACAACAATCAGTTAAAAAGCTGTTACAAAGCAGTGCCATGCACAGAGGCACCTGCAGAACGAAAGGAAGCACATGGTTGCAGTCTTATGATGCAGGCATAAATGTTCCAATGACGAATTCAGAAGACCAAATTATTTGGGGCTAGCATACCCTCTCTTTTAAGTCCATGGAAAGTTTCTGTGTGCAGGCGTATGGTGCAGAGCAGATCTATGTACAACATGCAGGCCCCTTCGATGCGCACAAAGGAAAACCCAGTGCTGCCAGCGTTTACATCCTACATACGCTTCTCGTGCACACCTGCTGCCGGTAGCAAATGCACGAGGGTCAATGCCAGTCTGCCAGGTAAAAAGGCAACCAGAGCGCACACGCGTGGTACCAACTAAACTGCCCTATGCTTGAAGGGCCTGACTCATGCATCCAGTGGAGTCAGATCTGGAGCCGCTGAAGACCTGAGGGATCCAGCAAGAGCATGCAGTGGGCATGCATCGTGCCACCAGCCCAGACGCAAGATGAGCCACGCAGTGGGTGCCCCTATAAGCTGAGCCACGCAGTGAGCGTTCCTATAAGCTGTGCCACCAAACCCAAAAGGTGAGCCACGCAGTGAGCACTCTATAAGGTGAGCCACGCAGTAAGCACTCTATAAGGTGAGCCACGCAGTGAGCGCCCTTATCAGCTGTGCTGAAAATCAATCGTGGAGTTTCAGCATGCCGTGGTGTTGAGCATGCTGTGCCTACTGGCTTGCCAGCCCAGGCCGTGGGATCCTTGAGGCCGCCTTGACAGGGGAGGGGCTGAATAAGCCCTGGTTCTGGTCCTTGCCCCGCTTGCGGCTGGCATCACAGCCATCCGCATCCCGCTCCGCGCTTTTGCCCCACATGGCATCCACCTGAAGCGTGCAAGCACAGCGCGCTGCGAGCTTGGCTTTCCCGCCGCCCTAAGCGGCGTCGCATGGCCTCTACCATATGAGTCATTCACATGCGGTGCACTGTGGCCACTTGCAAAGCTTTGGAGGATCAGTGCACACAGTCAAGGCCTGCACTCTCCTCAGAGTGACCCCATCTGCCACAAAAAGCATGCCGATGGAGTGGGCTCATGTGAGCACTCATGCACGGAGCGGCGCATGCAGACACATGTGCGCATGAGAGGCGCCAGCAGGCGCCATGCACAGCTGCAGCAGGCTTCACCCCATGACCTGACAATTCTAGAGCCTTTTAAACAATCAACCATACAGGCATAAAGACAATGCACCCTCGGCAGCATGCGCTGCTTGTACAAGAGTTGAGAAGCCAAGTTGGTTGCACCAAGGTAAGCTCACTCGTGTTCCCTTGAATCCGACCACAGCCCCATTGCAGGTACAAAACGCTGGCTCAGGAGCAGGCCCAAACAGAGTCGCCACTGGCTGCTCCTGACGCTAACCAATCCTTGCTCTCCAGCTGGCACGCAGGCCAGGCGTACACTCGCAAAGTTCACCCCGGATCGCACCTTGCCATCGTCTGAGGTATGCCTGTCTCCAAGGTCGCTGTAGCTTGTACGTCTGGAAGGGGTGTTGGTGGCACTGCTGAATCCCGGGGGGGGTGGGGTGGCGGGTGCCGTGCCAGACCTCCCTGCTGTACGTGCAGGTGCAGCGGGTGTGTTTTGGGGTGGGCACGTTGGCCCAAACAGCATATGCACCTTGAGCCATGGATTGCAGGTACGAGCACAACTGATGGCCATGTCCTTGAGAGCTCTGGCCTGTGCTGCCCCTGCTGCAGGAAGACATTTTCTTGTCGCCGCCGGGCCGTAGAAAGGAATGTCAGGAAAGCACAGAGAGCCCTTAGTAGAGTGCGCAAAAGCGATTCTTGAGACAGTTTTTGTGGTAGTTGTGGGTGGGGGACATCCTTTTGGCCGTGTACGTGGTGCTCCGTGCAATCTGCTTGCCCCTGCCGGTGCCCAGGGCCGCATCGGCATGACCCCTTTTAGGTGCACCTGGGGCACTTGTTCAGCATGTATGCCCACACTGCCCATGATCTATGCAGAATGGAGTTGCTCAATCCAGAAGGATCGCCAGTGAAGCTTGGCTGCTCAACCACGCTCAGCTCCTTTAGGAAATACCATTCAGGTGTGATGAGGCTAACAGATTTGACAGTCCTCCCGATGGCTCACCCTGCTTACCTTTGCAGCCTACCAGAGGCTGTGTGTGTTGTGTGCGTGTGCGCGTGCGCGTGTGTGTTCTGAACCCCACCCCACAGATGCGTGCCGCCTGCAGCCTATCTGCAGGCGGAGTGTGCGTGTGACCCTGAAGGCGCATCCCCCCTGCAGCCTGCCTGTGGGCAATGTGTGCTAAGTCCAAAGGGCACGTAATGCGTGTAGTGTTCCTGTGTGCCGGTTATCTGGTTGATGTTGGTTTTGGGTCTTGCCTGCCACCTACCTGTGTGCTGCCTATCCAGTTGTGTAGGTTCTGGGTCTTGCCTGCTGCCTACCTGTGGGCTGTGCGTGCGTGGACCGGGAGGACAGGGCGCCTGATTGAGAGGGGCGGGTGCTCAGCAAGGCTGTGCCTGGGGAGGCATGGGCGCCGTTCTGGGCCATGGTGGCAGCGCGGCCCAGCAAGGCCTGCGTGCATGTGTAGGCATATTTGTGTGGATGTGTGTACAGCACTGTGCGAGCGGATGTGCCGAGCTCAGCAGGGGGGAGAGGCACCAGGCAGGGGGTGTGCGTGGGACTGTGGGTCATCAGCAGTGGATCACACGCACGAGTCATGGGCGGGGCGCTGAAATGTGGCTCGCCTCCTGGGGAGCTGGGGCTGTGGAGAGGCCAAGATGCGCGGGGCGTGGACGCATCATGGTGATGATAGCATTGCTGTGATAGCGGTGGCATATGGGGATGGGCTGGCAGTGGTAGTGCCAAGCCAAGGCGGCCAACCAGGTCTCTGCCCTAGGCGGTAATGGTGGCCGGGACGCGTGCTGCGCTTTTCAACAAGGGCTGAGAGAGAAAGGATTGCCCAGTGCATGAGTACAACAGCATGAATGTGCCCCCACAAGCCTGCAAACATCTGAACGCGTTCATGTGCGGGTGCCTGTACCCGTGTGCGTGTGTGTGTTCAAACAAGGCGCACCTGCTGCCCGGCAGGCGTACTCCTGCCCGAGGGCGTGTGGGGCTGGGGCTTGGCGCTAGGCGGGCGCGCCATCGACTTGGCGGGCGAGGCTGGGTGCGCCTTCTGGGGCGTGCCGCCCTTGGCGTCCCGAGACTGGTGGCGCGCCCTCAGTGCGGCTGCCCTCTCTGCCTGCTCCGCTTGATACGCATCCTGCAGGTCCAGCAGCGCCTCCTGCAGGGCGCGCCCAAGCGCAAGCACACACTATGCATGCAGGCACGCACGCGCCCAAACCATGCACACACGTGCTGGCGGGCGAACGGAGCATGCAGGGCATCTGCTGTGGGATGAGGCAGAGGGGGTGGGGCTGGCGGGCGAGCTGGGAGAGGGGCACACAGGGCAAGGAGGGGATGTGCGGTAGGAAGAGGCAGAGGGGGTGGGGCTGGCGAGCGAAGCTGACTGAGACCTGTAGAGCCTCAAGGCAGCTGAGGGAAGCGGCATGCAGTGCACCGGGCAGAGGGGGATCTGCTTGACAATGAACCAGCCTTGCATGGGCGGGCCCTGTGCGCTCACGCAGCAGCTGCAAGCGCAGGCCCAGCTTGAGGGCAGCAGCTGCCCGCCCAGCCCACGGCAGCATAATGGATACCGTGACATGACGCACGCGCTCAGCTGCGTCTTGCAGCAGCACGTGCCATGCAGCAGCATATGCATGCAGCCGGTCTTGCAGGCTTGTTCACACAGTGGGGGTATAGTGGGTGTACGCACACAGCAGGCATTTGCGCCAAGGAGTGCTGGCTGTCATACAGGAAATGCAGGTATGCACGCGCAGCAGGCATTGCATCAGCGCACACGCAGCAGCACGCACCATGTAGTCCTGGCCATCATACAGGAAGGGCGCGCCCTCTACCGCCGCCCACTCCTCCAGCTGCACCTTCAAAGCCTCCGTGGCCTCGGGGATGCTCTCCCTCAGCTTCTGAGCCTTGAGCGAGCGGTTCAGGCGCGCGCTGGCATCGCGGCCCTGTCAGAGCAACACCGCGAGCACGGCAAACTGAGCGGGGGTTGCGAACTGAGTGGGCTGGCGACACTCGTCTTACCAGTGGCCTTATGCGCAAGCGTGGCTGAGGCGCGTGCGCTGTGGCGCTGCTGCAGGCCTCTTACTTTACTTGAGCGGTGCGTGGCAGGCTCTTGTCCAGCTTGGAGTGCCCATCTGGAGCACAGCCCCTGCAATCCTGCCCTGCAGCGGGCTCCGTCAGCCTTGATCGCGCGCATCCGCCACCAGCACCCACCTTGTACCGGTTCTCGTCGGCCTCAAACTCGCGCAGCCAGTCTGACTCGGCTCTGATGTGCTCCACGCGGCTCACCGCGTCCACCAGCACCCTGCGGCGCTCAGCCATAACGGTCACCTCCGCCAGCGAGCGCACCAGCCTCGCCAGGCACTCGGAGATCTGCGCGCGTGAAATGCCAGTGTGTGTGCATGTGCATGCGTGCTTGCGCATGTGTACCTGGCGGCGCCAAGCATTGTGGCCGGGAACTCAGAGCTCTGCGCACGTATGGTGTCAGTATGTGTGCCTGTGTGTGTGCACACCTGCATGCGTGCGCGCCTGGCTGCGCCCAGCACTGTGGCCAGGCCCTTTAGGGGTCAATTGGTCAATTGGTCAATTGTGTGCGTGCGCACGTGTCTGTACCTGCACACGTGTGAGTGCTTGTGCTCATGTGTATCATTGCGAAGGGTTGTGCTGCCCCAGCACAGGCCCCATTCCACAAGCGTTCTTGCCGAGCATTTCTTTTGGCCCCCGGCCGTCCTCCCAGCTCGGGCACCCTCGAACAGCGGCCCAGGCCTCACTGCCCTGATGGAGACAAACAACGGCACCCCTCACACACCCAGCGGCCTGCCCGCCCTGGGCTATGCAGGCGCAATGGCTCAGTGCCTTCTTGCTGCGCTTGTGCCAGTCCTTGGATCAAACTGAGGGGTCTGCCTGGAGTCGTGCCCAAGTGCCCAGGCCACGGCTACTCATGCAGCCCAGAGCAATAGGCATCCTGGATGTGGCAGTCCATAGCTCCTCATTCTGCCCATAGCTGAGCACATTTTGCCCACAGCTGAGCAAATCTAGCCCACACTGCTCATTTAGCTGACAGCTGGAGCAGGCCGCAGCTGCTGATCTTGCTCTCAGCCGTGCGCGCCCTAGGAACAGCAATGACTGACAGTGCTCCCTGCAGCGTGCGCGCTGCACAAGCGCCTGCCCAGCAGCCACACACGCCACCTCAACCTTGGCAGCAAGGATGGCGAGGGGGTTGAGGAGTCAAGGGAGAGAGCCAAGGGAAAGGGGCGCACCCAGCCTCTCACCTGGCCTGGGTGCACCTCTGAGGGCTCCACCCCACGCTTGCTTGCGTCCGCCAGCATGTCCTCCAAACTGCGTGCGCGCATGTGTACCACCATCAACAGCATGTAACACATGGCTCCAACAATGGCTCGCTTGCATCCGCCAGCATGCACAGCAGAATGCATGTGTGTGTGCTGCCGTGATCAGCATGCAACACAAGGCTTTGCCCTGTTGCGCATGCGCAAGCACGCACGGCAGGCTGCAGGTGCACGCCTGCTGCCCCATGCACACAGCAAGCCATGCAGCGCTCGCCTGTGCCACAGCATGCGCCTGTCCATGTGGCACCTAGCCCTAGCTGTGCATGACAGTTGACGCTGGAAAGGCTTGGGGACGGCCCGCAGAAGCCACTGACCCGCATGCTCTTCAGGGCCACAGCATATGCCAGCCCTGGCAACCACTCATCCACAGCCCCCTTGCCTTGCTGGGCAGGGCCACGCCCTTGCCTTGCTGGACAGTGCCATGTGCCATGCCCTTGGCTTATTCCCTCCACCACTACCACGCTGACAATGCCATGCCCTTGGCTTATTCCCTCCACCACTACCACGCTGACAATGCCATGCCCTCGGTTTATTCCCTCCACCACTACCATGCTGACAATGCCATGCCCTTGGCTTATTCCCTCCACCACTACCACGCTGACAGTGCCATGCCCTTGGCTTGTTCCCACCACCACTACCACGCTGACAGTGCCATGCCCTTGGCTTGTTCCCTCCACCACTACCACGCTGACAGAGGGCATAGGCCAAGCTGTAACGGCTAAGCGCACGCTCAACACAAGGGGGCATGCCCCATGCTCAACACAGTTTCTGGGGCATGCCCGCACAGACAATCAAGGTCACGAGACACAATAAAAGCCATGGGGCACAATCAAGGCCACGGGGCACAACCAAGGCCACTAGCAAGAACACGGCCACGGCCCTGACCTGGGAACAGGGATGCGGGTGGCGATGCACGCGGACTGCAGCTCACGCGCCTTGGACAGCGCCAGGTCCTTCATCTTTGCGCTCTCGCACTCCTCCAGGCGGCGCACCTCCGCAAAAGCCTGCGCGCGCCGCCGGTGCGGGCACACATGTGCGTGGGACGGGGGGCCACCACGACGCACACACACAGACACTCCTGCTGGCCTTCCTGCGTCCCTTGCGTGCGCAAGCGCGTCAAAGTGAGTGCGTGCTCCTCGGCACAACAAGGCAAAGCGCACCAGCCACACCTGCTTGGCAGGCGATGAGCATGGGCAGCTGTGCACTCTGCCGCCCATGCTTGGGCCACAGGCAGACTCTTTTGGTCCCAGCCTGCCCTTTTTGCAATGTGTGTATGTGTGAATGTGTGTGCATGCACGAGTGTGTGCATGTGCATAAGTGAGTGCGCTTTGCTTGAGTGCAGGGTGAAGCAGCCCTTGTGGACCTGGAATTGAGCGCGCAGAGGGGGGTGTTACGGAGCCCATGTGCAGGCCTCACAAGCGCGGCGGCTGCATGACAGCTGCATGAGAGAAGCAGCTGCTCGTGAGCGGTCAGGCAGGCCCTGCAGCGTGACTGGTGTGCTTTTAATGCTCGTGGCCCTATGGTAGCCTGACTGGCCCCTGCTACTTGCGCTCACTTCACACGCAACCATAGAGGGCAGCACGCTGGATGCTCAGCGGTTTGGCAAAGGCACACGCAAACACACACGTTCCAACTTCCGTGACCTCTTGGTTCCTGGGGAGCCACGGAGGGTTAAGGCCAAAGGTATGCTGCCCCAGCATACCGAGCGCAGGAGCAGCCCTGGCTGGTAGCCTGCAGATGGGGCGCTGCCTGTAAGGGGCGCTGTCACTATCCGCATTACACACTTGAAAAGCGCACACATACGCATGCGCACATGCTCATGTGTCGCGGAGTGCACACTGGCACGCACCATGTGCTTTGTGGAGGCATGCAACCGCTCTGGGCCATCAAGCAGAGGCGCCAGGGCCGCCCTCTCTGCCGTGTACTCTGTGCAGCCCATCGCGTCCCATGCAGAGTACAGCACATCCTGCAGCTGCTGCAGCTGGGACACCCGCTGCTCCTGCTCGCAGGCACAGGCAAGTCGTGGCGCAGGCCAGCGGTGAGGCAGGTGAGCAGGGACATAGGCCAGCGCTACTGTGGGCTGGTGCTGAGGGGGAGGCAAGTGATGAAGACAGGCCAGCTCTGTTGCAGGCCAGATGGAGGGACGTTATGATGCAGGCAGGTGTTGGCGCAAGGGATAGAGCGCGCCAACCAGCCAAATTCAGACCAGCGCAAGTTTGCAAGCCTCAGGCTCCTGGGCGGCGCTGGCCAAGAACAGTTAAAAACAACAGGCCACACATGGCAAGCAGCACAGCAACGCGGTTGATCCAGAGCGGCATGGGGAAACCAAGCTCTGTTTCTACAAGACCAGGACAACCAGGTCAACAGGCCAGTGCGAGCACCAAAAGCATCACTGCCCAGCCGCGGATCAGCACCCGTCGTGTGACTCCTTTGCTGCAAAGCCCTTGGGTAAGTGCAGGAGCGCTGCAGTCAAGGGTGTAAGGGCGCAGCGACGCAGGCGAGGCTCCCACCAGCGCACACAGGGTCACGACCCGGTGCATGGGAGGCACAGACACAGCATGCCCGCCTCACACGCAAGCCCCAGAGACCGCGCCCGCAAGCCCAACTCGCCTCCCCAACACCCTTCCCCCTCTCACCTTGATCGCCTGCATCTCCTTGATTTTTGCCGTCATGCGGGCAAACGCCGCCTCACTCAGGTCAATGTTCCCTAGGAGGTCGTCCACAGTCTGGGCATCGGCAGCGGACACGGAGCTGCGGCCAGGTCCGCGGCAACGCAACCAACCAACCAGCGTTGAGTCATGCGTGGCGTGCCAGGGAGTCGTGGCGCTGGCACCATAAGCAGTGGGTGGAGCCCCACGCACGCCTGTCACGCTGCAGGGCCTGCTTGAACGCTCACGAGCAGCTGCCCCGCTCAAGCAGCTGTCATGCAGTCTGAACTATGCATTCAGAAGGGCCTCCGGCGACGCGACCGGCACATGAGCTGATCCAAAGGGGGCAGGGGCAGACTCACAACTGTCTGTGCGGCTATCGTCTGGATGGCTACACACATGCTGCTGCCTGACCCTCAGCACGGTCATTGGATTGGCAGGCTCATGAAGGGGTGCTTGCAGGAGGAGTGGAGCAAAGGGAGATATGAGGGGGAAATGTATACGCAGCAAAATGGGAGTGCAGCAGTGGTGGAGATGAGGATGCTGTGCAGCCAAGTGAGAGTGCAGCAGCAAGGGGATACAAGGTGGCACACGGGTGTGCTGACATGTGCTGCAGGCTTTGCACCTTGAGCGCAGGTTACGGTACGAGGGGTGCACGTCTGCGGCGGCCGCACGGGCATCCTCCCCAAGCTCCTCACACACCATCTCCAGCCGTGCCAGCTCGGAGTACAGGCACGACAGCCGGCGGTCCTGCAGGAGGCATTGGGCAGCACACCCGACACGCTCAAATTTCATGGCGGGCCTCTCAGCCTCCTTGTTGGACGTCCTCGCAGGGGGATGGGCTGTGCCTCTGCAGCCGCACTTGCTGAAGAGCGTTGAGTGCTGCAAGGGAGACTGAGGATGAGCACCTGACGATGAGCACTTGGAAGCACAACAGCCTGCACGCATGCACAGAGCTCTCATTCTAGGAACGCGTGCGCTGGTCCATATCATGAAGACCCCTCACATGCCTAAATTCATGCGCACACACCCACTTTCACATACACGCCCGCACACACGCGCACGCACAGAGAAACGTGCGCGCGCACAAACACATGCACACACACACATACGCGCGTGCCCACGCACCCTGTACCACCTTGTGCTCTCCCACTCAAAACGCACGCACATCGTGGCATTCAGCCATCCTATAGCACACCCTTGCACACGGCCGTTCACGCAGACCCCATGCACGGACCTTCTCTGCGCTCAGGCGCTGGCGTTCCATCTCCATGAGGTCCAGGCCAGCCTTGCTGATGTCAGCCTTGGCTGTGCAGGGCGGCAGACCCAGCTGCTGCCTCAGCACCTGGTTCTGTACCTGCGCAGGGTGTTGGAGGAGGCCGGGAGTGCATCCGTGGTCAAACACACCGGTTTCAACATGCGCTGGAGCATGGTGGCCAAACACACCGATTGCAACACGTGCTGAGCAAGGTGGTCAAAAACACCAGGTTCAACACGCGCTGGAGCATGGTGGCCAAACACACCGATTCCAACACGTGCTGAGCAAGGTGGTCAAAAACACCAGTTTCAACACGCACTGGAGCACAACAGGTCTCAGGGATGGAGGCAGCGCCTCGAATGGTCAAGGGTGCACACGAGGACTCACACTGGACATGCGTGTGGCCGGCACAAGACCCACTCAACAATCACACTGGACATGTGTGTGGGCATCACAAGACTCACTCGAAAATCACACTGGACATGCATGTGGGCAGCACAAGACTCACTCAAAAATCACACTGGACATCCATGTGGGCTGCACAAGATCACTCAAAAATCACACTGTGGACACACGCAGGACTCACACTGGACATGCGTGTAGGCAGCACAAGACAACAGGAAGCAGTTATAACAGTTTTCATGTATGAGGCCGGCCGCTACAACATCAGCTGCTGCGCGGACCTGCAGAGCAACTCCTTTCATGGCTGCAGCACACTGCTGGCGCAGCTCTCCAGACAATCAGCAAGCCAGAAGGACGCACAGGCATGTGTCCCACATTGGATGTGAGGCAGCAAGTGCACGCGTGGCTCCTTCCCTCATTCATCAGACAAAAGCAGGCGACCTATTGGGTCAGGCTCGAACGCGCCTGATGCGCCTCAAACTTGGACAGCCTGGCGGCCTTCTTGCCCTGCCACTCCAGGAGCACTTGATGGACCTGGTCGTATGTTCCCTTCAGAGTCAATGCACTGGTCATGGACTCAGCCTGCGTAGAGGCATGCAGTGAAGCAAGCAACGCACTGACACAAGCCACTTGCTGTTGAGCTACAGGTGCGCCAACGGTCACCACGGACAAGCTACTGCTTTGTCCTGCACACAATGACACATGACCAGAGGCATGGCGCAGACGACTTTTCGGGGACGCGCAGGAGCATGCCTTGTGGTGAAGCAGCATGACAAGGCTGGGAAGCAGTACTGAAAGAGAATCAAAGCAGTGCCCCTGGCTGACCTGCTCATCTCCACTGTTGGGGCTGTCGCCATCCCCGCCATCACCCAGCTGAGCCCTGATCTTGGCAAGCTCCTTCCTTGCGTCAACAAGCTTCTGCGCCAGCACATCCCGCTTAGCAGCTAGGTGCTCAACTGCAGAAAAAATTTTGTTGGACCCAGGCAGGGATGTGTGGAATGGACAACCAGAGGCGCTGGAGGTGTGGAGGTGGCGCAGAAACAGTCAAGAAAGGCACACCTAAACGTAATGGAGGTGTCAGTATGTAGCCTCTGAAGTCGGTTTGCGCATTAGTATGTTTCCTATGCCACAATCTTCACAAATCACAGATCTAACGCAGCCCACTTGCAAGGTCCATCCATTTTTCAATAAAATCAAGTACAACCTATGACTAGCTCCAATGAAGCAGGTTGCCTTTGCCCTATGTAGGCTTTGTGGAAGAGGTACATAAGATGGACAACTGGGCAAGGGGACCTCTCTGTATGATCACAGTCTCCTCAAAGGATCTTGCGGAACCTGAATGGATCAATCAACGATTCGTGCGGCTTACCAGCAGATGTCCACGCCTGCTCTGCAGCGCGAGTCGTGCGGATGACCTGCGCAAAGTTGGTGGTGCACAATTGTTTAGCTCTTTGAGAGGTTTGGTCATGGCTTGGTTTGGCAATTGCTAAGCTCTGTTGGCCATCAAGGAAGAGCTCAGGTTGAATGATTAGCACGGGTAATATGCTCCAAGGTGAGGCAGCTGCCTTCTTCACTGACTACAAGCCAACATAAAGGAATTGCATCCTTCAGTTGTAGCCGCTACAAGTTTACCATGGAGGATCAAATGGTGCTGTTAAAGGTGTTTGTTGCGCTGTTAATGTGAATGTTGTGCCTGTACCTGCCTGTACGCACATGGCAGCTCATTTTTGTGCTAACATAATGGGTGAATATTGCCAAACTGTGTGTCAGGGGTTTAAGGGCCAAGGAGAATTGTGTGCGCCTTGGCACAGGCATCTGACTGAATACCTAGTGGAAGTAGGTGCATATTAAGCGTCTAATGTCCACTTAATGAACGTGGGCATGAGCGCTCGTTGGACAGATTGCTCTGTAACCTTGGTAACTCCTGGATGACCCCGTTGACTGGCTGCGCGTACCTCCTCCATTTGCTGCTCGCACGGGAACTCCAAGTCCTCGAAAAACTTGGCCATCTGCCGCGTTGAAGCGGTGCTGACCATTGCGTACGTCGTCGTCGTGTGGTTCCTCACACAGTCGAGAAATTTGTTACTCTCCATCTCAGCCATTTTAATGTAAATAAAATAAATACCTCACTATAAGCCTATGAAAATGTCGTGAGCCAGTCATACATTGCACAATCAATCGCTGCAATTAACTTGTCAAAAACTTAAAATATTAGGTTTATCAAAATTGAACTGTACTCTTCAATTCGTGATTGCTCGTTCTTGTTCACTGCTTGTTCTCCAATCTTTAAATTCCAGGAAAATGAAAGCTTGCACAACCCATTTCGGGGCATGTGCTTCTGCTCCATGCTTTGCACCTCGCACGCTCCCTAGCATTGGAAGCTGCCCACATAGGTTCATTGGAAGCTGCCCAATCTGGAAAAGAAGAAGTATTAGCCTGGCAGCCACTGATGATGACAAACCAGGAGGTGGAGGTGCGGATGCGATTGTAGTGTTTTTTGAGCAACTGCTGGAGCCACTCTACGTGAGGTGCTTTGTGCCTGTATCTATATATTTCACATTGCAATGCTGGATAGGAGAAAGGGATGCCCTCATGAAACTCGTTAAAGTCAGGACAAGTCAATTGTGTCCACTTTCCCAATAGAAATGTGGCCTTGGAAGCAGGAGTTGCCTCAACTGTGCTGTGCAACTGCTGTTTCCAAATATATATCTTGTAAGCAAGCAGGTATATAATGAAAGAGCGTGCCAAGTTTGGTCATGACGCCCTCTCCTAGTATCTGCATCTGAGCTGCGAGCAGGGGCGAGCTGAGGTGAAATGCCTCTTCGAAGCCCAAAGTTTACAAATACTCAACTCCTAGGCCCCAGGATGTCATGTCTACCCATGATCTGTTTTCGGGCCACGAACATATGACGTGCATTGTTCAAATTTGTGCAGCGGATGACCTGGGCAGCGCTTTTCAAGAGGAGCTGAAGCGTCGCAGCTTGGAGGCCCAGCGTGCTGCAGGTTTGTGACTCTGTATATTGATTGATGCTGCGTCCAAGTTCTGCAGGTCTCTTTCTGTTGCCCCTGATCGCACGATGACCTTGCTGTGAATGAATATGTAACACAGGTGGTGGACAGCTGCAGGCGATTGGACATGTGCTTCAAAGTTTGTGCCTTTGCAAGTGCACTGGCAGTCCATAGGACGCATTATGCACAGTTGTGAAGATTCACCTGCTGAATCTGTGCCTAGTGGGCCCAAGAGCGCCTCCCATTGCGGTTGCGTGAATTGCCTGCTGCAGAATACCTAGAGGCGCAGCAGACAAAATCCCAGGCCCCTGTCAACCCTTTTGAGGCCAGCAGCAGCGGCAATGGTGCAGCTAGGGCACGGGCCCCCCCTCCGCCCATGGCAGACATACCTGGCACCTCACAGAGGGGCAGCAATGACAGGAACAGGGCAGGCGGGCTGCCAGGCCAGGCGGGGGAGGCCTTCAATGGTCCCAACGGGGCAAACGAGGGGCTTGGGGTGGGTGAACAGGTGTAAAGTGAACTGGTTCAGGACTGCAGCACTTTGCTGGCTGAGCACCAAAGGCTCGTTGCTGCATGGAATTTGTGGAGGGACCTGCATTGCTTTTTGTGAGGCGGTTTCCTCTGCAGTCTGCCGGCGTCGAGCATCCTCCTTGTGCAGGTCAGCACATTTCCTGCTATCTTGGACTAACCTTCATGAAAGCCTTGATGGCGGCATTTGTATTGCGATTTGGCGTCTTGAGAGCCTCCCCACTGAGGGCTCCTTTGCCACCAAATCTTGCATTCCATGGCCTTTGCTGGCAAGCTGCGTGCAGTGGCACCTGGCACACTGACTTCGTCAGCCGGTCCTGCGCATATTTTTTATTCGTCAACTGAGGGGTCCAGCTGATGTGCTTCTGACCGCCCCTTGCAGGGCCTAGTCCCACGTGGCCTGAAGCTCCTGCAGCTGGGTTTCTCAATCTTCCTGGTGCGCACTTTGCTGAAAAGCAAACCCGTATTGCTCAATGCATGCCATCTGATTTGTCCCAATTTCAATTTCAATTCTGAGTCACAACATCCTCCGCTTGGACTCGGTATAGAGGGCATCAAAGGCAGGAGTGGGACTTCTTCTTGTGGCATGCTTCTTCTTGTCACTGAAAGTGCAGCAGGGAAGCGATCATTGCTGGTGCATTTTCTGAGTGGCTGTTTTTTAGGCAGCTTCTACTGCCATGCACACTGGCACAATGAGTTTGAAGCTGCCATTCCCAGTTGTAAAAACCTGCCACATCAATCCAGGTGATTCAGGCCATGTGCCCTGCTGCTCCTCAATGCTCAATGCAGGGCTTCCTGCCTTTTATGGCTGGATTCTCAGCTCTCTTTACCGCAATTTGGCTTGTGTTTGGAGATGCCTTTTTTCACTATGGAGATGTCCGTGTCAACCCCAGTGGTGGCGTGGTGAGTAGATGTATGCATGCACACTTGTGTGCAGCTGTTGATGTGCGCTCTCTAAGCTCTGCGCGTGCTCGCGCACTTTGTGTGCGCATGTGTGTATGCGCAAGCGTGCATTCATGCAAGTCTGTTTGTGTGCATGTGTGCATGCATTAGTTGTTTGTGTGTACGAGTGTATATGTGCACACATTGTGTGTATATGTGTGTGATTGTGTGTGCGTGATTGTGTGCGCGTTGATGCGTATGTTTGCAAGGGGGGGAGGAGGGGAGAGGGGTATGAAGGCATGCGCGAGGTTAGATGTGCATGAATGCACTTACCAGCACAAATTTTCAGCAGTGGAGCACGCGTGCACACGCAGGAGCGGTACCAGCCACAACGCCCGACGTACTTGGACCCTGAGTCTTTGCTCAGCGAAAGCACTGTGGATCCTTACGTGCCTTTGAGATGAGGACATCTGATCTCCATCCCCCTCTTGTACAACATATTTATTGGCCATGGAATGGCCACGCACGCTGCAGATTGATAACTGACAATTCAAGCAATAAAAATGCCGGGTGACTAACAAGCACAATGTTTTCATAAATACAGAAGCCCGCAACCTGGAAAAACTAGGAAGTAAATGTGTTTGACAAGGCAAGGAATAGCTGAGTGTTTGATAAGCAATAGCTCAATGAATGCACCAAACAGAAACATAAGGAGCTAGGACGGTTCAGTAAGGTTACATAGCTGTACCTGCCAATCGTGGGCAGCCTGCTTCAGTTAAGCCTATCAGGCCTGCAACCTGAACCTCAAACTAGAAGGGAAAGCTTGTGTCTGCGATACGAGAGATTTAAACCAAAAGCTCCAGAAGAAAGGAAGGTCCTTGGTGGAAGACAAGTATCCTTTTAGGCTGCCAGTGATTGGCTTGAAGCTGGCCATCACCAGCCAAAAAATAGTCCATGATGTCTAAAATGAAAGGCAAAGTTTTCGTACAAGTTTGTTACTGAAAAAAATTGAAGGTTAGGTTACATAGCTGTATCTGCCAAACGAGGGCAGCTTAGCTGAAGCCAAACGGGCCTGCAACCGAGACCAATAAGCAAGCTAGGTAAAAAAGTGAAGACATCTTCGGAACAATTGGGAGGAATAAAAAACTCCAGACTGATCGACAGTTATTTTGTGTGCCATAGGTAAATCGTGAAACAAGTCTGCAAATTGAAGCCTCAGCGAACACATTTGCGTGCAGCGGCACAAGAAAAGAGCGTGTTTTTCATCTTGAATAGCCTGCAAGCCACACTTATCACAGGTACCATCATGATGTTCCCAGCTTCTTGTCTCAACTCTCAGCGCATGGGAATGTAACCTGAAACGTGCC
>LKMJ01002592.1_pt1 | contig 16662 bp, 20 predicted proteins | sample 643391 | NCBI WGS metagenome assembly LKMJ01 (sample SAMN04112250, study PRJNA286221) | soda lake metagenome | biome: soda lake; feature: Kulunda Steppe; material: water; isolation source: sample PL-Br10 brine of Picturesque Lake | place: Russia: Kulunda steppe | collected 2010-07
ACTAGCTGGGCGAGCCTGTGCAGCCGCTGCTTCCGACAGCCTGCCTCACAACTCTGCTCCCCACCCTCCTGTCCATCCCCACTTGCCGTGTTGGTCTCTAATCGGAACTGGTCCTCGCTGAGTTGCGGCGGCTGGATGTGAGGTAGGCCCGAGGCGGCTGCGGCCTTGGCTAGGCCTGCTGTCAGGCTGGAGCGGGGCGCCTGCTGCTGCTGGTGGTGAGGGTGCTGCTGCTGCTGCTGCTGCTGCTGCGGCTGGCTAGCAGGCAGGCTCTTCGCCACAGCAGCCACGCCTGACCCTGCATTGCCCCATGCAGGGCGACGTTGCCATGCCCCACCAGCCCCGCCTGCCCCGTTGCTGGGTGCCGTGGGTGCTGCACCTCCAGCACGTGCAGCGGCTTCCTTGGGGTCACGGATGACAGATGAGTAGCGGTCTTCTTCATCCATCTGCAAGTGTGTGCAAGCGCAAGACCCCACCACAGTGCTAATCCTCACGGTGCTAATGCTGCAGGCACCCTGGGAGCAAAGGGAGGATAGCAGGCTATGAACAGACATGACCATGCGCCCCTTGCATGCAGTATGTGTTTTGTACTATGACCTTATGTTTTGTGCCGTGGCCTGTTCAGGCCACTTGTCAGCAGCAAATTTTTTGTGATGCACTGTGGCCTGTTCAGGCCACTTGTCAGTAGCAAATGTGGCGGGTTGCCTAGTCACAGTAGCCTTGCCCCCGAGGCAGGCAGACAGGGTGCTCATGCGTTGAAGTTCACTCCCATTATGCAGTTAAGTCTGCGTCACATCTGGATTTACCGGACCCTCCCAATCAATCATGCAGCTCTGGTCATGATGTTTCCCCAGCGCCCACACATGTCTGGGCAGCTGGTAGGGTGGTTCTAGAAAGCACACACACGCACTCACTTCATCGGCATCTAGCTCCCCTCCCCGCTCCTCCAGGATATGGTAGTTGGTTGTGCCCGTCTGCGACTCGATCTCCCGGGCAATGCGTGCTGCTTCCTGCTCGCTGATGTTGCAGCTCTCTTTCTTCAGCGCCGTGGTGTACAGCTCCTCGTTGAAAGTGGTCTCCACGCCAAACTTGTCCCGGTTTACCGCAAACTGGTCCCACCCCGCGCCAGAGTCCTCCAAGGACAGCAGTCCAGGATCACTGGCTTCATTAGGGTCTGGCATCCAAGGGGTCAAGTCACGCCCGAAGGTCCTGCGGGAAGGGGGGAGGTGAGGTGCAGCTGGGGGGGGATGCCTAAAGGCGCCTAGAATGACCAGCCTTCACCTGGAAGCAGGCAGCCATGCAGGCACGCAATTGCCCCAGGTGCTAAGTAATAATGCATGTGAGCTGCTAGGGCATGCTGCATCCGCCCTCCCCTGAGAACCCTTCCTCTGCGCCCGAGGTGGCACCCCCTTACACACCTCCTGCCCACTCACCCTCCCCGGCCCCTGCCGATGGCCTCGTCCGTTCGCAGGTCATCTCCACCCGAGACATCGTGCGCGTTGAAGCTGACATCCTCGGCACGCAGCTGGGCGATGTCTTCAAACCGGAGCACAATGACCTTGCGGGGCTTCTCTGCGGGCGTGTTCTTCTTGTCGATCTTCTTGATGAGCTCGCGCGCGTGCCGAAGCGCGATGGAGAGCCCGGAGGCGTCGCAGTTGGCCGTGTGGAACACGCCCTCGTAGGACCTGCCATCCAGCATCTGTCACAGGACGGGCAACCGGAGAGCTCCGGATCAGCCAACTTTCACCCGCAGCTCGAGGCAGGACTGCTCATACATTGTACATATGCTGCAGGAGCTGAGGACAGCTGAAGAAGGGGAGAAAACCATCTGGGCTGGAAGTGGAGCAAACTTTCTTGTCGCGCGCGCACAAGCCCACCAGGCGCATTCCCAGCTCACTCACTGTGCTCCTCAAGCAGGCGTGCCTTACCTGCACTTCCACCTTGTGCCCAATGAGCAATGTGAAGATGTATACCCGCTCCCGGTGCTCAGTCTCCGCCTGGGGGGGCGTGGACGCCATAGCTGCGAGCTGCCTGTTCGCCTGCAAGCTGACTACCCCTCCATGCCAGCCTGAGCTACTGTGCCGAAATACTCATGAGCATTGACACAAAGCTTATTGAAGGAAATAAATCTCACCAACCACCTCGTCAGTTTCCAACTGTCAGTTTCTTTCTGCGCTCCGAGAACCTTTTTTAGAATTAGCTGGTTGGCATTCAAGGAAAGACTACACCAGCAGGGATACTCATTTGGTACAGTATGGTGGTGAACCCATCAAAACCAGACGTGCTCTTGATATAACTAATGAATGTGACCCCTGTTTCAGTGAGCTCCTGGTACAACCATTTACACTTAGTGTTCAGGCGGGAACCAGTGAGCCAACTCAGCCGCTCAGACTGAACAACACAGACATGTGAGGCGAATCGCCTCAGGCGATGGACAGGCACTGAATCAGCCATGGACAGCTCGATCCAACTGGGGCGCAGACACAACAATGGACAACCTCTAAGCCCACACCCTTTCAACATGCCAGAAGACAATGAGCTGCGCAGTTTGGTCGCCACCCATGTTTATGGAATGTATTCCAAACAAAACATCCTCTCCTGAGTTAAACACATTTGCACCAACCTTCATTAAATGTGCTTGCAAACGCGTGCCCAAACAAAATGAGAGAACTTGGGAAAAAAGTTAGCGTGCTAGTGTTAGCGTGCTAGTGTTAGCGTGCTAGTTCCGCACATTGCTGCTCTCTTCAAATAGCTCATTGCGAAAGCCAACATCCCCAGGTCTTGGAAAGAAGCAAAGCTCACTCCCATCCACAAAAAGGGGCCAGTGACACAGCCAGGGAACTTCGGAATGATCACGATAAGAAGCATGTTGTATAAACTCTACGCCAACATGCTACGCTCGATGATTCAGGACTGGTGCATCTAACTCAACAAGAAACAAGGTGTGGGGCCATTTATGCACTTGCCAGATGCCTGACCATATCCTGTGCACCTTAAAAGACTTTTACCACGCTGATGAATATACGTTTTTGAATGGGGATAAGACAGCCTCTGTGCAGCCATTCTTTCGGTGTTAATCAGGGATGTCCCCTCTCCCCTCTGCTGTTCGCCATCTTCTTAAGGCATTGGCAGCTTGGCAGACGGGGTGGAAGGCGAGCTCACTGGCACTCCACACTTTCTGGTGACCCACATCCTGTTTGCTGATGACCTTTCCCTCACGTCCAATGACCCTAACCACATGCAGACCATGTCGAACAAACTACGAGCGTACGCACGAAGGATGTCTCACTGTTAATGCACAAAAGTCTGAGGTAATGTGCTTCAACTCTCACACTAACAATCTGCCCCCTCTCTTATATGATGGCGCACAGCTCCCCTACACAGACTCCTTCAAATCTTTGGGCATGGTTTGTGAGACATATCAATCTGAATACTGCAGCTGATGCAGCGCTACGTCCATTCACAGCCGGTGATTTCCGCATCAAACAGTTTATACGGGAGCAAGACCTCACCAACAGATTACACGTCTACATGTGGATCCTGAAAACATTCGCAATCCCTGGCGGCATGTAGGCTAGCCAGGTTTGGGCCATCCTTTTTTTACGATAGGGCAAAGAAACAGACAGTCCTAGACAAGAAAAGCTGCTGAAGGTGCTGAAGAGGATTATGATGGTCAGGGACACAACCCCTTCATGATGCGACACGCGCAAGTGTGGTCTAGCCCCTACAATTTAACTGGTTCCGGGCGGCAGTGCAGCTGTACAATGCTTTAACTCAAAGCAAAAGCTGCACTGCAAGGAAGATTGAAAGTGAGCATATAATTGAAGAGCAATCTTATGGGCTTTTTGCGCATCAAGGCCGAGCTCTTCAAGATGATTTGAAGTGTCAAAGGAATAGATAGAGCCTGCTCAGCATGGTCACCTTAGATGCAGCAATGCAGGAGACCATGTTCTTCACGTTATTCTCTTAGGTGCAGGGGGTGGTTATTTACATTCCTCACACTTCGATTCCTCTGAAGAGTCTCGGCCTTGATTCGCAAAGAGCTAAGAAACTTGCTCTCAAGCTCCATGCTCATTCTGTGCACTATGCCAGAGGGGTTTATCAGACCAAAAGTCTGGGCATGATCCTTTTGTGATTTAAATTGCATCTTTATCATGTAACTAGGCTACTGGCAGAATTGGGGGTGAAATGGACGCCCCTGGTGGCCTGGGTGGGTGCTCAGCCTCTGTTTTTGGCCTATCTTGGCATAAACAGCCCATGTATGCCCTCAACACGACCCAACCACACGTCTTTTTACCCCCAAAACACCACCAATATACTTCTATCATGTTGCTAATTGAAATTGGATGTTGAAACTCGAGTTTGGAGGGGGTCGGATTTTGACCCATTTTGGCACCCCTTCTGCTGATTTTTTCCAAGGGAAATGGCCCACATCTCACCAACCACTGGGTGTTTTCACTCCAATTCTTTTGCAATGATTTTTGTATATTACAAGAGCACCAAAACACCAAATATCATGTGATTTGGTGCAGTGGCTGATCTGCTGTGGACATTTGGCTGTGAAAAGTAGGGTTCACGCCGCGGCCCATCCGGCACGGTCTCCCAGACGGGCGGTTTTCAAGCTCCGGTGCTATGAAAAGCTTGCAACCAGGGCTACTATTCAACACTGAGCTTGAGGACTGCCCGTCTGGGAGACCATACCCTGGGAGCATGCCAGAACCATACCCATTTTGGGCCTCAGATAACCCCCCCTGGCACTATGCTCATAAGCTTGTTCAGACCAGACGTTCTCTTGAGCATTCTCCCCACCTTCAAACCAATCAGGAGAGGTCTGCTGGCTTGTCCGCCCGCCACCCTCCTGATTCTCACTGACCCCCCTTTTCTTTTCTGGTGAAGGGGCTTTTCTTCCCAAGTGGCCCCTTTTCCTTAATTGGTGGGAGGAGCTTTAGGGTTTAGGGTTAGGGTTTAGCTTACGGTTAAAACCTAACCCTAAACCCTAAGCTAACCCAAAAGTGTGAGGAGTGCTATTGCCCCTCCTGATCTCCCAATCTTTCTTCCTCTCCTGCTTCTCTAGTGAAAAGGTCATGCCTTGGTCCTAGGCCCTTGCTGGTCCATTTTCCTCAATCGATGTAGGGAGTGAATCACTGCCCAGGTAGTAGTCCTTCCTAGTCCTGTGTCTTGAAGAACACAGTTGATACATGTCGTCAGGATTCCCCCTGCTGAATGCCCATACTTCTTAACATGTAACAAATTGTTTAGGTTTGGAGTTGGGATTGGCTCTCAGTTTAAGAAAAAAAGCAATGTCCCTGCTTTGTTCCCTATATTAGCTTTAAGGCTCTTGTTTAGCCGTGCGTGGCCTTCACTTGATATTACGCATGACGGTCCCTGTTCTTTTTTAGACATGGGGTTGTTGGTCAAGTCTAAATAAACCCAGAGGAATCAACAAGATCTTCAAATTTGACAACTTAAGCAAACAATATTTGCATGATGGGCTGCAAAATGCCTTGCCAGTCCCCCACTCTCAGCTTACAGCAGGCTGGGCGCATCTTGCCAAGGCCACAGCATACAACAACTTGTGGGTCCCATTGAAGGCCTCCTAAAACCTTAGACTATTTAAGGTGCTGCTGCTGCTGCGACGGCTGCGGATGCTGCCGTGCCATGAAGCTCATGTGCTTGGCGACAACGTGCGCCACCAGCTGCCGCTCAATGTACAGCTCGTCTGCTGCCCTGTCAATCACCACAGTATTCACTCCCAGGCCTGCAGGGCTGCTATCTTGCTGATCCGCAGCTGCCGCCTCCGCACGCTCCTGCTGGTCCCTGACGTGCGTTGTGAATCCTAGGCTGCCTGGCTGCGTGCTACTGCTGGTGCCCGCATGAGGTTGTCTTGCCTGCTTGTCGTGGCTGCTGTTTGCTTGCGGAGCAGGCATAGGCGCGTGCTGGGGCTGAGTGACAAGCAGGACGCGGTCTTTCCGTGTGTGAAGCAAGTTTGCAACCACGGCGTGCACTCGGTACGTGCGCAGGGCAGCAGCGGCCTGCGGGCGCGCAGATTGGTGGGGTGGTGTGGGGGGCCAAGGTGTGCGGACACAGGAGCAGCTTAGGTATGGGGCTACAGCTGAGCCAGACCCTTGCAGGCAAATGGCAGGCAAGTTGATATGCATGCCTGCATTTGCGTCTGCATGTGTGCGTACACGTGCCTCTCCACACGCACATGCATGCTCTAGCAGCATCGGAGGCACTGGCAAGTGCACACCGTATGCTTGAAATGGGCAGTGTCTGCCTTTGCTGTTTCACCAACCCCTCTCCTCAGCAGTCAAGGTTCAGGGGTTCAGGGTGTGAAGGAGGCATAACGTGAAGCCGTGCCCTGCAAGAAGCTCCTGCTGCTGAGCTTGATTGCAAAAAAAGGACAACAAAAAGAGTGGAGCTCCTGCCACAGCAGCCAGTCTAGGCAGCACGCATGCCCATGCTTGTGTCACCTTTCGTATCAGCATGTCAGGGTCTGTCTCCAGTTTGAAGCTGACCACCATGCTGTGGGGCACCCACGTGTTTGTCAACAAGCCCAGGAGCTTGGGCACCTGCAACCGTATGGGAGTGCGCTTGGTGTCCTTGTATGAGTGCTTGGATACGTGCCTGCCCTGCAGGCCTGCAGGCCAGCCTCCCTGGCCTTCCTGGCCAGCGACTTGAAGGAAGACACGCATGCACACATGCACACACATGCACACACATGCGTACACACATGCGCACACTCACGCATGCACAGACATTGCTCGCTGGCACACATCCACTTGCTGACTAGCATACACAGCTTGCATGAGAGCCCAGTGCAGCACTGTGTTTGTAACTCAAACCTTCAATGCTTTCCTTAAATGCAAACTTACAAAATGCTCACCACTGTTGAACCCATTGTTGTGCTAAGCCACCAAAACGCATAAAAGCTCAGCAGGAGCTGCAGCCCCGCACGGATGCGGGATAAGGGCACAGTCCTTGCGCACCTTTTGAAGAGTGAGCTGCAAAGGCCCTTCACTGCTTTGGATTTTGTGTTCGGCCTGCGGAGCACAGCTTATACACGCTCAGCGTGTGTGTGTGTGTGTGTGCTTAAGTGTGTACATGTGCGCTCGTATGTGTGTGCGTGCACGCGCGTGTGTGCATGTGTATGTACTTGCATGCATGTATGCATGTGTGCATACCTGCATGCGTGCATGTGTGCGTGCGCAACTGTGTGCGCTCGTGCATGTGTGTACGTGTGTGTGTTTGTGTGAGTACGTGTGTCCTGGCCAGTGGACAAGAATGGAGGGACAGACGCACACACACACACACACACACACACACACACACACACACCGGGCTATTGTGTTGCAGTATCAAACCTATTCCACAACACTAAAACCAGCATAACAACAAGGCATTCTGGGTCCACTTTGTGTGTTGAGGCACAAAGTCAACCACACGAATTGCGGCGTACAAGTGCACCAACTACAGCCATGGCACAAACATGCAGAGCACTAGTGCATCAGCCGTGGCGCTGGCGCTGGATCTGGCTGGTGCTGGCATAAGTAAAGGACCAAGCGTGGCGTGTGGTGCACTTGTGCAGGGGAAGGCGCACACAGAAAGGGAAAGGGGCCGAGATAGGGGGGCCAAGATAGGGATAGGGGCCGAGATAGGGGCTGAGATAGGGATAGGGGCCGAGATAGGGGCACCAAGACACAGTATTACACCCACTCTGCATGCCTGCACTAGTTCCCTGGACCATTCCAAGGCGAAAGGGTGCGAATGCAAAATTCAGCGTGAGGGTGCGTGAGGGTACATAAGCATAATCCAGCATGCTCGCGCCGCTCTCCCACGTCCTCCCGACTCATGACAGGGTGCGGCACAGCCATTTCCGCCTGGGCCCACGCACCAGCTCGGACCAAGGTATGTAGAAGTCAGATACTGCCGCGGCCAAGTAGAAGAGCGCCCGAGGGCCTAAGGGCTGAAGGGCCAAGGCGACGCACCTCAGGCTCTGTCTTGCGCACATGCATGTGGGGAGGTGAACGGGCGCACGTACTTGAGGCGCAGAGTGGCTTGTTGCACTGAACTGCCCGCATTTTGGGTCACACACCCGTGATCACATGCAGCACACTCAGACCATTGCCCACAAGAGGCTGCGGCCCAAGCACTATCCTCCAGGCGCGGCTGCTGCCACCGTCACCGTGTCACCATGTCACGTTGTGAACACCACAACACCGCAGTCAGTCAGTGATATTTAGAGGCGCGGCTGCTGCCACCGTCACTGTGTCACCATGTCACGTTGTGAACACCACAACACCGCAGTCAGTCAGTGATATTTAGAGGGAGGCGCATGTTTCCGACACCCAGGACAGGCAAACAAGTGACAGACTAATTGCTAAATTAGTCTGTAACTAAATTGCTGTAAGTGCAGCACTCTCTGTTGTCCAGGCATAAGCGCAGCACGCTCCTGTCTGGCAAGGCAAGAGCAGGCCGAGTGCGCACGCAGTTGATTTTACAAGCAGGGTGGCCTGGCCTCCGGACCTGCAGCAGCTTGCAGCAGCACGAAGCGCACAGGTTGTAATGAAACCAGGCTTCCCTTGATCACAACATGACTACCTAACCAATCATCAGGCTCTAACTCAGGCTGGACTGGGGATTGGCAGTTCATCCGCCGGGATCATTTCCCAGCCAGCTCGTTCAAATACCCTTGTTGTTGGCGTTCCTTACACAGTGGCCTGCAAGAGCTTGCAGCAACCCGCAGGCACAGCGGCGTGCAGTTGCGTGCAGCTGCTCACGCAGCCCAGGCGCATCTCGCAGGGAAGGGTGCTGGAGCCATGAGCGCGCACCGCGGCCCCGCTACACGTACCACAGTACCCTATCTGCCCACACCTGCAGGTACTCGAACAGGTTCTGGAACGCCACCATAAGCAGCGCCTGCTCCGCATCCGCGCGCGCCGCCCTCCTCAGGCAACCCTCGATCTGGCATTGCACCTCTGGGCGCACGCCCACACCCCCTTGCAGCCTGCTCTGAGGCCCACCTCCTCTTCCCTCGCCATCACAAGCACACACGTCTCTCAGGTGCCCTTGCAGCGCTTTCGTGCTCCGCACTGCATAGGGTGCTGCACCTGCGCCCGGTGCCCCGTCACAATTGGCCCTGGGGCTGCTCTGGGCTGGGTCCGGCCCCGGCAGCGGTCCGCTGCCCTGCAGCACAAATGCTGCCTTCAGCAGCGCTAACAGCGACGACGCGGGCAGGCCGGGGGTGAAGGGCTCCACCGCGCTGTCGCGATGCAGGTGCACCACGGCATAGCCTGCCTGCGGCCATCGTTGGCAGGCAAGGGACGTAGCGTGCTTCGTGGTGAAGGCTTCCAGAGCTCAGGAGTGCCGCCGTGGTGCCGGCACAGTACGGCAGCGAGGCTCACTCACACCAGCCAGCCATGTAAACTGTCCCCCAGCATGCTTGGGGCAGCAAGGGTTGTGCACAGGAGCTACAAGGTTGGCGAGCGCAGCGCCGTCGGATGCTCTAGTCCAGTGCCAGTCAGCGCTCAGAGCGAGGGGTGGGTGGCACAGTGGGTTAGGACGCGCATCGCCACACATGTCTTCAATGATATAGCGGATGCACAGTGTGGACGCACAGCGCCATAGCGAATGCACAGTGCCTTCGTGGATGCACATGGGATGCATGAGATCAGCAAAAGCTCGGTGCTGCAATGTGCTGTGCACGGAGGCTGTATGGTATGCAGGCATTGTGTGCGAGGCCTGGAGCCCATCTGGGCGGCGTCTGAGTGGCCGCTCAGGAGCAGCGAGCGCCTGAGTTCGCCAAGCTGAGGCGAGCAAGTGCACACATGTACCTTGCCCTAGAGTGCTAGGCGTGCATATTTTTGTGTGTGATCGATACCAATCATGCTAAAAGGAGCTGGCTTTTTTGTGGCATGGCGGCGGATACAGCAGAATTTGTGCAGCACACATTCTTGGTGAGCACAAGAACATGAAGACAAAGGATGCGTGCCTTGCTGCAGCACAACATCCCTAGACAGCCTTTCTGCATCTGTGCAGCTGGCTGACGACTCTGGCACATAGGATGCTGCGCCCAGTGGGAAAAGCCAGCACCAGAAGGGCTATAGGAAAAAAGCTCCTGAGTGCATTCCTTCAATGGCTTCGCGGTTGTGATTGTGGAAGGTTTTGATCATGGTCAGACTTGCAAACCAGAGCCCGTGACGTGTCAGTTCTCCTCTTTTCTCTCTGCGGCAGAGCAGCAGTGAAATCAAGGCACCTGTTACGTGCAAGCTCTTCTGCCTTGAGTGCCCACCCAGGAATTAGGTCTGGCATCTGTGGGTGCCCCGCGATATTTTTGGTCCTTGGCCCTACCTCCAAGAACTGCTCTGTGCTCAGGGCGCCTCTGTGTCCGGCACTGAAGTTGTCAATAAAGCGCACGCAGCGTTTCTCCAGGGGCACAGTCGTACCGCCAGATGTCACCACAACGATGGGCCTGTCAAGGGATCGTGTATGGCATGGTCGTGCCTAATGATGTCACATGCCTCGACAAACAAGAGTTTGAATTAAGATCTATGAGGCTCAATCAGAGGAAAACAGGTTTTGGCATACCTGTTGCGGTGCTTGGATAGGAACTCTTGCAGTTGTGGGACGAGCTCCTGGGCGATGCGCTTACCATAGGGCTCCTCACAGTCCCGCATGAAAGCTTCAGCTGCATCCTGCTCATTTTGTGTGGCCATAACAAGGTATTGTTAGAGGGACTTGTTCTTCAGGAAGCAAGTCATATGCAAAAAAAGCCCTAGTTTACGAAAGGCCTTTTAGCGTTTAGAAATTCCGTTTTAAATTTCATGAAGCATGAGCAAAAGCATGCAGGTTGTGATTATGTGATTTCAGTGATGTGCATTGCCACTCGAAGCAATGGGCACTTTCGCAGTGCTCTACACCAGGCAGCTGCATAAGAAGTCAAAGGTCTACTCAGATGGCTTTGTTGCTTGCCAAGGTGATTTTTGCTCAGCTGTCAAAACGACAGCTGGGCCAGAGCCTGAACAGGCAGTGATCAACGTGAGGCAGTGTATTTACCCATAGTCTATCACGTTGCATGATGTCACTGGTTGTGAAATGCACAGGAGGCACATGCCTGCTGCTTGATGACGAAGGCAAGAAGCTGTCCTCAGCCAGGTTGCGCGAAGAGGATTTACAGCACCTGCACGGGAATTCCGCATCAGACCAATTGCTACCTTTCTGGGAGGGCTTTTTGGTGCAACCAGACTGCGCCTGCAGCCCCGAGGAGATTCCCGGGATGAATCACAGGTCAGTGCGAGCTTGCATCAACGCGTGAAGGGCGAGCTTGCATGGAAGGAGGAAAAAATGGATTTGGCTGAATGACTGACCTGAGCCATGTCCTTGACGTTCCCTCAATTTCATCTGCTATTCACATCATTGTTGACAAGCCATCGTTATGATTGTGGCCATGCCATAAAAAGGTTTGGCGACAAAGATGGCGGCGGGATGACAAGCGCAGCACCTGGCCAGGCAGCGCCAACAGCAGCAGCGGTAGTACAGCATCAGCATCAGCAGCAACAGTGTCTGCAGGCCCTAACGAAATTTAGGAAGCCGTTTCGGACAGCCCCTGTCCGGCAGATGCCATTGAAACCACCTCTGCCCCAGCCGCCACTGCCGCCACACCAATTGTATGGGCCAGACGCCATTGACTCTTTTCAGAAGGACCGCTGCTCACTGCAGCATGCGAGCTTCCCAGGCAACACAGCTGCGGCAGGCATGTGCGATGGGAGCGCACCGGTGAACAGTGGCCAAGAAGCGCACCAGGGTGGCCAATCCAGCAGCGATGAAGGTGAACCTTGTCCAGCTGCTTGGGAGAACCTGGTTAGAAGCAAAGCCGTGCGGTTGTGCTTGAATGCCAGGTCCTCCGAGACAAGCCATGCGCACCAGCAATGCTAAAGCCCAGGAGCACATCAAAAGCGAATTCGCCCACAGCAAGCTGCACTCCACACGCGACCACCTGAACATTATGCATCGCACAGCAATGCATGAGCTCAGGTACTCACCAAAAGCAGGCATTGGCAAGCCCTGCTCCACACTTGGCATTCGTGACATGTTCAGCTGCCAGCTTCCTTGCATCCTTTCCATTTTCCAATTACACCCCCTGCATCCTTTCCATTTTCCAATCACACTCCCTTGCATTCTTCATTCCCCTGCAGACTTTCTACCTTGCCTGCACGCTTGCACGCTCGCACGCTTCCCTCATGGCTGATGTAGCAAGGTGCGGAGCCCACCTCGCATCTACCCAATCTAGGTGCACATCCAGTTGTCGGCAGGCGGCTTGCTCAGCTGACCCACTAATGTCCTCATTACTCCCCTGTGCGTACGCGCAGCTGATGGCCTGCTCAGCTGGTTGGGCCTGGCTCCTACGCCAGACTCACAGCAGGCAGCCCAAGCCACTGGCGCCGTGGGCGTCACAGCCGCAGGCGCCCCCCCATCTGCACCTACAGGCCCGGGCCACCGTGGCGCAGCAGCGTGCTGCGCAGCACTGCCAGCGGGCCACCGCCAAGCAGGGATGGTGAGGCAGGCAGTGTGTGTGCTCAGTGGCCACCTGTATGGGTCCTGCAGGCCCACAGGCGCTAGAGAGGCTGTTATCAGCAGGCAGGCAGTAACACTATCTAATGTGTAGTGCTTTGTAAAGTCGCTGTGCTTGCATGGCACGAAGGTCGCTTTGTTGTGCAAGCGCGCGTCATTATCGAACTATTTTCAACCCCTCGCTGCACACCCGCCCCTTTGCTGCAATGGTGTCACTGCGTCATCTATGCTCTCATTCATCTGCATTGGCGCGCGCACTGCGCGCGGGCAGACGACTGCAGGCAGTTGCATAAACCTTGCGCTCCCATGGGCGCTTGCATTCTTGCTTCTGCACCGACCCCCGGCCATCCGCTGCTCGTTCATACCGCCGCATTGCCCGCATCACCGCAAAAATGGTATTATCGTGCTTCCTTTCTCCGAACCCCTGCTCGCTGCACTGTTGGCGGGTAGTCTTTCTCACTGCCAGCTGGCAGCGCTTATTTCAGCTCAACCGACCAACCAACCAACTCAACAGGGTTTTTCAAGTCGGTGTCCGCCAGCGCTTGCCTACCAGTCGTACGGGGATGGCTGTGCCCGAGCAGAGGCGGCGTGCAGGGCGCCCTTAGCAGCGTGCACCAACACCAGCCGCGCCCGTGCGCCCGGCGCCGTCGCCGCGGCCTTGGCCAAGCTCGGGAAGTGCACGCCTGGCTCCAGCGGCGATGCGCAGCGGCGGCAGCGGCAGGCGGAGCCAAATAAGCAGCCGCAGCTGCAGCGACCGCCACAGCAGGAGCTGTGCCTGCAGCAGCAAACACCCAGGGCTTCTCCGAGCAGCGTTGCAAGTGCATCCTTGCTCCAGAGTTACGCCGCCTCCTTTGGGCGGGGCAGGGCCGTAGCAAGACCCGCCAGAGGTGTGCGCCTAGCTGAGCTGAGGCAGTGCTGACCTGCACCACCTCCGTTGGGCATTGCAAGGCCGTAGTGATGCTAGAGCAAGGCTTGTGCCTGACAAACAGGACATTGCCGGCAGCCGCATCAGACTGAGGGAGGGCATGCTGGCGAGTGTGCGGCATGCATGCCTGCAGCAACGCACCTGCGTTGCGCTGGGAAGCACCTGTGCAGAGCAGGGAGGCCAGGTCAGGCCCTCTTGTTGTGCGGTGCTGAGCAACTGCATTTGTGGTGCCGTACGGGAGAGGGCAGGTGTGTGACCAGTGATGGAGTTTCTTTATCATGATCCCTCTGGTGATCAGTGATGGAGTTTCCTTATTATAATCCCCCTGGCGATCAGTGATGGAGCCTGTCATGATCCCTCAGGTTATTAGGCACGCCAGCATCAGTGCAGCTGTATGCAGTGCATGGATGACAGTGCAGGGAAAAGTGTGAACCTGCTGAAGCCCTCCTGGGCCGGGGGGTGGGTGAGATGCGATGATCTACGTAGTGATCAAGCGCGCCAGCAACAATACAGCTGCGCGCTGCGCAGGGCCTATTCTTGTGCACCCATCCCCCTTTCAATTCATCCCAAATGCTTTGTTGCGCAACCGCTTGAGCCGGAGGATGGATGCCCACAAAAGCACTGACTGCAGCGCGTCCCTGCATGAGCAGCGCGCTGGTCGTGATTTTGCGTGCCTCCTGAGTGCGCCGCGCCTCAAGTGCTGGTCATGGGTGCGCACAGCAACTCAGGGCTTGTGCGTGCTACGAGCGTGGCGCCAACAGGTCCCTCATAAATCGTGTGCTGGTTGGGTTGTGGCATTGAAAACATGGCTGCTGTGCATTCCATCATCCTCCGCCGTGCACTGCTCCAACCTCTAGTGAGAATGTGTCCGTCGCGCATGGGCAAGAGACCAGCTCATCAAGTGCCTACCTGACCAAAGCCGCCAAGGCATCCGGCTCCTTCCCATTCCTGCAGGCCCACAGACACTCCCTGGTGCTGGCGGTGTTGTGCCGCCCACTGCACAGGGTGCCTGCCCTGGCAGCACCTCCCCCCCCGCCCCTTCCCCCAACAGCCTGAGCAACAATGGCAGCGGCAGAGGCGGCGACAGCATGGGCGCTGCGGATGTGCGCAGCAGCAGTGTGCAGAGCTCTGCAGCACCGCCAGCCGAGATGCCATCCGCGCTCGCGGCCTTGGTAGCGGCAGGTGCTGCGGTGCGGCCCTCCAAGCCTGGCACGTTCAAGCCACCCAGCATTGTAGCTGCTGCCAGGTGCGTGTGCGCGTGTGCTTGTGCCCCAACGTGTTGCACTGTGCATTTATGCGTGCATGCATGGGGAGTGGGTACGTGCGCATGTTCTGTTTGTCCATGCGTAAAGGCATGCGTGTGCACACATGTGTCTTGTCGAGCACAGACTTCCGCATGACAAAGTCTACGCCGACCAGGTAATTAGCAGCGTGCTTATGAGAAGGCGCACACATGCAGCTAACACATACTTTGAGATCAAGCTGGTGAGGATAGCGGATAAGGTATAGGCTAGCAGCGTGCATATAAGAAGGCACATGAGTGTAGCTAACACACTACTTTGGGGTCAAGCGTGTAGATCAAGTGTGTGCATCGTGTGTGTGTGTGTGTGTGTGTGTGTGTGTGTAGGTGTGCATGCTTGTGTGTTTAGATGTGCATGCTTGTGCACACGCGTGTGCACGCGCGTGTTGTTGGGCACAGACAACCTGGAGAACGGAGTGGGGCTCCTCTGCGTGTCAGCGCTTGCTCTCCCCCGCCTGTCCGATTTGGATCCACGCTCTGGTCAGCACTCCCCAGCGGCATACAGAGCACGCAACACACCTCTAGCGCACACAGCGCACGCACAACGAGCCGGTCAGCACTCCCCGGCGGCGTACAGAGCACGCAACACACCTCTAGGGCACACAGCGCACGCACAACGAGCCGGTCAGCACTCCCTGCCCAGGGGCATGCGTTGCTCAGCGGCACTGCACACCACCATAGGTGTGCCCCTGGGGGCTGTGGAGAGTGCTTAGCTCGCCCCTGGCGGGCACAAAATCCCTCCACCCGACACAACCGCACAAATGCACGTGCCGCACGCACAAATACGGCAACCACCCTCACGTGTGCTGCTCAAGGGGACGACAGCCGCAAACGGCCTCATACGTTAACATGCCGGCCTGTTCGGCAGAGACACAGAGGGCCTCTGGCAGCCGCGCCTCCCGCACGGGTCGCCTTTGGTCCTTGGTTTGCAACCCACCGCTGCTGCTGCTGCTGCTGTGTGTGTGTGTGTTCCCCTCAGGAGCGCCTCCCAGCACCAGCCCCACCTTGGCGCGCACGCGCCAGCAGCTTGTGGCGTGCCTCCCAGAGTGCCGTGGGCACCCACAGGTGGTGGAGGTGGCACGAGCAGTAGCAGCATCAGCAGCAGCAGGGTCAGAGACTTCAACAGCAACACAGACAGCCTGCTCAGCGCTCTGACCCTCCCGCCCCTGCCCGTCCATCCAGCTGCAGAGCAGGCGCAGCAGCAGGCGCAGCAGCAGCACCCCCAACAGAAGCTTGCTGGGCCGCGGCGTGTGGTGGCCATATACACGTGCTACGGCCATGTTGCCTCATATGTGCAGTCCCTTGTGTCCGCACTCATCGAGGAGGCCAACCTGCAAATCGCAGGTAATGGCTGTGAAGCACAGCGATAGAACCGCTGGGAAGGCCCCATACCCCTTGACATGCTCTAGCGTCCCTTCATCCCCTTCTCACCCCAGATTTGTAGCTTGTGCTAAGAGGGTGCTGCACAGCATCCAGGAGGTCTTGCGAGCCATGGTGTGCCTTGAGCCCAGCCTCCAAGCACTGAGCCAGGCACGGATGTGAGCTTTGGTGGCCATAGGCAGGGAGGCTGCTAAGCGTGCTCAAGAGCAAGGGCGGTGATGGAGAGGGAGCCAGGCATGCACGTGAGCATTGGTGATGGCCAGAGGTGGGGGAAGAGAGAAGGGCATGCTAGTGAGCAGGGGCGGAGTTGGAGAGGGAGCCAGGCATCCCTGCAAGCAGAAGTGGGTCAGCGGTGGAGCTTGTTCACCACGCACTGAGCCTGGCTTGTAAGCAGAAGTGGGTCAGCGGTGGAGCTTGTTCACCACGCACTGAGCCTGGCTTGCAAGCAGAAGTGGGTCAGCGGTGGAGCTTGTTCACCACGCACTGAGCC